>Ga0308012_10001256_pt1 | contig 13629 bp, 6 predicted proteins | sample Neamet179_FD_203133 | JGI IMG/M metagenome (GOLD analysis project Ga0308012, IMG submission 203133) | Marine microbial communities from water near the shore, Antarctic Ocean - #179 | ecosystem: Environmental > Aquatic > Marine > Unclassified | place: Southern Ocean | collected 2014-07-25 | reverse complement strand
AAGTTATCAAAATATAGTATTTACAAATTATGACAAACAATAAAGTTTAGATGGATTTCTTATATTTATATTCTCCAAACAAGATGCCAATGAAACTCCTATTTCTTATATTCTTACTACTTCATTCTTCAATATTTTCTCAAGATAAGATTGTTGACACGCAAGTTATATCAGATAATGAAATAAACATTTTATACGTTAGTCCAGATTCGTTCCCGCAAGTATCAATTGTATTTGAAGCACTTAAAAATAATTTACCAATTTTTAATTTAAATAAATCTTCAATTGAAGTATATGAAGATGATAATCTTTGTGATATTTTAAAGCTTACTTCAGTAACACAGAATCAGCCGTTCTACATCACAATGATTATTGACCACTCCGGCTCAATGCTATTTGACCCAATACAATTGATAGACTCTAATACTGGGGAGCTGTTACCGTCTGTAGTAGAATTAAATGGCGAAATAATCCAATTTCCATACAATTATATTTCACCCTTAGAAAAAGCTAAAAGCCTATCAAAACAATTTGTTAAAGACTTTGATCTTAATAAGGATAAGTTTCGAATAATTGGCTTCTCTAGCTCAGTAGACATTAATACAAACTTTTATTCTGATACGAATCTTATATTTCAAGCTATAGACTCTATGAAAGTAGATAGTAGCACTGCGTTCTATGATGCGATTTCAATTGGTTTAGATTCTATCCAAAATGGAATTAACATCATTGTCGCCCTTACAGATGGAAACGACAATTCATCATCTACCAGCATTAGAAAGGTTATTAGAAAATCAAAGAAATCAAACACACCTCTTATATTAATAGGATTAGGAGAATTAGATGTAGAGTTGTTAAATGAATTAGCCGATAAAACAAATGGGCGTTTTTACCACGCCAAAAACACTTTAGAACTAAAGAGTATTTATCGAAATATTCAAAATCAAATTAAGTCTATCTATGATTTGAAATATATATCAAATTCAATTGAATTCAAGGACTCAATACAGCAAATTCATCTCTCATTTAAAATAGATTCAGCCAATTATATAAAAAGGAATGTAAAATACAATGTACCCGAAATAGCTTACGAATACATAAAGAAGAAGCAGAAGAAAAGAAAAACTAAATTCGCAACTATCATCATAATAGCTTGTATAGTGGCTGGAGGAATATCATACAAAGTAAAACATAGAAACTAGCAAGTGGGCTTGTATTCTACATTTTCGAATTTAATAAACTATCAATAAAACACATCTTATCCTTTTCATTAATACCGAATCTTCTTAAAATTTCCCATTCATCATCTGGGAAATGAATTTCTTCAACCGCAATAACACCGAGTTTCCAATCTCTGTCAATATCAAGGATCTGGGGAGTATTAATTTTTTCAATTATCAAATTACCTTCAATGTCAAACTCCTTAAATATCTTAATATCCCAATACGTCTTATTATCTTTAATCCTATTGTTTAACATAATGTTTTCTTGAAAAACCCTTCCATTGTCATGATAAAACCTATTGTAAATAATTGATTCGTATTGATAATAAAAACCCATTAAATCTCCTTTAAGATTCCAAATAAAATGCCTAATGTTTTTACCAAAATAGTCAAAACGTTCAATCAACTTAAATTGTATCGGATTGCTATTTGGTATGTGTTTTTTAATAACCTTTTGCCTTTTGAAAAACTCTGTTTTAACAAATGAAATATCACCTAGAGTTTGACCACATTCTAAAGAGTATACTTTCTTGTTTTTGTTATATTTAAAGATATTTACGTTGTTATACCAAAAATCGAAATCTAAAAAATCTACTTGAGACCCAAGTATTCTATCTTTAAATTCAAACTTATAGATTTTTTTTTCAATAAAACTTGAATATGGAAAACCTACTTTATCTTTAAACTCTAACTGATAACCATTTTTCTTGTTACAATGATAATTTTTGATGTGAATCACTAGTACGGCAAGATTCTTCAATTTTTCACATATTATTTTAATTTTTTCATAATCCTCATCAATTTCATTATAAATAGATTTAACTTTTAATACTAACTCTTGAAAATAAATTAGATTATTTTCTTCGTTCGAACCCTCATCAATTTCATTTTCTGCTAAAGATAAATCGTGTATAAATTCTTTATAGTAATATTTGAGTTCAATAGCACATCCATTCAAAACACCGGCTTTATACTCTTTATGTGAAATTATAATACCTCCATTTACATATTTGTATTTTACAAATATTCCAGACTTTTTATCATTATTAAAATTCCCAAGAAGTTTTACCCCGCTTGAATAATTATAATTATTATATCTGGTAGGATTATAATATTCAACATACTGTCCATCTTGCACTCCACTTGTAAATGATATCTCTTTATTTATGAAACCATCTTTAAAATAGTGTTTTTCCACACCATTTTTTTTCCCATTAATTATTAAGACTTCAGATTTTAAATTACCGTTATCCCAAAAAAATTCTTTTTTCATTTAACTAAATTTAATACAGTTGAATTCAAGTAGTAAATGTAAATTTTTGGTTAAAAAATGTTCCAAAACAAATATAGGGTTTTAGTGTTTACACTACCATAATCAATCTAACCTGGATATTTCGAACTTAGATTGCGGAATAGCTGAGTTAAGAAACTAATAATACTCCTTTATATATGCATAAGCCCTTTCAAACAACATTTGATCTTTATGCAACTTGTACTTCAATAATTGTTTTCTAAGAGACTTTTGAACTTCTCGCTCACCTGAACTTGTATTTTGCCATCCTGGAAAGCTAACCACCCTTACAATAGCATCTATATCATTAACAATACGCTCTACAACAGCAGGAGTTTGCTCTGTTTTAAGCTCAAAAAACAAATCACTTAATGCAGCTTTAGGTGATTTTTCTTGAATAAGTATCTCTAATTCTTTTTCAGCTTGAACGGTTTCTTTAGCGAGCTTACAGAGTTCTTTAACGAACTCAATAGAAGTAATCAGTCCACTTTCGGCTTTATCACGTAAAGTCTCTAACCGCTCACTAAGCTTTATGAATTTAGGGTCTCCACCATGTTTTTTGAATCGCTTAACTAGAATTTGTTCTATTTTTTTTGCATTCTTTGGGTCTGGGTTATTGAAGATGTTTTCGATTACATCTGCATCCAAAACAAATTCTTGTAATTGATGAACTTCTCCTACATGGATATTCTCGTGAATAAGTTTGGTTGTTTGTGCACCTAAAGAGAACCATAATAATTTACCAATGTTATCGGAAGCAGGCTTTACAGATTCGAATACTTGTGAGAGCCACTTATAGTCATGATTGTATAAATCAAGAATATTATCTGGAGATAAGGATTCCCATAACTTTGACAAGTGCTTGTAATCTTTGGCAAAAGCATCTTTTTGCTCTACAGTTTTAATAGCATTCTGAGCTATCTCTAAGCCTTCAAAACCGTCCAAACTCTTATCTACACCATCAAAATGACTGAGAGCCTCTTTCATAGCCAAAGGAAGCTTTGTCCTTAAGTCAGATAGATTTGAAATTACTTGTTTCACACTTTCTTCATCAAATTGAAGTGATTTAGCTACATCATCAAAAACTCCAAAATAATCGACAATTCTTCCGAAAGATTTACCTGGATACAATCTGTTTGTTCTACAAATTGCTTGCAACAAAGTATGGTCCTTTATCGACTTATCAAGGTACATCGTTTGTAGGATTGGAGCATCAAAGCCAGTTAATAGTTTAGCTGTAACTATAAGGAATTTTAGCTCAGATTTAGGGTCACAAAATTCTTCTACTATTTTCTCCTGCTTGCCCTTATCAACGCCCCATTTTTGTTTGAATTCAAATTCATCGTTAGCTGAAGTAGATATAACAACGGTACTTTCATCTTCAGAAAAGTAATTATCTAATTCTTCTTTATACTGAACACAAGCATGTCTATCTGGTGTTACAATCATGGCTTTAAAACCATGTGGTTCTACCTTTTCTTTATAATGATTAGCAATATCTTCTACAATTTTAGAAACTCTTTCAGGAGATTTTAAAAATGCAGCCATTTTAGCCGATTTCTTATTCAAAGCATCAGCCTCTTCATCAGACAAAGCAGAGTCAATTTTAAACTCAACCATTGCCTTATCTATCGTTTCTTTATCTACATGAACATCAACCAGTCGAGGTTCAAAATGCAGTGGTAAGGTAGCCTCATCTCTTATTGAATCTTGAAAAGTATAACGAGACATATATCCTCCTTCATCCTCCTCAGCACCGAATGCCCAAAAAGTATTTTTATCAGCTTTATTTACAGGAGTTCCAGTTAAACCAAATAAGAATGCATTCGGAAGTGATGCACGCATTTGTCTACCTAAATCACCTTCTTGAGTTCTATGAGCTTCATCAACTAAAACAATAATATTATCTCTAGTATTCATATTAGGTTTAGCATCCCTAAACTTATGAATCATAGAGATGATTATCTTTCGTGTATCTCTCTCAAGTAATTGTTGGAGTTCTCTAATACTCTCAGTAGTCTCTACATTTGCTATATCTGCAGCATTAAATGTTCCGCTTATTTGAGTGTCTAAATCAGTTCTGTCGACTAACACAATTACCGTTGGACTTTTTAAATCTGCTGACTTACGTAGTTTTTGAGCAGCAAAAACCATGAGTAAGGATTTTCCTGAACCTTGAAAATGCCAGATCAAACCTTTTTTAACTCGTCCCTCCTTAACTCTTTCTACAATCTTATTAGCACCTTCATACTGCTGAAACCTACAAATGACTTTTGTACGTTGCTTCTTTTTACTAGAACTAAACAAAGAGAAGTTTTGCAAAATGTCAAGTAATCGAGCTGGATTTAATAAATCTGATAATTCTTTACCTATTTCAGACAAGCCTAAACTTTTGGCTAAATCATCATTTTCAATACGCCAAGGAGCCCAAAACTCTAAAGGAGTACGAATAGCCCCATAGAATAATTCTTTTCCTTCGGTAGCAAAGGATAATATATTTGGAACAAATAACTGAGGAACACTATTTTCATACACATTATGTATTTCGTGTGCTCCATCTAGCCAACTAACAGAAGGGCGAATGGGCGTCTTTGCTTCCCCAACCACCACAGGAATACCATTAATTAACATCACTACATCAGGAATTTTCGTTTCTCTTTGATGAACACGAAATTGATTGGTTATGATGTAAGAGTTGTTTGATAAAACAGAAAAATCAATTAATCTAATAGGTACATGACGATTATTTTCTCCAAAAGGCATTGTCTTCTCTCCAGTTAACCATTGAAAGAACTCCTCATTTGCTTTTACTAATCCTACCTGGTTTACAGCAATTAAAATTGATCTTAATTTATAAATTACTTCATCGGCTAAGTCAGGATTATTCTTGATTTCGGGATTCAGACGGATTAAGGATTCTTTGATTTCAGATTCAACCAAAACTTCATTCACTCCTCGCTGAATATCATCGGCAGATTTATATATCCATTGCACACCATAAGGTACTTTAGATTCCTGCACAGTGATACTATTTAAGTTTACTCCACTCAATTGATGAATGATGTAATGCTCAACGCTATTTAGTTCATTAAAACTCATACCATTTGTTTTTCTAATGCAAGTAGTGATTTTTTAAAACTGTCTAAGATTATCTCTTTGAGTGCGTTTATCTTCTTTTTAGAAAGAGGCTTTTGTATCCGTGTACCATCAACATTAATTATCTCTATATGAGAAAACATATTACGCTGCTGGTAAACAACTTCTAAGCCTATTCCTATATCGTGAAGTTCACCGCCCTTATCAATTAAGTGTTTATATTTTTCTCGCTCTGTACCTAAATTTGAAGTAGATTTTATCTTCTCTTTTAAAACTTCTTGAATCAATATTAAAATAAAATTATCAAAACACTTTAAAGCGGAATCTGTCCAACCTTTAATACGTAATCCATACAGACTTTTTGAATGATATGCCAATTGAATACAATTCTTAGCAAATTCGTTAGTTTGCATATAAGACCCATTTAAGAAGCCTTCAAAATTAGCGTTACTAGACAAGCCGCTTAAGTCATTAAATAAATGATTTATGTACTTATCATTTAAGTCATTTAATGCACCCTTGAAGCTATCACTAAAATAGGCTGTATGAAAGTCTTGAAGACAAGTAACCTCTTCAAGTGGTTTACTTTTTAATTCATCTCTTAATTTAGAAAAACTCATAAGCCTATAGTATTAATAAATTCATGAATATCAAATTCATCATCTCTACTTATCTTCTTAAAATCAGTAATTAATATTTTTAGATACTGATTCTTCTCTTTTTTTAATTGATTTGTAAGGGTAGATAAAAATTGTTCATTTTTAGAATGGTAAAACAAGAGTCTATAGAGCGAAATTTTCGCCAAGTCAGATTCTTCTTCTTTCAGAAGTTTAAAAATAGATATTCTTAAATCCTTATCTTCAAAATCTTGACTAAATGATAAGGTTTGTATGGCATTAAACCTCACCCATTCATAAAGTTTAAACTCATTTTGAATTAAACTGAGCAATATCGATTTCAAGTCCTTATTGTTTTTATAATGGACCAATGTTAAACCAATATTATTTACTCTCCAAAAATATTTTTTATAACAGTATAACCAATACTTCAACAATTCATCATCTGCATTCAGACCTGGATTATACTGCTTTAATTTATAAATACTTGTACCGTATTGAGCACTCAATTGAATTACATCAATATCATCAACCCCTTCTTTTAATTCTAAATCATTAAAGGCTGCCTTAGGGTCTATAAATAATTTGGGAAGACTATTGGATGCTTCTTCAATATTTTGCTCCCAATAATTAATGATGTCAGATTCTTCAGTTAATACTTCTACAACTTTAGAATCAAATCCAGTATAGGTAGAATCTTGCTCACTCAACTCAGAAGCTACTTTATCAATTTTGTTATTATTGATAGCTGGTTTAGAAGGCTCAATAAATAGCGAATCCATTTCTATTTCATCAGTATCGTAAAGTCCGAAGAATACCATTTTCTTCATTTCCTTTACAGTAGCATCCTCTACAGATGCATCAATTTTTTCAATTTTAGTTTTCTTGGAATTAATCGAAAGTCCATTCCCTTTCAGATACTTATCAATAAGTATTAAAGACTCCAGCAATTCAGATTCATCATATCCATAAATTTTAATATCATCCATATAACGATAATACTTATACCCATGACTGATTATTTGTTCGTCTAAGTCGTGTAAAATTAGATTGGCAAACAAAAATGATGGCAAAGGTCCTTGTGGAATACCTACCCCAGGAGTCATGCTGTCTTTAGTTCCAGACCAAACATTAAAACAGTCAGATAATAGGTCTAATATTTCATCTTCTACACCAAAACGTTCCGAAAGCTTTACTAGTAGATTATAGTGCGGAATACAATCGAAGAAACCTGTAATATCCGTTTCAAACTTATATTTAACCTTATCTACTTCTATACTATGGATAACAGACTCTTTAAACTTTTGAAATAAATTCTTCCAAAATTTAAAAAAGAAATAATTAGGTTCGGCCTCATCCAGTATACTCACTCCTTTTGTAACCTCTTTATTTAATACACTACCAAAAACAAAAGATTCTTGATCGTTTAAGACCTTATAATTTGTCTCGGCAACTTTGTTAGCTATAGCCTGATACACTATAGCATCCTCGACAAACAACATAGTTTTAGTTCTCAAAGTCATTGAAGCTTTAGGAACATAGAACTTAACGCCTCTTCGAGCTTCATACTTACCAGAATAAATTAACTCTGATAAGTGTTCGCAATTCTCTTCGAGGTTCAATCCAAAAGCACGTAACCCTACTTGATCTTTAACCGTTTTATCTGTCCAACACTGGACCCGATAATATGCCAAACGGAGATTAGAAGGATTGAAATATTTTTCTAGAATATTATTCATTTATTTTTGATTTATAGGCGATGTCTATATACTTTCTCACATTAGGAGATAGTAATTTATGGTTACTTAGTAAATCTTCTGCGATGATTAAAGTTCCATTCTTAGAGCGACTTGTTGCTACATTAAAAAGGTTCTCATTAAATGAATATTGTGTTTTTTGAGAAGGTATCAAATAAATACAAACATCAACAGTCATTCCTTGAATTCTGTCTACTGTGTTTACTTCTAAATTTCTGAAACCCGTATTTACATTTAACATTCCATCAATGATAGCATGAACTGTATCTTTAAATTTAGCGAGAACTGCAATCTGTTTATTAGGATATTGTAATTGGATTTGATTTACAATTTTAATAATTAAATCAATAGCATTTTTAGGCACTAAGCCTTCATCCATATTATCTAAATAAAATAATGAAGTCCCTCCAACAGGACAAAAAATATTTTTATAAATCCCTTTAAGAACAAGCCCCTTTTCAATGGATAATGAATTTAAAGAACCATTATAAAACACACCTGTTTGGGTAGCTGATCTTTCAGTTAAACGATATGTGTTCGATAAACGATATGAAATTGATTCGTGATTTACTGAATATGTTTTTAATCCTTGTGTTATTGTTAAAATATCTTCATCAATATCTACAGCTCTTTTTTCATTTAAAACTATTGGCTGTAACTGCATAAAATCACCTACAACTACAACCTTAGCTGACAGACTATAAAAGCCAGCAATAGTAGTTAAGAACGCCTGTGAAGCCTCTTCAATTATTAATAAATCAAAATAGACATTACCGATGTTTTTCATCAGTAATTTTGATAATGAGTAATAAGTCGAAAGTAGTAGTTCTCCTTTTGCTATTGGCTCCGTGACGTCATGATTTTGCAAACCAGGAATAAGAGTAGATTCATCCGTAGATATATTCGTTTTATGAATCTTATTCATTTTTAGCAAATCAGCTAAACCATCTTTTACTGCAACCTCTACAAGTGCTTTGTTGGTTAATGCAGTTATGCAAACTCGCATATTTTTATTTAAAAAGTAATCACACACTTCAGCAATCAAAAAAGTCTTACCAGTTCCTGGAGGCCCTTGAATTATCGTCTTCTGATTTTGATTAATTATACTAATTGTAGAATCAATTAATGATTCTGGTTCACTTAGGTTTATGGGGAACCAAGAATTTATTGAACCGCTAGACAATTGAAGCGTTGCATTTGATTTATTTTTTTTTGTAAATTCTTTTAATGCAACTAGATAATCTCTAGGAGGGTCTTCTTCTCCCAAAACAATAATTGGATGTGTTTTGTTCTCTAAATCTAATTTTATATGATGTAAAAACTCTAATGATACATTTTTAATCCCTACATATCTATACGCATCGTTATACTCATTGGGTAAATAATAAATTGGTAAACAATTCGAATATTCTTTTACAAATCTTTCTCTAAAATGACCATACGAAAACACCCAATTAGATAATGCACCAATTGTAGAGTTTGGGTATGATAAAGTTAAGGGAACATTTAATCTTGGGAATTTACCTTTTTTAAATCGTAATATTAATATACCCCGATTACTATCATAACCCCAAATTCGTCCAATATACAAGGTATTAGATGCGTATAAATCCAAAATGTTTGCTTTATGATATTTTGCCCACGACAAGTCCTGCTCTCTCAACTGCCATTCATAAAACGCTATTTGATTATCTATTGATACACTCATATATCTTCCCCTATATCGGTTAATGGTCCATTTGAGCTTTCATCTGTATTACGTTTAGGATTGAAAATTATATCAAAGGAACTTCCTTTTACTTTATACAGTAATTGAAGGTCACTCAATTCTGTTTCTGCTTCAATTAGAACTCCTAATTTTTCACTTGTAGTGCTTTCTCTCCTTAATACATTGTAATGTGAGTCGAATTGCTGTTCTAATTCTTCTTGGGTATTAATCAAAAGACTGTCGACAGATGTATCTCCAGTAAGTACATAAAGCGACGTGTCTTCATCTTTAAGTTTTGTCCAAGCATAGGCCCCTAAAAATAAAACACCTCGCCTTGCGCTTCTGCACATCACCTTATAAGCACCACTTTTATCAATTATTGGAGAAAGGAATTTATCGTTAAAATTATTTTCGAATTCTGCTTCTGCACTTGAAATATCATAATTATTGTCTTTAAAATAGCGCAGGGCTTTGATTTGAGCATATAGATTCTCCTCTTCTAATTCACTAATATCCAACTCACGTCCGAAAAGATTTTTTATCTGATCAAGCTCTTTTTGACTGTACTCATATTTATTTGATTTTTCACTCGAAATCTTTTGACTATCTTCTTCATTGTTAATGTCTTTATCACTCTCCATTCCAACAGAGTCTTTATCATTTTCTTCCTTGACAGGTTTACTCTCTATAGTTTCGGAAATAGTATTTCTTGGTTCTACAATCGGCTTAGATTTTTCCTCTAACTCATTTATTAAACTTAAAATATCTTTGTAACTACTACAAGTTTCATATTCTGTATAATCCAACTTTTGACTTATTAAATAATCTAAAATTAACTCCTTTCTCCATACTAGAAATCCATATATTTCCTTTTCTACTTTAACAGCAGAAATCAAATTACTTATGGCATAGGAAACATTAAATAATGAAATTGGATTATTCCACTTTATCGTAAGTAGGAATTCACTCGTGTTTCTATCATCGTAATAAGAAATGGGTTCTCCTTCAACAATCTCTGAATTATGGCGAAAGACTGGTCTTAAATTTTGACAATTAATGAACTTAGTTTTTAATAGTTTTTGATATCGCTCATACATAAATCTATCTACATCAGATATTTGCATTTTAGACTTTAGAAGCAATGCTATAGGTCCGATTAAGTTTAATAATTTAATTTTAAGGTCGTAAAATTCTTTTTGATTATCTGCCTCGTAGCTAAACTCTTCTATAATACGCACCCCAAAAGATTCCATGAGTATCTCAAAATTTTGATTTTTTTTATTTACGTTTTGAGGTAAATAAATAGTGTCAATACCAGATGAGACATTTTCAAAACCAGGTACTTTTATCCATATAAGGTCTTGTGGTTTTACACTCATTTTTGATGAACTGATCAATTGATGGGTTTTAGACCAATCTTTAATTTCTTCAATCACATTTTCTTTATCCATTTCTAACTGCTGGAGTATGTCATTGTAAATCAGACCTATTCTCTTTTGGTTTTCTTTAGATAGAACATTTTTTGAAGCTACTAGGACAGCTATATTTTCTAGAATTATCAGTAAATCCTTGAGGGCAAACTTTGATTTTAATTTCAATACTTTTCGCCAATCTTCTGCGATTTGTTTCTTTAATTCTATAATTGGAAGAAAGTCCCCACCAAGCTCTTTGTTGTAATTCGTATTGACAAATGTATTCACTGGTAAATTCATTCCAGTCATAGTAGGAATACATTTCATGTTTTCGGTATTCCAAAAAAAGTAGTTTGGTATTTTAACTGTATTTGGTAGATTCCTTCCCCAAGTCATGTGATCCAATGTATTTAACTGCCAATCAGCACCTAATTTATAGGTTATATATGGCCGTCCTGGCCCGTAATTATAAGGAGAAGTATCAGTATGTTCATGATCGATACGAAACTTTTCAAATAATCTATCCCAAAACACTTGAGCAAACACCTTGTCTGTTACTTGTTCTATAAATGAAAAACTCTGTAAGTAAAACAAAACTTCCAGTGTTGGTTTATTAGGATGAAAAACACCTATTAAATGCGGATAATGGTGACCTTGTTTGGCAAAGGAATTAGCAGTCTTAACATATTCAGTATTTAAATCTGAAGCTAATCTTTTAGAAGATTTAATAAAATCAATATCATCGGTGACATTTATTAATTTAAAAAATAATCTGCAGTCTTTTGGATTAGCAATTTGAATGTACTCCTCCGATACAGAATGTGTATTATTTAGTATTTGACTAAAATCAATAGTTGGATTGTATGCTCCTGGCAAGATGCATTGGTTTGCCTTTATAAAGCCATGATTAGTTTTTAAAGGCAATTCCTGAAGATCAATATAGTGTATATCTTCTAGTTCACCTGAGGCATGTAAATCAAATATGAACTTGGCAAGGTCTAGAAAGTTATCATCTGTTATACAATCATCAATATTACCAATAATTTCTTTTTCGAGATATGCAATACTACCTGGCTCTGTAACACCAAGTTTATCAAGCCATTTAAAGAGTTTATCGTCAAGCTGAATATTCTGGTATACACCTTCATGTATTAATCTATTTTGATATTCATCATCATTTTCAGTTGAAATTCCCATTGGAAAACACACTCCAGTAATGAAGTCAAGTACACCATCTTGGTTTAAAATCAACTTATTATTGGTTACAACTGTATACCATTTCCCAGAAGGGTCGTTCTCTTCATAAGGTCTAATAAATTTAAGAACTTTATAATTGTTTTCCTCTGTAATAAAACTGTTTATATATTCGGAAGCAAAAAAGCCTTGAAGTAAGGTCTCATTAAGTGCTATTGTCTTAAATTTATTGAGCACTTTGTTTTCATCGGAAAGAGGGATAATATTTTGTCCTTTTAGTCCTATTTTAACTTCAGTAGAATTTATATACTGAGCTACCTTTTTATTAATAGACACATCAATATTAGCAATTCCATATGGGTCTAGACAAATTTCATTTAGTTTACAAAGTTCATCCTTACTGTTTCTTATAAAAGCATGTTTATTAAACCCAATTTTTAATCCTTCATTTAATTTCTGGTTGAGTTTATCCGTTTCATTATATAACCCATTTCGCAACAATGAAAGATAAGAAGTATTAAAGAGTTTTTTTTCTGCAAATTCAGCACAACATTGAATGGTTTTATATCCGATAACCTGAAAAAGCCATTCATTCCATATCCTGTTTTTATGAATTTTTTCTCTTCCAGCATCTAACAAGAAATTACAATTTGCAATAAAAGGAAAATTATATTCTTTTACTGATGTAGGCAGATAAGAGTATATTGGGCTTTCACTATCTTTTAGTAATTGGATCTCGTCATTATTCTTATTCAGTTTAAAAGCAAAAGATATTTCAGTCTTTTCCATATACTGAATTTTCTTTGGGGTCTTTAAATCCGATTTTAACTCTTTTTGAATCTTAAGAGGAATATTATGCTCCCACCTCTGCACATGCCAATTTGATTGGAGCTTTCCGTTTTTTTGAAGAGAAACGACTTCTGAAAGTGATTTGTGTTTAACTTTCTCTAAGTGAATTTTATGTTCTTTACTATTTAAATGAACTGATTTAACATTCCTTAAAAACAACATAAATTTAGCATCATAAAAAAGACCACTTATGTCATTGTAGAGGCTCACTCTATCTTTTATTTTAATTGCCGTTTTAACAGAATAATTAACATTATTCAATATTTCATCTACGGGCTCGTTGTAAGTTTTATCTGATAATATTGGCATCATTTGCCAAGGACAATTAAAAATTATTCTTTCTTTCTTCTCCCATTCTTCTTTGTTACCCCATTTGGGGTTCCATCCTTTCTTACTTGCAAAATCTTTATCAAAACGAAACAATGTATCTTCAGTTTTGACATAAACTATGCCCTCAGGTTGTCCAAAAACCGATTTAAAAC
>Ga0308012_10001253_pt1 | contig 13641 bp, 6 predicted proteins | sample Neamet179_FD_203133 | JGI IMG/M metagenome (GOLD analysis project Ga0308012, IMG submission 203133) | Marine microbial communities from water near the shore, Antarctic Ocean - #179 | ecosystem: Environmental > Aquatic > Marine > Unclassified | place: Southern Ocean | collected 2014-07-25 | reverse complement strand
CTCATCAACGTGTTTAGGCATTTGATTAGATATTTGATTAGATAAAGATGAAAGTAAATCAACAACTTTAAAACTAGCATTTTCCATTAAGGCTAACTTTTTAACTGCTTCTTCACTATTTCCTTCTGCATACGCTAATAATGCAGCAAGGCCATTTGTATGCACACTTGCATGTGGTGATTCAATCTTCTTAAAAGCATCAAACCCTGAATACTTGGTGCTTCCTTCTCCTTGGTAATACCATTTCCCAAGTCTACACATAGTATGATCCGAAAAATCTTCTGCTGATTTATTAGACATTCCAAGCATTACTTGGTACACCTCAAGTTTCCAAACTACGTGATCCATTTTTACTGTTTGAATGAATGAATCAGCAGTTGAGTTGGTGATAACAGCATACATATGTTGAGATAAGCTTACAATTCGATTGGCGGTTCCCTCTATAGATGAGGTACTTAATGTAATTTCATCACTTTTTTGACCTACCCCACTTATGCCACTGACTACATCAGCCATTTGATTATTAACTTGTTCAATTAGCACTGAAATTTCGTTAGATGCTTCTGAAGAACGCTGCGCTAATGTTCTTACTTCATCTGCAACAACAGCAAATCCTCTACCTTGCTCTCCTGCTCTTGCTGCTTCGATTGCAGCATTCAAGGCAAGTAAGTTAGTTTGATCAGAAATGCCTTTAATGATGTTAACAAAATCATTAATTCCAGCAGTGACAGTTTTGAGTTGATCAACAGAATTTGATGCTGTTTTAGTATCGGTAGATATCTCAGCAGTAGATTTAATTGTTGAAGCTAACATATCCATTATTTGATCAAACAATTGTTGAGAAGATTGAAAACTATCTCTATGGGCAATAAGTTCTGATGATGATGTAGCTAAACTTTCTCTTATTTGATTAACTAAGTCAGATGACTGTAACCATAATTTATTCAATTCTTCTTGGCTATTATACCTAACTGCTGCTTCTGACATATCATCTGACAGAGCCATATTTGATTGGTTCGCTTGGTTAAGCTCTTCTTTAAGTGATAAATTTTGCTGCTTTAGAGTATTTATTTCTATTTCTAATTTTTCTATCTCATTTTTATTTCTAAAATTAAATATCATATTATTACTCTGATTAAATTCACTTACCTACATAATATATGATGATACCTGTATAACGGTATTTGAATCAATTAAATGTACGATTAAACATGTGATGCATAAAAAAAATTATTGGAACTTTGAATCATGCCAATACAAATACGTGAATGACCGCAATGGTGGCAAAGCGGACTAGTTATTAAGATAAAATCAGATCTAAATTAGGTTGTTTTTTTGGTAATAGTGCTGAACCCTATTTTCCATAACGCTATTTCTGGCTATGTTAACGTCAACTAAAATGATTAAAAACTCACATTAAATTTTACTAAGAAAATATTACCATCGTCATAGATATGGTGATAAATAGCTTCAATATTTATATCACTATTAAACTCATATAAGGCCGCTAAATCTGTTTCATTTTCGCCTTTATCAAAAGCTACATGTAAAATACTTACTGAGAGTTTATCAATACCGGTATACTCTAGGCCTACCGCCAGTGCTTTTTGATCTAACACATCACCAATAGTATGATCTTCTGCAGAAGTAAAAAAAGGACCTCCACCAAAACCATTCATGATAGTACCTGATACTTCATTATATGCCGCAGATAGGATAAATTCAGTTAAAGCATAACTTGCCATAACACCGTATACATCACCGTTAGGTCCTGAGTTATCAATCGTCTTATCTGTTTGGCTACCAAGTTGGGCACCCATAACTAAGTCACCTATTGCGTATATTGCCTCAACATATACCAAGTCAGCAAGATCACTACCGTGATAATACCAACCCTGTATGTCTACATTCTCAATACCGTCATAAACAACGCCCGCAGCAAGCATACCCGCATCACCATTTAAGTTGGTAAAGTCTTCCGGTGTTTCACTATCAACGCCAGACCACTGGTCGAGATACACCGCATATAATGTCGTATGATTAATGTCCGTGTTTGATATTACAGCACCTGAAAACGTGTTGGGTAGCATACGAATATCATCAGTATCCGCATAAGGAGAATTAAATTCAAAACGGCCTGCTTTGATAACGGTATGACCAAAATCACCTTGTATAAATGCTTCACCTAAAATGGCATAACTTTCTCCACGTGAAGAAAAAAAATCGCTATTATCATGATTAAATAGTTTTTGTGTCGCGTACAAAGTAGCGCCCGCCGTTAAACTATTCCAATGTGTACTTCTATAACTCAGTTTCCCACCAAAAGCTGAACTACTTGCAGTATCTCCTACATAATTTTCTGCCGTGATATATCCAGCTCGAAGATGACCAAAAAATTGTTCTTCATCAGCTAACCTTTGTTTTTCATCGGCAAAAACTACCGCTGAAAAGAGTATCGTGATGGTTGCAGCGAGGATGTATGGTTTTATTTTTTTCATATTTTTTAACTTTTTTAACACTGTAATCAAAATTTTGATCAATATAGTTTAATCCAAAGATTGAATCAACGTAGAAATCACGCTATCTGGTTTCTACATAAGGTAGCACTAGGTGCAAAGTGTGGTTAGAAGTATTGCGACAGATGTAATGGTTTACCTGTATTCTCATCGGGTAAAGCGCGTAATGAGACATGCTAACTATATAACAACATTCATTCTTCCTTAACCGTCTCAACATGGGTTTTATACCCAGTGTTTGCTAAAAACTTAACAGATAAAGTAAAATTAGCCTGTCCTGAAGACAATATTCCAACACCAGACGTTATTGCATGAGGAAAAGTTATTAAGGGCATTTACTCTCTGCTACAGTGTTGATACTTTAAAGGGGTAAAGTAATTAATGAGGTCTTAATTGTATACAAAGCATGAATATAAAGCGTACATATAGCGCGTGCATATAACCCTATAAGTAACACAACATTGATAAAACTAAAAAAGGATATTTGATATTGCTCAATTTATCTAAAAAGACATTAAGCTTACTCATCGTATCAACTTTATGTATCAACGCCTGCAATAATCAACCGAGTGAAAATACAATCAACATGACAACAAACAAGCCACTTATTAACGCAACCATCAATCCACCTGTTGCAAAAAAAATTCCACATGAAATGGTTATTCATCATCATACACGCGTTGATGATTACTACTGGATGCGCGATGATACACGCACAAACCCTGAAATATTAGCCCACTTAGCCGCTGAAAATGACTATACAACCTTAAAATTAAAACATACGGAAGTAATGCAAGCGCAATTATTTGAAGAAATAAAAGGCCGTATTGAAAAAGACGATAATTCAGTACCCACTAAAAAAGGTAACTTTTTTTACTCAAGCCAGATGCAGGGTGAAAATGAATACCCTATTTACGTACGTTCAACTGATTTTAAGGGGAGTAACCTTGAAGTACTGCTTGATGTAAACGTACTTGCTAAAGATCATGATTACTATGATGTTAGTGGCCTAAGTGCAAGCCCCAATGGTACGTTACTCGCCTATGGTGAAGACACGCTTAGTCGACGTGTATATACAATTAAATTTAAAGACATTGCTAATCGCAACCTACTGGCTGACACACTTGAAGGTACCAGTGGTAACCTTGTTTGGGCTAATGATAATAAAACGGTTTATTACATTAAAAAAGATCCCGAAACATTATTAGGTTATCAAGTATTTCGCCATACCTTAGGTACACCACAAACCGATGATGTCATCGTGTATGAAGAAAACGATAAAGCTTATTATACCTATTTAAGTAAATCTAAAGATGGTAGCAGTGTTTTTATTTGGCATTCAAGCACCGAAGCAAGTGGTGTGTCGGTTATTGATGCAGATAATGCCACAGCGATACCGCATTTGTTTATTCCGCGTGAAGAAGGTCATGAATACTCGGTGTCTAAAATGCATGACTGGTATTACATACTCACTAATTGGCAAGCAACCAATTTTCGTTTAATGAAAGTCCATAAAAAAAACCTGGGTGATAAAACATACTGGCAAGATGTTATTCCGGCTAACGATGCCATTAAGCTTGAAGATTATGAACTATTTACCGATCACCTTGTTTATCAGCAGCGTGAAAAAGGGATTGTTCGCGTGACTATTCAGCAGCTATCTAGTGCTAAAGAACAGCAGCTCAGTTTTAATGACACCGCATACTCTTTGGAGTTATATGGTAATAACGAATTAAATAACCAAGCCCTACGTTTACATTACGATAGCTTTACCACTCCGGGTACACATTACGATATCGACTTAAGTACTTTAGAAAAAACACAATTAAAACAAACTAACGTACTGGGTAAATTTAACAGTAACGACTATGCTTCTGAGCGTATTTTTGTGAACGCGCGTGATGGTAAACAAGTACCCGTTTCTTTAGTCTACCGTAAAGACACCTTCAAGAAAGACGGGACCAACCCCTTATATCAATATGCTTATGGCTCATACGGACACACTATTGACCCTTATTTTTCAGTGAGTCGTTTAAGTTTATTGGATCGTGGCTTTGTTTACGCCATTGCCCATATACGGGGTTCAGAAATGCTAGGGCGTCCTTGGTACGAAGACGGTAAAAAACTGACAAAAATGAATACTTTTACTGACTTTATTGATGTAACTAAAGACCTGACCGCACAAGGCTATGGCGATAAAAATAAAGTGTTTGCTGCCGGCGGTAGTGCGGGAGGTTTATTAATGGGCGCCGTGATTAACATAGCGCCCGAACTATACCAAGGTATTGCCGCGGCAGTGCCTTTTGTTGATGTAGTCACCACCATGCTGGATGAAAGTATTCCATTAACAACCAACGAATTTGACGAATGGGGTAACCCAAAAGAAAAACCGTATTACGACTACATGTTGTCCTATTCACCTTACGATCAAGTTAAAGCCCAAGCTTATCCCAATATTTTAGTCACTACGGGCTTACATGACTCGCAAGTACAATATTTTGAACCAATGAAGTGGGTTGCTAAACTGCGTGATTATAAAACTGATAATAATATATTGTTATTTAAAACCGATATGGAAGCGGGACACGGTGGAGCATCTGGACGCTTTAAGCAAATTCATGAAACCGCATTAGAATATAGCTTTTTTCTCGATTTACTTACTAAGCAGTAATTTACTTAGCGGCGAGCCCCTAACGAATAGCCCCAACTAATACCCTCGCCTTTTAATTAGTGGTGAGGGTAACATCCCTCTTTTCTTCGTATAAAAACTGTAAACTTTTGTAAAATCTATATATCCACGATGTATCTTTAAGTACACTGAATTATGGGTTATTTTTCACATGAGTTATTCACGTTATGACAGGTCGACTCCGACATCTACTACCGCTGTTCTTAAGCTTTTTTTATTCGCTTGTAGCAGTCATTCAGAAATAGATGAGAAATTAAAAAATATAATTTCACCCAAAAATTGGCAAAACAATAAGCTCACGTTAGCCGTTAAAAATAACTGGTTAGCTGAGCTTAATAATCCGTACGCACAACAATTAGTACAAAAAGCATTAGCGGCTAACCACCAACTTGCTATACAAGCTTACTCACTTAAAATAGCAGAGCAGCAACTTATCATATCGGGTAGCAAACGCTGGCCTGAACTAGATTTCACCTTAAATAGTAATCGCACCAAAGACAATAATACACGTACTTATCGCAACGCCAACTCCGTTGAATTGGAATTAAGTTATGAGGTTGATATTTGGGGGAAGCTGTCCGATGCTGATCGCATGGCTAATTATAACTACCTCGCACAAAAATCAACGTTCAATCAATATAAACAGCAGCTTGTTACTGATGTGCTAACCACTTGGTTTAGTGTTATAGAAGCAGAAAACCTGCTAAACCTCTCTCTCAGTAGGGTCGAAAACTCTCAACAAAACTTGACTATTATAGAGGCGAGTTATCACTTGGGGCTCACCTCCGCATTGGATGTATATTTAACACGTAATGATTTAAATAACGAATTAACGCGAGTTTCCGAACAAAAAACACAAAAAATCCGATTAATACGAGCGCTTGAATTACTGATGGGCGAATACCCAAAAGGTGAACTAATCATTAACGCAGAATTACCCTTACTAACTGATACTATTCCTGTTGGTTTACCCTCAGAATTAATTAGTAGAAAACCTGAACTAAAAGCCCGTTGGTATCAGCTATTATCGCAAGATGCGGGGTTAGCTTATGCGCATAAACAACGCTTTCCAAGTATTGTACTCTCAGGGTCAGTCGGTGACTCAACTACGAAAATGAGTGACTTATTATCTAGTTCTTCATTAGCATGGTCATTACTGGGCCGTATATCAGCGCCTATTTTTAATGCCGGTTTATTTAAAGCCAATGAAGAAATATCCCGTATTGAACTTAAACAAGGTGAGCGGTTATACCTTGATACTTTATATAATGCTTTTAACGCGGTTGAAAATGCTATTACCACCGAAAAAAACTTAAAAAACAGTTATAACACCATGTTGGCCGCACAAGACAATGCAAAAATAGCCTCAACGTTATTTTTTGAACAATATCAAAGTGGCTTAGTTAGCTATACCACAGTACTTGATGCACAAAATACGTCATTCGAAGCGCAAGCGACCTTAATACGACTTAAAAGCCAGCTCATTACCAATCGAATCAATTTACATCTTTCTTTGGGTGGCGATTTCACCACACCGTCACTTGCAAACAAGGCCGAATAACATGTCTAGCACCTTTAACATTAAAAAATTATTAGTCCCGGTTATTATCATCATAGTTACCGCTATCGTTATATTGACTATCCGTGACAACCCGCCAAAAAACAAGCAAGGTAACCAGCCAAAAGCGCCCCAAATCACGGTAGAAACAATCACGCTTACGCCACAAGCCTACCAAGTAATAATACAAAGTTTTGGTACGGTTCAGCCAAGAACACAAAGCGTATTATTCGCGCAAGTATCAGGAAAAATTAATCACGTAAGCCAACAATTTAGAGACGGTGGTTTTTTTGAACAAGGCGATACCTTAATTCAGCTTGACGATAGAGACCTGCGTGCAGAAGTTAACATTGCTCAAGCTAGCTTAATGTCAGCTAACCAAAATTTACAAGAAGAAGACGCCCGCGTACAACAAGCAAAGTCTGACTGGGCAAGACTAGGCAATGGCAAATCACCCAATGCCTTAGTACTACGCCAACCACAATATGAAGCAGCAAAAGCACAAGTACTTTCCGCTAACGCATTACTTGATAAAGCTAAATTATCATTAGAACGAACAAAGATCATTGCCCCTTACGCCGGCCGTATTTTAAATAAAAAGGTTGATATTGGTCAGGTTATTTCAAGTAGCACACAACTAGCCGATATATTTGCTACTGATTCTGTAGAAATACGCTTACCCATAAAAAATAAAGACTTATCGCTAATGACGTTGCCAGAAGAATATCGCAATCTCCTTAACAATACTGATACTGATACTAATACTAATAAAGCGTCATTAATGAATCATGTAATTATTTCATCTACCCTAATGGGCAACCAAACATGGCAAGGAAAAGTAGTACGTACAGAAAGCGCTATTGATGAAATATCGCAGCAACTTTATGTTATCGCACAAATAATTAATCCCTACGACGGTGAATACAATCAAGGCGGTCAAATTAAAATAGGCCAATATGTTACCGCCAAAATTACCGGTAAAAAACTTGAAAACATTTTAGTGATTCCCACTAGTGCTATTTATCAAAGCAGCTACGTTTATACCGTAGAAAAAGGTTTGTTAATGCGTAAGGAAATTCAAGTAGATTGGCAAAATGGTGCTGAAGCTATTGTAACAGAAGGTTTAATAGCCGGTGATGAGCTAGTACTTACTTCTTTAGGACAAGTTAATTCCGGTACTCCAGTCGATATTTTAGGTCAACCCGCTATAGTTAATGCCGCCAATACAGTAACCAAAACGACCGATAATATGCCCGAAAAGCGTCGTAAGACATTAGAAAAAGTAGCCAAAGAAAAGGGTATTACTGTCGACGCGTTAATGGTTGAACGGCACGCAAAAAAAATTGAAAAACGTAATATTTCAACGGTGAATAACTTATGATTGCTTGGTTTGCACGAAATCATGTCGCCGCTAATTTACTCTTAATAAGTATTTTAATCGTCGGGTTATTTAGCCTCTCAACTCGCATCCCTCTGGAGGTTTTCCCCTCTTTTGCTACAGACCGTATTAACGTTAGCGTATCGTTACGTGGCGCTACCCCTGAAGATGTTGAAAAAAGTATTTCTATTCGTATTGAAGAATCCGTACAAGACTTAGAAGGGGTAAAAGAAGTCTCTAGCCGTTCCTCTGAAGGCGCTTCAGCGATAAGTATTGAAGTAGAATCTGGTTACGACCCTCGTGACATGCTCGCTGATATAAAAAGCCGAGTAGACGAAATTAATACTTTTCCGGCGGATGCTGAAAAACCTATTATATCGATAGCTGAACGTAAGCGAGACGTAATAGCCGTTACCATTGCCAGTGTTTATAGCGAGAAAGAAACCCGAGAATACGCAGAAAAAGTACTTGATGATTTACTCAAAAATCCTGAAATAACACAAGTAGAGCTCAAAGGTGTTCGTAATTATGAAGTATCCATTGACGTGCCAAAAGATAAATTACGTCAATATAAGTTAACTATTGCACAAATATCATCCGCTATTTCAAGTTCAAGCGCTGATATTTCAGCCGGTAATTTAAGAACCCAAGGAGGGGATATTTTACTCACATCAAAAGGCCAAGCTTATCGTAAAAATGGATTTGAAAATATTGCTATAAAAACGAATGCTGACGGGTCTATCATTCGACTGAATGATATCGCAATCATCAATGACGCTTTTGAAGAAATGCCGGTTAGAACACGATTTAATGGTAAACGGGCAGCTTTTATAGACGTATACCGTATTGGACAACAAAGTGCTATAGACGTTGCCGATGCCGTAAGAACTTATATTACCGAACAACAAAATACACTGCCCGTAGGTATTGAATTAAGTTTTTGGGATGACGACTCACAAATTGTTAAAAACCGTATATCAACCTTAACAACCAGTGCCTTTCAGGGGGGGATTTTAGTTCTCGCCTTATTAACCTTATTTTTACGCCCTTCCATTGCTTTTTGGGTGTTTATTGGTATTCCTGTTTCCTTTATGGGCGCCTTTATTATGATGCCATTTTTTGGTATTACCTTAAATATTATGAGTTTATTTGCCTTTATTCTCGTGCTAGGTATTGTTGTTGATGATGCTATCGTCACGGGTGAAAATATTTATACCCATTTAAAAACCGCTGAATCAAGTGAAATGGCGGCAATTTTAGGTACGCAAGAAGTCGCAATACCTGTTACTTTTGGTGTTTTAACTACCGTAGCCGCCTTTTTACCTTTGGCTTTTATCGAAGGAAATCGAGGCGCTTTATTTGCACAAATACCGGTCATTGTTATACCTGTACTGATATTTTCCTTAATCGAATCTAAGTTTGTTTTACCTTCACATTTAAAACGTTTAAAGCTACGCTCTGAAACCACCAAACAATCGAAATTTAGTCAATTACAACAATCCTTTGCTGATGGCTTTGAACGTGCAATTATTCGTTTTTACCAACCACTATTAAAGCGCGCGGTTAATAACAAAACCACAACGTTACTTGGCTCTATCGGTGTTTTCCTAGTCATTGTCACACTGATTACCAGTGGTTGGACTCAGTTTATTTTCTTCCCGCGTATTCCCAGTGAAACGGTACGTGCGTCAATTACCTTACCCGCAGGCACACCGTTTGAGGTCACCAATAAATACATTGTTAAAATGGCCAATAAAGCCGAGTTACTACGCGAGAAGTATATTGAGCCATCGACGAACGAAAGTGTCATTATAAATATATTAGCCAGTGCCGGTGGTAGAGGCGGAACCACAAACAAAGGGAGTGTTCGTTTTGAAATTACCCCTCCCGAATCGCGTGAGCTTTCTATTAGCTCGCGTGAGTTAGTACGTGAATGGCGAAAACTAATAGGCCCTATCCCTGGTGCTGAAAGTATTACCTTTAGAGCCGAGATTGGGCGTTCATCCGACCCTATCAATGTTCAATTTAAAGCAAACTCATTAGCGGTATTAAAAGAAGTTACCGATAAAGTGAAGCGACAATTAGCCTCCTACCCTACCGTATTTGATATTGCTGATAGTTTATCTAATGGTAAAGAAGAGCTACAAATTGAACTCACAGAACAAGGTAAAGCACTTGGTTTAACCCGTGTTAGTATTTTAAGACAAATTAGACATTCTTTTTTTGGGGCACAAGTACAACGTATTCAACGAGGCCGAGACGACGTACGTGTTATGGTGCGCTTACCTTTAGATGAACGTCGAACAATAACCGATTTGGAAGATATACTGGTAACTACCCCGTTAGGAGGCTCAGTACCATTATCACATGTTGCGACCTTTATTTCAGGAAAAAGTCCTGCAACTATTTCAAGAATTGATCGATATCGTACGGCGAATGTCAGTGCCGATATTGAAAAGTCAAAGACTAACATGACCGTACTACAAGCTGATTTGAAAACTTACTTAGATGAAATGATGGTGCAATATCCGGGTGTGAGTCACTCACTTGAAGGTGAAGCAAAAGAACAGCGTGAATCTTTTGGCTCGCTAGCTTGGTCGCTGTTATTTGTATTCTTTATTATTTATGCCTTATTGGCTATTCCTTTTAAATCTTACCTACAACCTATCATTGTGATGAGTATTATTCCTTTTGGTATGATTGGGGCTGTGGTTGGCCATTGGATTATGGGTATGCCGCTAACCATTATGAGCCTACTGGGCATGCTAGCGCTCATTGGTGTTGTAGTAAATGACTCATTAGTACTGGTTGATTTTATCAATAAAAAACGCAGCGAGGGTATGCGACTAATGGATGCGGTACTCACCGCCGGAGCGGCTCGATTTAGACCCGTAATGTTAACCAGTTTAACCACGTTTATCGGCTTAATGCCGTTGTTGTTTGAGCAATCTACTCAGGCACAATTTTTAATTCCTATGGCTGTTTCATTAGGTTTTGGTATTTTATTCGCCACCCTCATCACGTTAATATTGGTACCAGTAAACTATCTCATTATTGAACGTTTAAAAAGTTTAGTGACATCAACCTGAGTTAGAGCCAGTAAATACTCTAACAATGTAATGAGAATTACCTTTAAATGAACAAATTTATAGCACTAAGCAGCATTTATGAAATAAAAGCACATAAAACGTAAATTCTTCTTGTCAACGGCAGGTAAAATGCAATACAATCGCCGCGCTGTTAAAGAGCAGTGCGCATATTTATTTAATATGTATAAGTACACCCTAGTGGTGGCTATAGCTCAGTTGGTAGAGCCCCGGATTGTGATTCCGGTTGTCGAGGGTTCAAGTCCCTTTAGCCACCCCATTTTTTACTTCTCCCTGAAGTAGAAAATAAAAAGTTATAAAATGTCGGTGATTAGCGCAGCTTGGTAGCGCACTTGGTTTGGGTCCAAGGGGTCGCAAGTTCGAATCTTGCATCACCGACCACTTTTAAGTTATATCCTCCCTAGAATACACAGTAAACTAATACTTCACAAAATCGCTCCTATGCATATTCTGTCAGTATTTAGGTCTATTTCTCTACGCGTATATCCAATCTCTAGCTCATACTATCACCATCGACCTGAACTTATTAATTTGGTCTGATTTAGCAACTTACTGTGTGGTTCCTGTACTTTTTTGATATTAAGTAATACCAACTCCATTAATTAACTTCCCACTTGTATCTAATCTCTAGAGCATAATTTAATGATACACCCCCTTTACTTCTGGTTATTTAACCGTAGGGGGTGTAATTTTATCAAAGATTTATGGGTGCCATCCAACTACCGCTAGGGGTAGTTGGATGTGTTTTATGGTCCTCATTATATAACACGGGTATATAAAACACTTTATAGCTGGCATTTACTTTTATTCTGCTACAACGTCTACGCCCGTATAGAGCATTATTTCTAAATCACCATCGGTAACGGTCAAAGTAAAAACGTACTTGCCCGGTTTAGGAAAGGAAATATTGGCGACAGGAGTAAAACGGTTTTGGTTATCAAATAAGGCATCTGCTGGCCCTTCAATTTGACGCCATTCTACTTCTGGAAAAGTAAGCGGTTGACCATCGTCATTAATGGTTGCGCTAATAATACCTTTATTACCGATTATTTTTCCTGGTGAATGAACGATGGCCGTAGGTGGTTTGTTATCTCTTAATTTATGTTTATTGACTGCAGGTTGAGGTTGAATGGCACCCGTTTCCTTTTGCGCCGCCCACAAGACTAATCGTTGTGAGAATTCTCTATTATCTACATGTGAATAGCGAGTACCTGCGCCAGCATTCCAAAACAGGTTACGATCAAATAACCCAATAACTCGGCCTTTTCCTGGTTCTAAACTAGACAAAACGGCATCAGTTTCTTTATTGTATGGCTGATCTACTTTATTGACTTTTAATTCACCACCCAAACCACCATCTTCTAGTGTAGCTAAAACCTTTGCAGGCGCCGATGTGCGTACTAGACTGACGCCTTCTCCACGAAACCGTATACCACCATCCTTATTAAAATCATTTAAATAATGGTCTTCGGTAAAATGAGAGACTAAGTAATTTCCGGCGCCATTATCGGTTAAGAAATACATGCCAAATTGAGTCGATATGTCATTATCGCTGAGGCGTCCTAGTTCATTATCAACTCCAACCGAATTCCAATGTCCACCAAAGGCACTATCAGACCATATAATTAAACCACCACCATTATTAACCCAGTTATTAACAGACTGAGCTTCTGCTGGGCTAAATCGACGTTGATTAGAGGCAAGAAGCACTACGTCGTAATTATTAAGATACTCTTCTGTTAATACTATGTCTTGGTCATAAGCTTCTACGGCGTTAGCGCCAATAGTGGTTAAAGCGGTATTGAACTCTGATAATCCTAGTGGGCCTTTGTCAGATAGGCGCATAGGTTCAAAAGGAGCTTTATTATTTGAAGGTACATCACCCTCAGCAGAAACATCACCATAAATATACAGTACAGAAAAGCGGCTTGTTGTGTCAGACTCATTACTCACACAAGCGTTTAAAACAAAGAGTGATGAGGTTATAATTAATAGACGAGATAAAATATTTTTCATGTTAATACCCAATTTAAAGTTTATTTATCCTAGCAAGTTTTTGAATTTTATTATAGGTATTTTATCGTTACTTTTTTTGAAAGATTTAAGTCAGAATAAAAAATTATTATCACGCTAAGTTCTGATTTTTTCGACTATATTTTCGATAGAGTGACCAAAGAGAAAGAGGTTAAATTTACTATTCAAGACTCAGTAAATTGAACCTAACTATCACCTGTTTTACTCTGTTCAGGAACGAAGCTATAAAAGGTTACCTGAGCAACATCCAGATAAAACGGCTATTGGTAGAATAAAAGTGCTTTTGATTTTTTAGGTTGTCTATTTGGGGCAGAACACTTAACGGTGTCAAAGCGAATATTAGACAAACATATTCGTCG
>Ga0308012_10001250_pt1 | contig 13656 bp, 13 predicted proteins | sample Neamet179_FD_203133 | JGI IMG/M metagenome (GOLD analysis project Ga0308012, IMG submission 203133) | Marine microbial communities from water near the shore, Antarctic Ocean - #179 | ecosystem: Environmental > Aquatic > Marine > Unclassified | place: Southern Ocean | collected 2014-07-25 | reverse complement strand
AAAAAATGCACCGTCAAGCTTTAGAGCTTGAAAAATTAAGCCATGGCTTTGATGGTGAACTATTATTTGAAAAAGGTGATTTATTACTAGAAGCTGGCGCTAAAGTAGCTATCATTGGTGAAAATGGTGTGGGTAAAACCACATTACTACGCTGTTTAATGAGCGAATTAGAACAAGTTGAAGGTGTTGTTAAGTGGTCTGAAAATGCTGCTGTTGGTTATTGTCCACAAGACAGTGGTTCATTTTTTGATAATGAATTAACGTTAATGGATTGGATGTCGCAATGGCGTAGACCATGTCATAACGATTTAAGTGTACGTGGTATGTTAGGTCGTATGTTGTTTACCGACGATGATGCGAATAAAAAAGCACGTAACTGTTCTGGTGGTGAAAAGAATCGCTTGTTATTCGGTATGTTAATGATGGCTGATATTAATGTATTGATCATGGATGAACCAACTAACCACATGGATATTGAAGCGATTGATGCATTAAATAATGCGTTGAAAGACTTTGAAGGTACATTAATATTTGTTAGTCATGATCGCGAGTTTGTATCATCATTAGCAACGCGTATTATTGACATTAAAGACAAAAAATTAATTGATTTCCAAGGTTCGTTAGACGAATACCTTGATAGCCAAATACAAGCTCAAAAAAGAGCATAAACCGTAAGTTATTTTAATAAAACGTAGCGTATTTATTTTTTGAGCCATTTAAAAAGTAAATAAATTAAAAAGTTAAGGTTGTTCATAAGACCTTAACTTTTTAATATTAATGAGTTTAATTCTTAATCAGTTGCCACGTAAAAAGCTCTTTCTCTTAATATTCTCTTTTAGCTCTTGAATTAAAGCCTATAAAAATTAATTCAAAGCGTGTATTGATTAGGGCGTTGGGTAATGGCATCAGAGCCAGTTAAACAGATATAATCATCCAGACATAGCCATTCAGACGTAGCCATTCAGACATAACCATTAATGAATACCTTATGACTTCAGTTAGCCAAAAGCTGATATTAGCTTGAGGTAATAAAATGATGATCATAAAACAGCAATTGAAAATAGTGGTGGTTAGCTATTGTTGTTATGAGTTAAGCCGCTTTTAAAAGCTTAATAACAGTATTACATGTATCGTTTCATTTTTAGGCATCGTTGAATAATCTGTATGAATAATACTTAGGGTCTGTTGATCTTTCGTGGTTAAATTTTGTTCGAGATAAAAGCGTTTTAATCGCGGCGAGTAGTGTGTTGTAGCCTAGTATTCTAAGCAAATACTACTCAATAATGAGTAAAGCGCTTTTAGCCAAATCCTTCGGACAGCGTTTGTTGGACATTTTACGGCGTTATCGCCTTTTTATGTGGAATAACCACATGACAAAGGCTCTTTATTGTATAAATACCCAACAAATCGCTGCAAAAGTAATCTCGAAAGATCAACAGACCCTAGTGCTAATTTATATATTCCACACTCATATTTCTCCCTTGCTCTTTCGCTTGATAAAGTGCTTTATCGGCATTTTTAACCATCTTACTTTTACTTGTGCTTTGGGTAACTTGTTCTAAATAAAAACCGATAGAACAGGTAACATTTGGTCCTGCTTTACCTTTACCATGCTTTTCTTTTTTAATCGCCCATTGTTCGATAATACGGTTTGCAAATTCAACACATTGTTCATGAGTTACTTGTGAGATAACCACTACAAATTCTTCTCCGCCATAACGGGCCACGATATCAGGTTTTCTGCTAAATATTTCTTTTAAATGCTCAGCTTGTAATTTAATTATTTTGTCACCCTGAACATGGCCGTAACCATCGTTATAGTCTTTAAAATAATCAAGATCTATAATGAACACACAAATAGAATTACCTGCACGTTTATTTAAGGACAGTTGTTGTTCAAAACGAGACTCGTAGGTTCCTCTATTATAAATTTGAGTTAAATGATCTATTTGACTTAACTTTTCAAGTATAGTGTTAGCTTTTGATAATTTCTTTAATGCGAGTTCAATTTGCTGAACACCTAATAAACCAATGACCAAGCCAATAAAAACAAAGCCTAAATTTACGCTACTTTGGGTGTCATAAATGGGATAATACAGAATAATTAATGCGAAACCGGCAATAACTAAGGTCGAAAATGCCACGCCATATTTTAATGATTGCCGAAATACAAATAAAGTAAAGAGGCTATACATTACTGTGCCTTCATAAGGAAAGGAAAATTGAGCTACCTCCCAACACCTTACAATCAACCAGTAGTTTATATAAATAATACCTAGCATTATGATGCTCAGTATTTTTTGATAATGTTTCAAAAATAAAGGATGAAAGCTAGCCATAAAAAATAAGCCACAAAGCGGGAATTGCATAGCGATTCTTGATTGCACATAAAGAGGCTTTAAATTATCAGGTAGCAAAGAAAGATCAGCAAACATGAAGCCGGCTAATAAAGCGGTACCTATGATTATAAGTAGCCTAATTTGCTTTAGCGATAATGAACTTCGCTCTGTAAACATTGGATAAGTGCTATTCATAATGTCACTTTTTATCGTTAACTACCGTAAGTAAATACTAATAGTGGTAATACAGCAAATCGATTTTCTTTATGCTGTACTTAATCAATAAAACATAAAGCATAGTCGAACGAGGTGTTTTAGATCTTAAACTCGGCCTTATTGTTACTTAACAGCTGTTATGATTTTTATAACACGTTAAATAAACAATATTTACTACCGCTTAACTTTTAAGTAATTAATCTGCAATGACTTAAATCAATAAACAGATTTGTAGTTTACCCACCAAACAAGATATCTCATTCAAGTATTTAAATAAATATAAAATATATTAATCTAAATTTAAACTTTAAGCGTATAAGTTTATAAGTTAGTTATAGGTATGTAATCAGTTGTTCATTTTCGTATGTCATTAATTTTATAGGTGGATGATTTTTTGGTTAATTATATAAGTAAAAAATTAACAACGGTTAAGCCCTTAATTTGTAATATTGTCGGTTTTAATACCGCTTGGTTTGGTTTAGTGTATTGGGGTAATAGTTTTATACCGATTAGTTTTATATTACTTTTAATACACCTTCATTTTTTTTCAAAATATAAAAAAGAATGGTTGTTGATATTGGTAATAACTTTTATTGGTATTATTGTTGATTCATTACTTATGTACTTTGCTGTTTTTATTTTTGCTGATAATAGTCATCTACCTTTTTGGCTAATGATGTTGTGGGCTTGTTTTAGTGCAACGCTTTGTCACAGTCTTCGCTTTTTGTCTGACTCTACAGTATTACAATTATTAGTGGGAGGGCTGTTTGCGCCATTAAGCTATATTGCAGGCTATAAATTTCAGGCAGTTGAATTTGGATACTCCCTAATACCAACATATTTCATATTAACTATTATATGGGGCGTTTTGTTCGTCATATTCTTTTATTTAAAAGATAAAATAATAAACAATGAGGGTTGTTATGCTTAAGTTATTTTTATATACATTTTCTTTATACTCGTTAGCCCGAGTCCGATTATCGACATATACATTTAGTTTAGTTTTTATTATATTTTTAGGTTTACCAAGTACTCTTTTTGCTAAAGATATGGCGAATGAAATAATTTTACCTGATAACGTAAAAAATACATTTGATATCCGACCGTTTGTTTCTATAGGCGAAGCAACCTTTTCTGTTTTATTTTGGGATATTTACAAAAGTAGGTTACTCACAACCACAGGTAGTTATCCTATTGAAGCAAGTCAAGATAGTTTACTGTTTGATATAAATTACTTAACTGATATTTCGAGTAAAGATTTAATAAAAAGGACGATTGAACAGTGGCAACATATTGGTATAGCGACTGATAAGTATACAATGTATTTACCTATACTCAGCAGTATTTGGCCAGATATTAAAGACGGTGATAGTTTGTCGTTGTTAATTGAGCAAGACCGCAGTATTTTTTATTTTAATAATACGTATATTGGTGTGATTAATAATAAGGATTTTGGGCAAATGTTTATCGATATTTGGTTATCTGAAAAGACTAGTCAACCCCGTTTACGACGTGATTTATTAGGAGATTAGCCGTGAAAAACAAACAAATCAGTAAGTTTAAATATTGTTTATTAGTAATTATTCTCTGTAATCTTATCGCGAGTTGTTCAACCGATTTAGATGACTATCAAAAAACAACTTATCAAGACAGTAATAAAAAAGAACGACAAGAGCCGTTTGATATTAAAACCTTCTTCGATGGTGAAGTTATCGCTTGGGGCGTAGTTCAAAACTATGCTGACAAAGTTAGTCGGCGTTTTTGTGTTGAAATGGTGGGAACATGGCAAAATAATGAAGGACTATTGGCCGAAAAATTTTACTTTAACGATGGTGAAATAAGCTTTAGGGATTGGTACTTATCAAAAAAACCAGATGGTAGCTATGAAGGAACAGCTTCAGATGTTGTAGGTGTAGCTATTGGTAAACATCAGGGTTTTGCTTTTCAATTTAAGTACGAATTATCGTTAGTTGTTGATGATAAAACATATCAAGTATCAATGGATGACTGGATGTATCAACTTGATGAACATCGCGTAATCAATAAAACTTCAATGAGTAAGTTTGGCGTTAACGTTGCCGAAATAACTTTATTTTTTGATAAAGAACAACAAAATAAAAAGTGTAGTAATAATGCAATATAATTTACTTATGATGGCAAAGTTAAATGTGAAAAAGGTGTTCCTATGAAAGAGTCAACTATTGTATTGCCCGTGTTCCCATTGCCCATTTTCATACTGCCCGGCGGAGTAACTAAGTTAAGAATATTTGAACAACGCTACTTAAAAATGGTTAAAATATCAGCGGCTAATCAAGGTTTTGTTATTTTTATGAATAACAATCAAGTAAAGGGTGCTAATACAATGGACTCTGAGTTAGTAACTAAAACGCAATGGGGCAGTTGGGTTAAAATTATTAACTTTGACCAAGGTGATGATGGTGTATTAGAAATAGAGGTCGAATGTACATCACTTGTTCAGATAAAGAGCATTGAAAAAGACGAAGATAATCTCCATTTTGGCACTGTTTCTGAAATTGAACATTGGTCAAAAGAAGCTACGAATAACGAAGGTACGGATAACGAAAATATCGATCTATCTACCTCATTGAAAAATGTTTTTGCAGAGAATGATATTCTCAATACCCTATATCCGAAAAAAACATTAAATGATGTGCATTGGGTATTAGCTCGATGGCTAGAGATACTACCGATTGAATTAAATATAAAAAGTGAGTTTGTTGTTAAACATAATATTGAAGAGGCAAAAGGCTTTGTCGAGTCTATTATATTTAAGGCGTGATTATTTTAACGACTCATTATAGTTGCTTCCCCATACGCTATTTTCTAATACGGCAGGTAGTCTTAGCTTGTTGCTCTAGGTCAGGTTTTTTATGTAAAATGACCTTAAATATTTTACATAGCTTGCATAAATAATTTGCTGATTAAGATTCTATTACTGTAAAGAGAAAGAAAAATAAAAAATAAAAAAATAAAAATAAAGTTTAATTTAAGTGATCCCTTCCACTATCTGAACGTATAACACCTCATGTTCAAATAAATAGTGGGATGAAGTAATGCAGACTAACTTGCTAAGCCAAGCGACTAATGCTAAATCTACTCATATGTCCGATAAAATAAATCATCCACAGCTTTGTCAATGGCTTCAATCTGTTGCACAAACCCGAGAGAAACAAGCTTTTACTCACTTGTTTCAATTTTTTGCACCTAAAATTTTACGTATAGCCCGTGGTAAGTTTCCTAATGAAGCACAGGCTAATGAAGTAGTACAAGACACAATGAGTAATGTGTGGCGTAAAGCGCACCTTTTTAATAAAGAGAAAGGAGCCGCTACCACTTGGGTTTATACCATAATGCGAAATGTTACCTTTGATATGCTGCGTAAAATTCAAGGTAATAAAGAAGATAACCTAAGCGATGATATCTGGCCTATTGCAGAGAGTATGAGTAGTGAAACTGAATCATTTACTGATCATTTAGCTAATAAAAATTTACTCAGTGTCATCGAATCATTACCGCAAGCACAACAAGAGGTAGTAAAAGGTTTTTATTTAAGAGAAATGTCACAAGAGCAATTAGCTACGCATCTTCAATTACCGCTTGGGACTGTTAAATCTAGATTACGCTTAGCATTAGGTAAGCTCAAGATACAATTAGGAGAACAACATGATTAAACATCACCCTAAATTTGAGCTTATTCAAGCTTTTGTTAATGGCGACTTACCCGCTTCCTTATCTGCTGGTATCGCTATTCATGCTGAAATGTGTCCTGTTTGTCAGCAAACTATTGACCATATTACCGAACAAATTGCAGCAGCAAGTTTTGAAGAAGAATGTTTAGATACGTTCATTAGAGATAATAATGAGCCGCTACAGAATACGTCGGTACTCAACGTCGATGACAGTTTTGACAGCATGATATCCAATATCGTTGAATCCTCTGCTATTGATGTGGTTATTCCTCGGTTAGAAAAGACGGTCAGTTTTAATAACCAAGATTACACTCTTCCTTATGTATTAAACAGTATGGCATTGGGTAAAAAATCTCATATTGGTAAATTAACACGCACACGTATTCAGTTAAGTGAAAATGAAATTCATACCAGTTTATTACATATTCAGCCAGGTGGGGGAGTGCCTGAACATACGCACAAAGGTTTTGAACTGACGTTATTATTAGATGGTTCATTTCATGACGAAAGTGGCGAGTATGTAAAAGGTGATTTTATTATGTTAGATGGCTCTAATCAGCATCATCCTATTTCTACTCAGGGTTGTCTTTGTTACACCGTAGCTAATGATGCACTACACTTTACTCAAGGTATAAATAAGTTACTTAATCCGATAGGATCATTTATCTATTAAGTCTATTTATGAGTTATTAAAACCAGAGAATAAGCTTTATGTTATTCTTGTTATTCTTGTTATAAATTAAGTGTTAAGTATTAGATGTTAAGTACTACAAGGAAATAATTATGATTTACTCCGTTGACAAAAAAGATCTTGAAATTGGTATCAGCGCCTGCCTACTTGGTGAAAAAGTACGCTTTGATGCCAGTAATAAACCTTCTCATTTTTGTATTAAAGAATTTTCAAATCATGTGACCTATAAATCATTTTGTCCTGAAGTTGCGGTTGGGTTACCTATTCCTAGGCCAACTATCCGTCTAATAAAGCGTGATGATCTTATTCACGTGTCGCAAAAAGATGGTACTGGTGATGTAACTGACGCAATAAAGGCTTATGGCAAAAAAGTAGCGAGTATGACTAAGTCGTTAAGCGGTTATATTTTTTGTGCTAAAAGTCCAAGCTGTGGTATGGAAAGAGTAAAAGTATATAACCCAGAAGGTCATGCTTTACCTGCCCAAGGTATTGGTGTTTTTGCCAGAGAAATAATGAAAGCTAACCCATTGTTGCCTTGTGAAGAAAATGGTCGTTTAAATGATCCTTTATTACGTGAAAACTTTGTTGCAAGAGTTTTTGCTTACAAACATTGGCAACAAGTTTTTGACTCAGGGTTAACTAAACACAAGTTAACGACTTTCCATAGTCATTATAAATATACCGTTATGAGCCACGACTTAATTGCTTACAAGGAATTGGGACAATTATTAGCAAGAGCTGATTTGCCACTTGAAGAGGTTGCATCAAAGTATATTTTAGGGTTGATGACAGCGCTTAAAATTATTGCAACACGTAAAAAACATGCTAATACGTTAGCGCATATTCAAGGGTATTTTTCAAAGCACCTACAAGCGAATGAAAGACAAGAATTGTGTGAGCAAATTGAAGCTTATCGTGAAGGTCTTATCCCGTTAATGGCACCCTTAACGTTAATTAAACACTATTTACTCCATAACCCAAAAGATTACTTAAAAAAGCAGGCTTATCTTGCTCCTTATCCTGAGTCGTTAAGATTAAGATACGCTTACTAATTTTTTTGCCAGTGATTAACTTTAGTGAAGTAGCTTAACCTAAGCTACTTCACTTTTTATATTCATATTTACCACCAACCACCACAACTTATACATTAACGTTAACTTATTTTGTCTTATTGATATGATGTTAGTGCTTAAGCCTATTTAAGGATCTTCCCCTTTGCTACTCTGGTTTCGTAATGATCTGCGCACGCACGACAATCCGGCTTTACACTATTTTTTGAGTCAATACGATGTCGCTTTACCTCGTAAAGCTATTTTTTTTATTACTGAAAAACAATGGCAAGTGCATGATTGGTCGCCAATAAAAATAGACTTTATTAAACGCCATGCCCAGGCGCTTGTTAAAGAACTTGCTCTGTTAAATATTCAACTTGAGCTAATTGAACTCGATGATTTTAATCAACAAGCCACTTATTTAGCTAATTATTGTCAGCAGCATAATATCACTGAGGTTGTCGCTAATAGTGAAGTTGAGTTTAATGAAGAACAACGAGATAAGGCAATAATCACCAGTGGAATTCCATTAACGTTATTTGAAGCTGATGTCATTGTGCCTAAAGGTAAAGTGTTAAATCAGTCTGGGCAAATGTATAAGGTTTTTACACCGTTTAAACGTGCTTGGTTAACCTATATTCGGCAAGCAGGATTTAATTATTTAGGTAAGGTCTCTAACCCACTCGGGCAAGCCGATAACACAATGATTAGCAATACGGATCATCAAGACGATTACCCGATTGACGTTGATGACCTCGCTAACAGTCAAAGTCATGGTGAAGTCAATACCGATAATGAAGAGAGTGTTTCAAGTACTTGGCCATTAGCCAATATTTTTGAACAGCAAGTACTTCCAGCCTTCTTTCAAAAGAAAGTGAGTGCCTACAAACAAAATAGAGATATTCCTTCAATTAAAGGAACTTCTGGTATTTCACCTTATTTAGCGGCTGGTGTTATTAGTCCTCGCTACGTTCTTCGCTTATTACTTAATAAATATCCTGACCTTTTAGTGGCCTCCGATAGTGAAGAGTTTACTTGGCTAAATGAAATTATTTGGCGCGAGTTTTATCGCAACCTTATTTTTCATGAACCACGCCTGTGTAAGCATCAATGTTATAAAGAAAACTATCAAAGTATGCAGTGGCAAAACAACGCTACATTATTTGATGCTTGGTGTGAGGGGAAAACGGGCTACCCACTTGTTGATGCAGCCATGAGGCAACTAAACCAAACAGGTTGGATGCATAACCGTCTTCGTATGGTTGTTGCTAGTTTTCTTACTAAGCACTTATTAGTTGACTGGCGATTAGGTGAAAAATACTTTATGCAGCACCTTATTGATGGTGATTTAGCCTCTAATAATGGTGGGTGGCAATGGGCTGCCAGTACGGGATGTGACGCTCAACCTTACTTTCGAATATTTAATCCGATCAGACAAAGCGAACGTTTTGATCCAAAAGGCGATTTCATACGTAAATACATACCAGAGCTTACAGCTGTATCTGATAAGGCCATTCATTTTCCTCATCAGTATATTAAAGATCATAGACTTAATATTTATTGGTCAGCGATTGTTGAACACAAAGAAGCAAGAGTAAAAGCGTTAGCCTTTTATAAAGTGTAAAGATAAATAAAATATAATGGACTGATAAGCGTGATAGCGCTTACTTAGAGTAAAACGCTATCACGCTTATCCACCGAAATGATTAAAATAAGATTATTTTGTATAAAGTTTCAAGTAATCGTAACCAATGTCATCATCACTATGATAGCCACCTTGAGGTATTAAAATGGAAAGTAATAAGTTAGAAAAAATCATTGAAAATTCACCTGGATGGCTTAGTAATTTTGTTGTTGTTTATCAAAAATTATCAACAGAAAACTTGGATTTATTGGCAACTATTTATCATGAACAAGTCGTTTTTATCGATCCTATTCATAAGGTTGAAGGTTTTTCTGATTTATACCAATATTTTAAAAATTTATATCAAAACATATCTTATTGTGATTTTGTTATTGACGATGTGCTTTGGCAAGATTCGCAAGCCTCCATATTTTGGACAATGTCTTATCAGCACCCTAAATTAAATAAAGGACAAATGGTTACCGTCTTAGGTACTTCCAATATTAAGGGGGAGGGTGACAAAGTTATTTATCACCGTGATTACTTAGATTTAGGCGCCATGCTCTACGAACAACTACCGGTATTAGGTAAGTTAACTAAGTGGATAAAGACTAATGCGGCTAAAAGTAGCGTAACTAAAGATACTTTGCCTAAAACTACTGTACTTAAAGCGATGATATCTAAAGCCACTACACCTAAAAATACGAGGTCTGTATAATGTCAGCTAACACTATTTTAATTACGGGAGCTACATCCGGCATTGGTTTATCTCTTCTTGAAAAGTATACGGCGCAAGGCGATAACGTTATTGCGTGTGGCCGTAATCAACAAAAACTTGATGATATAGCTTCTAGTGCTTTTAAAACCTGCGCCTTTGATATGACTAAACCCAGTGAAATAGCAGCGGTATCTGAAAGTATAGAGAAGCTAGATATACTCATTTTAAATGCGGGAGATTGTCGTTATATTGACGATGCTAAAAATTTTGATGGTGCTTTATTTGCTGATATTATAACAACTAATCTTGTTTCTTTAGGTGCCTTACTACAACATTTTTTACCCAAAGTAAAAGAAGGTGGGCACGTTGTTTTTGTTAGTTCAAGTGCAACCATTTTACCTTTTCCTCGAAGTGAGGCGTATGGCGCATCAAAAGCGGGCGTAGATTATTTAGCAAATAGCTTAAGACTTGATTTAGTTAAACATAATATTGAGGTAACGCTAGTCCATCCTGGTTTTATTAGCACGCCTCTAACCGATAAAAATGATTTTAATATGCCTTTTTTACTGACCAGCGAGCAAGCCGCAAGTCGTATTATTACGGGCATTGAAAAGCGTAAAAAATATCTACATTTCCCTAAACGATTAACATTAACGATGAAAATACTTTCTTTTTTACCTTCGTCTTTATGGCAATCCCTCATCGTGAAATCTTCTAAAAATAGAAGGAGCAATAAAATATGAGAAATATTGCCATTATAGGATCAGGAATCTCAGGGTTAACTACGGCCTACTTACTATCAAAAAAGCACAGTGTTACCGTCTTTGAGAAAAATGATTATATTGGCGGACATACCGCAACGGTTGATATTGAAAAATCAGGCGAAAAATATGCAATAGATACAGGTTTTATTGTATTTAATAATAAAACGTATCCTAATTTTTTAGCCTTACTCGATGAAATAGGTATCGGTAAAATACCGACTGAAATGAGTTTTTCAGTACACAATTGTCAGACAGGGTTAGAATACAATGGCCATAATTTAGATACGTTATTTGCTCAACGACGAAATATTTTCAATCCTAAATTTTGGTTTTTAGTAAAAGATATTTTACGTTTTAATAAATTGTGTAAAAGCATTTATGAGCAAGATAACTATATTGAGGGTTTAACGTTAGGAGCTTTTTTAAAAGCTCATAACTTTAGTGACTTTTTTGCAGAGCATTATATTTTACCTATGGGCGCTGCTATTTGGTCAAGTTCATTAGCCCAAATGGAATACTTTGAATTTAAGTTTTTTGTGCGTTTTTTCCATAATCACGGTTTACTTAATATTGCAGATAGACCGCAATGGTATGTTATTCCTAAAGGCTCACGTAGTTACTTAGCGCCATTATGCGCACCTTTTAAAAACAATATACACCTTAATGCAGACATTACCGGTATTACCCGAAACGATAATAAAGTGCAGTTACACTTTAACAATTCACCTAGCCAGGTTTTTGATGAAGTCGTTATTGCTTGTCACTCTGACCAAGCGTTGGCTCTATTAAATGATGCAACACCAGACGAACATTCAGTGTTGTCTGCTATGCCTTATAGTGCTAATACTGTTGTCTTGCATACCGACAAAAAACTATTACCTAAGCGTGAAAAAGCGTGGGCAAGTTGGAACTATCAATTAAACAGCAACAAGAATAATGATCGCAGTAAAGCCGCGAGTGTCACTTACAATATGAATATATTGCAAGGTATTAAAAGTGAGCATACTTTTTGCGTCACGCTTAATCAAAAAGATGAGATTGACCCGAAAGAAATATTAAGGGAATTTACTTACCATCATCCTATTTTTTCATCAACCTCCATTAAAGCACAACAACAAAGACACATGATTTGTGGGCTTAATAATACGCATTTTGCTGGCGCTTATTGGCACAGTGGTTTTCATGAAGATGGTGTAAGAAGTGCTGTGGAAGTAGCAAAACGATTCGACTGTTATTTATCACCTTTACATAATAATGATTCGGTCCTCGCTGAGAATGACTAATGCATTCAGTAATAGCCATATCTACCTTGGTAATGTAATACACCGACGATTTAGCCCTAAAAAGCATAGTTTTGACTATCGTCTATACATGTTAGCACTGGATGTTGATGATATTGAAAAAGCCAAAGGTGGGATGGGAATATTTGGTTTTTCTTGGTTTCGACCATTACGTTTTGTAGAAAAAGATTATGTTAAAAATACGCTCCCCATTAGCCTAAAAAAAAGCACTAAAGATGTCCTTAAAAATAATGTAGTAGCTGATCCGTCTTCTTTGACTGAACGTATACATGCCAAGGTATATCAGTTAGGCGGCCATCCAGAGATAAAAAAAATAATCATGTTGGTACAAGTTAGATGCTTTGGTATTTACTTTAGTCCAGCCAATTTTTATTTTTGTTACGACCGTAATAATCAATGTACACAAATGCTCGCAGAAGTTAGCAACACACCTTGGAATGAGCGGCATTACTATTTAGTCGATTTATTAAGTGAAGAAAGTGATAAAACGACGAAGAAAAATTTTCAAGTTTCCCCCTTTATGGATTTAAACATGACTTATTTTTGGCATGTAAAAGCTCCTTCTATTCAAAATAGACAGGGCGATGATAAGTTGTTGGTTAACATTCAAAATAAAACAGTGGGTGAAAAGGGAGAGCAAGTGAGTAAATTATTTGATGCGAGCTTAGTGATGAGTCGAAAACCTTTTACTCAGAAAAGTTTACTACATATTTGGTGTCAATTACCGGTTATGACCATAAAAATTGTAGTAGGAATTTATTGGCAAGCCCTTAAATTATTCGTTAAACGTATACCTTTTATTGGTTATCAAAAAGCTGACTAGTTGTTGTTTTATTGTAATTTAAATGATTAAAACTATTAAATAAAGTTATAAGAAGTAGGAGAATATAATGGAAAAAACTGAAGGTGTTAGCATAATGAAAGACGCTAACTGGCTAGATAAACGTTGTCGCAACTTAGTATTAGGTGTTTTTGCAGAGTTTACCTACGGTCAATTAGACGTTATAGAAGGCTCTGAACACTTCTCTTTTCCTAAAAATACCGCCAGTAAAATTTCTGATAATACCGCGAGTAATATTGTTAAAGGTGAAATACATATACACGATATTAGTTTGTATCGTGACTTTATTAAGGGCGGTAGTATAGGTGCCGCAGAAGCTTTTATTGAAGGAAAATGGAGCAGTCCTAATTTAACTAACGTTATTCGAATTTTTGCTAAAGCCCAGCAACAAACAGATATC
>Ga0308012_10001249_pt1 | contig 13672 bp, 11 predicted proteins | sample Neamet179_FD_203133 | JGI IMG/M metagenome (GOLD analysis project Ga0308012, IMG submission 203133) | Marine microbial communities from water near the shore, Antarctic Ocean - #179 | ecosystem: Environmental > Aquatic > Marine > Unclassified | place: Southern Ocean | collected 2014-07-25 | reverse complement strand
GCAATATACAATCCACAAGCGACTATCGATTTACTGACTCGCTACGCGATTGAATGCCAACAGCAAGGCATAAAACCTCAGCGCTTAATATTAACGTTCTCGCCATGTGGCAGTAAAAAAACGTTAGAGTTTATTGACTGGTTAGGCGTGAACGTTCCTGAAGCAACAAGTTTACGTATTCTTAATGCAGATAATCCTTTGTATGAATCTATACGTATTTGCGTGAATAGTTTACAACAAATATTAGATGCAATTCTGCCTTACGATTTACCCTTAGGCTTAAATATTGAGAGTTTAACTAACCGTAAAGAAGAAATTGATGGTTCTATATTGTTATATAAATTATTACGTTCAAACATGGATAATTTTTTAGCTAAAAAAGAGTTAGCGGCGTTAAATAAATAGTCATATAAGCTATAAATAAAGTATACAAAGCCTTAACGATTACTAGGGGCTTTGTAATATTTAAATTAAGGCTTGTCATGCTGATAAATACTATACCTCTACTACAATAATAACTCGCCTCATACGACTTACGCTTAACGGTGTTCGGTAAATTGACGTAATACGGACTTGCCTTCTTTTTGCATAAAATCGTAAAAAAGTTGTGCCAATATAGATTGCTTACGAAGCTTATTTTGTACCAAATAGCAGCTACTCTCTATAGGAAAACCTTCTACATTGAGAATAACGAGTCCAGATTTTAAAATATAATCCAATGTGTGCTTACTTAAAATAGCTAAGCCTAAATCAGCCACCACTGCATGCTTTATTGCTTCACAACTTTCGATCGTCATTTTTTCTTTTAACGTAATATTATGTTTTTGACAAAACTTATCAATAGACAACCGCGTACCGGATCCTAGCTCTCGCATTAAAAAAGGATAATGAGTGAGTCTTGCTAAACTGATTGAAGGCTGTCGAATAAGCTCATGATTCTCTGGTGCAACGACCACTAACGGGTTATCTAAAAAAGGCTCTGCTGAAATATTTTTATCCGTAGGGCAATGATTCAAAACATAAAAGTCATCTTTATTTTCTTTAAGGCTTGCCAATACTTCGGCTCTATTACCGATGCTTAGCTCAACATCAATCAATGGGTATTTTTTACAAAATGATCCTAATAGCAACGGCAAAAAATATTTTGCGGTTGAAACTACACAAAGCTTTAACTTACCTGACTTAACACCTTTTAAATTACTCAATTGTGTCGATAAATGATCAAGCGTTGTAAATATTTCATTAGACCCTTCTAATACGGCCATACCTGCTTCAGTGAGTTCAACTGACTTTCCACTAACGTGATAAAGCGCAATATCAAAAACTTCACTTAACTTTCTAAGTTGGATTGAAACAGAAGGTTGTGAGATAAAAAGTTTATCTGCAACTAACGATATTTTTTTATATTTAGCGAGTGCCTGTAATATTTGTAACTGGCGAAGTGTTGGTGTTCTATTTTTCACGATATAACCTTTTAGCTATATTAATTATTATAATTATATACTTTTAATTATTTATTGTCTTACCTATGATATTTATATGAATTAAATGAACTCGGCTTGTCTATTTATGCTTTTATGCATAATACTGATCTGCTATTAATAAATAATAAAGAGAATTCTATGTTAGAACCTATTCAACAAAACGTACGAGATTTAGGCGCAATGTTAGGTAAAACAATTGCAGCAGATCAAGGCGAACAATGGCTAGCAAAAATAGAAGCCGTTAGGCTAGAAGGTAAAGAAATTGCGGCAGGTGATATTAACGCCATTGCGGCTTTACAAGATAAATTAGCTCATTGTGATGAAAAAGATCTACTTATTTATTCTAGAGCCTTTAGCCAGTTCTTAAATTTAATCAATGTAGCAGAACAACAATACACCACGAGCGATCAAGGTTTAGCCGAGTTAGATCATGCTCATCCCCTTGCCGACCTTGAAGGCCATATAGCGGATATTGACCCTGAAGTAATAACTGCTGCGTTGAAAAAATTGAAAATAGAACTCGTACTTACTGCACACCCAACAGAAGTTAACCGCAGAACATTTATTCATAAATACAATAAAATTGGTCAAGCGCTAGATACGCCAGATAACGTCTTATCACCTCGTATTGAAGAGCTTGTTGAACAAGCATGGCATACCGATGAAATACGTCAAAAAAGGCCCACGCCGTTACATGAATCTCGTTGGGGTTTAAACAGTGTTGCCGATAATTTTTGGTACGCTATTCCTAAATTTATGAGAGAACTTGATGATTTTTCTTATAGGGTAACAGGCCAACGTTTACCGCAAGACTATACACCTATCACGATGGCAAGCTGGATGGCGGGTGACCGAGATGGTAACCCTTTTGTTACCGCCAGTTTAAGTAAACAGGCGTTAATTAATGCCCGATTAATGGCATGTGAATTATATTTAGAAGACTTTGAAAACCTATACTTAGAGCTTTCAATGTCTAAAGCAACCCCTGAATTAACCCTTGCCGATAAAGATTTAAAAGGGCCTTATCGTCAACAGCTATTGTCAGTTATTCACTTATTAACGGGGTCTATTGAGCAACTAAAAGAAGGTAAAACGGATAACGTATTATCTAGCTCAGCGCAACTAAGCCAACCCTTAAAAATATGTAGAGACAGTTTATTAGCCGTTGGTTTAACCAATGTAGCTAATTCATTTGTGCTTGATTTAATACGTAAGGTAAACAGCTTTGGTATCTCATTAGTAAAATTAGACATTAGACAACATAGTGAGCGCCATGACAGCGCCTTAGCAGAGTTAACTCAGTTATTAAATTTGGGTACCTATACCGAGTGGAGTGAAGAAAAAAGACAAGCATTTTTACTGACAGAAATTGAAAATACGCGCCCTTTACTGCCCAAGCATTTATGGACAGACGAGACTCAAGAAGTCTTTGATACCTACGCAATGATCGCAGAAGAGCCTGCTGAACTGTTTGGTTTGTATATTATTTCAATGGCCAGTAAAGTCAGTGATGTTTTAGCCGTTAAACTATTATTAAAAGCGTCTGGTGTTCGATGGAATATGCCTATCGCACCATTATTTGAAACACTGGATGATTTAAATAATGCGCCACAAGTGATGACTGACTTATTATCGATTGAAAGCTATCGCAATACCTGTGATAAGCAACATAATGTAATGATTGGTTATAGTGATTCAGCTAAAGATGCTGGTGTACTTGCCGCGACTTGGGGACAATACGAAAGCCAAGAAAAATTAGTTGAAGTCTTTGTTGAGCAAAATATTGAACTAAAACTCTTTCATGGCCGTGGCGGCACTATTGGTCGAGGTGGTGGCCCAGCACATGCTGCTATTTCGTCACAACCACCAGGTACCTTAGATGGTGGATTACGCGTAACGGAACAAGGCGAAACAATTCGCCATAAATTTGGGACACCTAACTTAGCGAATCGTAGTTTGCATTTATATGCATCGGCCATATTAGAGTGTTTAATCACCCCACCGCCAGTACCTACACAAGCATGGCGAGATATTATGAAAATCATGTCTGATGAAAGCTGTGAAACATATCGTCAATATGTACTAGGCAATGACGAATTTGTTAAATATTTTCGCCAAGCAACACCCGAACAAGAATTGGCTTCGTTACCGCTAGGTTCACGCCCAAGTAAACGTAAATCAGACGGCGGGATTGAATCATTAAGAGCAATTCCATGGATTTTTGCTTGGAGCCAAAATCGCTTAGTTGTACCTAGCTGGCTTGGATTAGGAAGCACGATAAAAACAGCCTATCAAAAAAATGAGTCGCTCATTAAAGAAATGTTACAAGAGTGGCCCTATTTCCGCTCACGTATTTCATTAACTGAAATGGTATATTTAAAGTCTGACAGAGAAATATCTGCGTTGTACGATAAATCGTTGGTCAGTGATTCACTTAAAGTGATGGGTGATGAATTACGTAATCAACTCGCAGAAGACGAACAAACAATATTAAGTATTTTGGGGCAAAAGAAACCTTTAGAGAATGACCCTTGGAATTTTAATTCTTTTGAACTGCGTCGCCCTTACTTAGCGCCATTGCACTTAATACAAATTGAAGCACTGAAGCGCTTAAGAGCACAACCTGAGCATCCTGAAAATGAGCAAGTGTTAATGGTATCAATGGCGGGTATTGCTACGGGTATGCGTAATACAGGTTAATACAGATAAAGAATAAACCTATAAACCTATAGACTGAAAGATAATAAAAAAGGAACATAGTAACTATGTTCCTTTTTTTATTACGTTTGATAGACACGGGAGTAGCATTACTGAGTAACATAAAGTTAATTTTTAAATCTCAATATGACCCAATGCAAGGTAAACCAAAAGCAACGCCCTTTTCATCAATATAGGTTAACCTATATCGATTAAGTCTCTTTATCATTCTTACATTTTTTCGAAGACCGTTACTCGTAACTTTCGGTCAATATTGTCGTCAGGAAAGTCATCTTCACTGGTAAACCGTTCTGTCATCTTTAAGGTATGGGATGATGATTCAATAATTTCAGCATCTGACTGATCCCATGTTGCATCATAACGATGAAACAAACAAATTAACCAGCCTCCCGGACTTAACAGTTTGGAACACAGACTGACTAATTTAGAGAAGTCTTGTCCTTTAGGCTGATGTTCTGAATACGGAGATTTATAGACTTTAGGTGGCGGATCTAAAATAATACCATCGAATTGTTGACCATTCTTTATTGCTTTAGGTAAATGCTTGTAAATATCCCCTTGGATAAAACTACGTGTACCTATATCAAGGTTGTTTTTTTCATAGCTTTTTTGGATACGTGATAATAAGTCTTTTGACTTATCCAAATGGATGGCAGCTTTTGCGTCGCCTTTTAAAGCTGCAATACCAAGACTTCCCGTGAATGAAAATAAGTTAAGAACACGTCTTCCCTTACTATTATTCAATAACCATTTTCGTACCGGCCTGGCATCTAAATATAAACCACAATTATGCATGGTATCGGGTAATAAGCTGTAATAAAGACCATACTCTTGTGCAAATTCTGGCGCATCAGAAAAGTTACCATGCAGTGCAAACATGCGCTGTTTCAGTCGTAAGCCAAGGGATTGATCACCTTTGGCAACAATTAACGTAAAGGGAAAGCATTGTAAAAGGGCCTCTTTAATGACTTCAAGGTCTTCTCGAATATCATCTTTATATTCAACCATAGCCATCGTACCAAATTTTTCAATAACAACGCCTTTTACGCCTTCTGTGTAACCGTGAAAAACACGCCAACAATCAAAGTCATTTGACTCATGTAAATTTTTTCTATCGTTCCATGCTTTTTCAATCAGCTCGCGCCATTGTATTATCAAACTCATGCCATCCTATAGTATAATTTTAGTGTTAGTACTTGCCTTTTTCCGCTCATATATTTATGTTATCGATGCTTATATTGCGTTGGGCAATAACCCCTACTGACATCATCACTTCGAAGTTTTACATGCTTAGTTGCACGCCCACTAACTCTTTGCCTCCATAACTTAAAGCTTCTAGGTTTTAACTGGCTACGCATAAATTTAATTACTGCAGTTTCATGCATATTAAACTGCTGTTCTATTGCTTCAAAGGGAGTTCTATCTTCCCATGCCATTTCTATAATTCTGGACTCTTCATCTACAAGTAATGCCATTAAAATGATCCTAAAGTGGTAAATAAACAAAGTAATCTCGAAAGATCAACAGACCCTAATACGAATATACGTTTAATAAAGACCAATAGGGTGTAATATCTTTTATACCTTCACTGATCAGAGTAGATTCATAAACTATTTCAAGTACATGTAAAACCACTATAAATATGACTTAAATCTAACTTAAACTTAAATGTAACTTAAAGAGCATCTAAGTTGTTTAATAATTTGGTCGCATGCTCTCTAATTTCAATTTTCTTTATTTCGTCCATTTTATCCCAATTACGTATCGGAAAACTCATTCTATGGTTAGATGCAAACTTGTCATAATTAGCGTCAATAAAGTTCCAGTAAAGGCTATTTAATGGACAAGCATTCGCCCCAACTTTTTCTTTAACGTTATAATGACAACCTTTACAGTAATCACTCATTTTATTAACGTAGTTACCACTGGCAGCATAGGGTTTAGTTGCAATCCAACCACCATCAGCAAAAAGTGCCATACCCCGTGTATTAGGTAATTCAACCCATTCAATCGCATCGATATATATACCTAAATACCATTCATCAACTTGGCTAGGCGAAATCCCCGCTAATAAAGCAAAATTACCGGTGATCATAAGTCGTTGAATATGGTGTGCATAGGCGTGCTCAAGTGATTGCGATATCGCACTTTTTAAGCAACGCATTTTAGTATTACCGTGCCAAAAAAAAGCAGGTAAATCCCGATTAGCCTCTAAAAAATTTTGTTGCGTATAATTAGGCATATTAGCCCAATACATGCCTCTAACGTATTCTCGCCAGCCTAAAATTTGTCTGGTAAAGCCTTCAATTTGAGAAAGCGAAATGGCACCTTCACTGCTCTCATAGGCAACAAGCGCCGTTTGAATAACTTCCATTGGATGCAGCATTTTACAGTTGATTGAAAAGCTAAGGCGTGAGTGATACAAACTCCAAGCATAAGGTGACGCCATCGTCATCGCATCTTGAAAATTACCAAAATTAGGCAGCTGATGTTTACAAAAAAAATCGAGTAGTGCTAATGATTGTTGACGATTAATAGGGTATGCCACATTAGCGGCTTCCTCCCCTATTGTTGATATATTATATTTTTTAATACGCTGTAAAAAATGCTCAGCTACATTATTGAAAATCAATGGTTTAGGAATAATTTTAATATCCGTTTTTTTGAATGATTTTCGATTACTTGCATCAAAGTTCCACGCATCGCCTACGGGCTTATTACCATCCATTAAAATAGAAAAATATTTACGCATGTAGCGATAAAAATTCTCCATCCTTACATGCGTTGCAGCTTTAAAGTGGCTAGATAATGCATCAAAAGGTAGTAAAAAATGTTCTGTATCTACTTCATAACTAGGCACATCTATTTTGTTTTTTATATCAAGTAATTGCGCACGTAATCTAAATTCATCAGGTCTCTGAAAAGTAAAACTTTCACAAGAGTAGCGTGCTGTTAACGCCTTTATTAGCGCTGTAAGGTCTTGATATTTTACGGTGTCGTCTAGGGTTAAATAACAAACACGATGTCCTTTACCTTTAAGGTATTGAGCGAAGTCGTCCATTGCCGCAAAAAATGCTGTTATTTTTTGAATATGATGTTTAGTATAATTTGCTTCTTGATGCAGCTCTGCAATAACATAAATAACATCAACGTCAACATGCTCAAACCAACTGTGCTGTGGGTTAAGTTGATCGCCTAATATAAGCTTTAGGTGTTTTGCTTTCATTCATTTACCTTATTTTTATTTCGTCGACACCGCTCTGAGCAATACAATACATTGTCCCAACATGCTCTCCATTTTTTACGCCACAAAAAATCTTTATTGCACGTTAAGCAATGCTTACGGGGTAAAATTAATTTTTTATGCATCTTTACGAATTTTATTTTTTATAACCTTTTTCTTTTTTGGCGTAACGCGAACATGTTTGGCTAGAATACGTTGACCCTCTTTTTTAGTATCGAAGCGTTTATGAAATCCCCACAAGATGTCTCTGGCTATTTTACCGGTTTCGTTGATATCAACCATCGGCTGTGGATACGTTTCACCTAAGACACACTGATAAATTTGTTGTTCCATCGATGATAACTCCCAAGGCGTATGAATAATTTCTTTAGGCAGTTCTGATAATTCTGGTAGCCATGCCCTAATAAAGGCTCCGTCTTTATCTTTCTCCTGAGATTGTTTTATGGGGTTATAAACACGCACAATATTAGTTCCTGTAACGCCCGACTGCATTTGAAATTGTGGGTAGTGAATACCCGGTTCAAAGTCGAGAAATAATTGTGCTAAATGTGTTACTCCTAGACGCCAATCAATCATTAAATGATGGCATAAAAAACTAACAAGCATAGATCGCATACGAAAATTTATATAGCCTGTTTTCATTAAACATCGCATACAAGCGTCAACTAAAGGGTAACCCGTTTGACCTTTTTTCCATCGACTTAGTCTCTCGTCAATAGTAAGACCACAGTGAATATCAGGAAAAGTTAATTCGCAATACGCTTTATTGACTGGTCGCCATTGCATTTGATGTTCACTTTCAAATTTTTGAATAAAGTGGCAATGCCAGTGTAACCGAGAAGCTAAAGCGTCGATCGGTTTTTTCCAGCCTGGTTGAGATCTCTTTATCAAAAGGCTTTGATAAAATTGCCTTAAGCTTATGTTACCCCAAGCTAAATAAGGGGATAATCGGGAACAGCTCTTACGACTTGCTAACGGTTTAGAGATATCAAAATGATAATTTTTACCTCGTGTATGTAAAAATGACTGCAACATTTTGTGTGCCCAACGTTCACCCCCTTTAAGCATAAATTCATTAGGTGTACGCCACGATGTTGGCAACACAGGCTCAGGTAACTTATCTAATTCATTAGTGCTCACTAAAACGTCTGAAGATAATTGTGGCTGACTTAATGCTGCCCCTATTGCCTTGCGCCAGTTAGTATCCCAATCTACTCTGTTTTTTTTACCGCGACTAACCGCACCAACACTGCTCTCGTACCATGTGATATGTTGTCTTTCGCACCACTTTTTTACGGCCTTATCACGATCAAACGTAGATAATATACCGACTTCTTCATGGCTAAATAACTGTACTATTTTGAACAACGTACTTATTTCGTTCAGACCTTGTATCGCATCACCCAAGTAAACATAAATACGTGAATTAAACGGTTTTAGTTGCTCATTAATATCTTGAATTGACTGCCAAACAAAGCGCCAATGTCGTTCATCATAATGAGGGTCGTCAATTAATAGGGGTTCAAACACATAATAAAATAACGTTAAGCCTGACTGAATAGAGTGCGTAAGTGGTTCATGATCACTTAGTCGTAAATCACGTTTTAACCAGACGACGTTAACGGACGTATTAACGACAAGATCAACTGAAAGGTTATTAGCTATCATTTACGTTTAACATTAGTCACTTGGTACTGATCACAAAACGTTGTCGCGTAAAAAACGTACTACCGCAAACACTATAAAGTGATTGGCCAAGCTTCAATAAACGTTGATTAAAATCACTTAAACAATTAAGCAGAAAATGCCATCGTTCATCGCCTAAGGGTTTTGATTGAAAATTAGTGGGCGTAAACCATTTTTTATCGACTACGTATACACAAAGTAATCGCTCACTTTGACTGGCTAAGTTAAGTGCGGCATTGTCATTTATACGATCTTTAGTTACCCAGTAGAGTGAGCGTTTCATAGCGTTAATTTATACGTTTAAGTTTATTTTAAAATAAATCATACGAATGGAACATTTATTTAGATCAATGAAGGTTGGACAGTTGAATGATATAATCGTGACATAATCACTATATCCTTAACCTGAGAATTCCGATGACACTACAACATAAACAAGTATTACTCTTTGATCTTGATGGTACTTTAGTCGATAGCGCTCCCGATCTTGCTTCAGCAGTAAACAGAACACTTCAAACGTTAAATAGAGAAATATTTGATCAGCAAACTATTCGTCATTGGGTAGGAAATGGCGCAAAAACGTTAATAGAACGTGCTTTGTCTGGATCATCAAACATTGATGATAAATTAGATGCCGATCTCGCAAAAAAAGCCTTACCTCTTTTCTTAGCGTATTATCAACAGGGTTTATGCATTGATACCGTTTTATATGGCGGTGTAAAAGAAGGCTTACTCAGGTTGAAAGCCGCTGGTTTTAGATTAGCAATAATTACGAATAAACCTGAAGATTTAATTCAACCTATTTTATCTGGATTAGGTATTGGTGATATGTTTGAAATACTGATTGGCGGTGATACTTTACCAGAAAAGAAACCACACCCTGGACCATTACATCACGCCTTAAAGCAATTGAATGTAACCGCTGACCAGTGCTTAATGATTGGTGATTCTAAAAATGATATTTTAGCCGCGATAGCAGCCAATATAGACAGTGTCGGCTTAACTTATGGCTATAACTACGGTGAAGATATAGCGCAATATAAACCAACATGGTGTTTTGATACGTTTAGTGAGCTACCCGCATTATTACAATGTTAGTGTTATAAGCGCTTAACGGTAACCCCTTACTAGCATTACAGGTTTTTTGCTAACGCGATAGGATAACCACGCTGTTTAGCGAATATTATTGCCCGTTCGGTCACGTCTTTATTCGTACATTGTAAGCTGATCGGGAAATAATGTTCTGTTAAATAGTCGCCCAACTCAGACGCGACTATTAATTTACAATCCACTAAATTTTTAAGTATCGCATCCGATGCAGCCAACGCTGACGATCCTTTAATAATTTCAGCTCGCGCATAGTGTTGACCATGAAACGATACATCTGCAGCACGTAAGTCAGCGTCTTCCCCAGGAATTTGCTGAGCCCCAAATAAAGGTTTAGCTGCCACGCTCGCAGTGCTAAAGGCAGAAATAAACTGTGAAATATGGTCAATAGACCCTAACGTTCTATTGTGAATTAATTGCTCAGGCCATTGTTTATCAATTTTATCAATAAACGTGGAATCTAATTGAGGTTGTGCACTCTTTGATGAACTACTCACTAGTCCTTGGTCAAAAAGCGTAATATCTTGTGTCATTCCATGCAGTTGAAAGTAACCATTAGGGTAAGGCGTTAATTGTGCCATGCCTTGTGGTGTACCTCGTTCACCATAAAACACAATCTCAGGCCATAAGCCTTGGTATTGCGGCCAATGCGCGACATAGGCGGCTTTAAACTCGACCATACGCTTACGCTTGGCACTGATCATGTCATCAATCTCACCGCTCTTAAAGCCACACGCATTAACAACATAGTCAAAGTGCTGATGAACTACCTCTTCGCTTTGTGATTTTTTAGTTGAAATTGTCCACACTAAGTTATCTTTTTGTTGTTTAATATCAACAACTTGATTATTAGTTTGCAAATGACAATGCGGTAGGTGGTCAATGGCTAAACTGGCGATAGCCGCCATACGAAAAGCAGACCAACCATATTCTTGTACCAACAACACAGGAAATTTAAGGTTATCTAAATTAGTATGTTGAGCAAATGCAATTAACCAATCGCTGTCTTGGGTGATTTTAATGGGTATAATTTTTTTAGCTAAAACGTCGAGCTCTTCACGTGAATAAAAACGAAAATAGTCTACTGGCTCTCCTAGTACTTTGTTTCGGCCATCTTGTTCAACGAGCTCACTGTATTTAGTGCGCAACTTTTCTAAGCGCGGTAACAAATCTTGAGGCTGCCCTTTATCCGTTATAGGTAAAGCTATAACCGTAGGCCTAATATTAATACTGTGAGGGTAAACTTTTACAGTATCTATAGACTGTTTTAATAAGGTTAAACATTGTTTTTCTGAAATTTCACGGTATAGATTACCGCCCGCATGTAAATGACAAATAGGGGGTCCATTAACTAAACTAGGGCCTTTTTCTATTAACGTTGTATCTAAGCCTAATTCGGCAAAACGCAATGCAATAGTTGACCCTGCAACACCACCGCCAATAATGGCAATTTTAGTTTTTGAGCTTAATAAGGGTTGGTGGGACACACGGGGTTCATTCATATCTATTTCGAAAAAGTTCTTTCATATAAGTATTTTACTTGTATACGCTTAATTTGCGTAGGGGGATCGCTCAAAAATATTCTTTTAATGTACTTTTATTTTCATCTATTTAAAAATACGTTCATTTGACGGCTTTATTCACTGAATTATTTTTCAACTCTTCATAATGTAGCTCAATACAATTATTACATACGCAGCTTATATTTTTAAGGTGTGGCGGGATTTTTACTAATAAAACTTCAGGTACTTTAGTGTTCATACACCAACAGCCATTATTAGCATTTACATTACAGCGATTACGTTGCTGACATAAAGGACAAATACTCACATCGTTTTTATACGTCATAAACCTACTATAAATGAGCTAATGAAAAGAAGAAAATAATAATCTTAACTATATTTACAGCTTTAGCTGTGCACAGTTAAGACCTTTTATTTAGGTATAAAAAAACGACCCTTAGGTCGTTTTTTGTCATTATATTATATCGTTGTCTGAAGCTGAACATTCAACATTGAAAATGTATAATAAATTAAGCTGAAAAATGATTTATCTTTTTATGACGACGTTTAGCCATTAGACCCAAAGCCAATAAAACCAGTAAAAAAGTGGTTGGCTCAGGGATGCTATTCGTTTGAGGCCTATCAACATTGACTACGCCATGTATTATGTCATTTGCACAAGACATTGCCCAACTAAAAGCTAGTTGTGAGGCATCTTGAAATGCATCAATACCAGTAACATTGAAACTGAAACTTAGTTTATCTGTGACACCTGTCCATTCTCCATAGTTATCTACAGACCAATTACCATCAGCGACGGCATCACCCGCTGTTATTACATCACCATGACCAATATTATCAGAGCCATTATGATATTGGTCTGATGTTGTTGTAGAGTCGACTTCTATTAACTTACCTTCGTTATTCCAAGTTTTTGTTTTATACCAGTGATGATTTTTGTATTTATCATTTCTTCCCTCTGATAATGAAAAAGCATAATCAAAATCTGACGTTCCTGCTGTGCTGATCAGTAAATCACCAAATACAATCTTTTCGCCACCCGCATAAGTTCGCGCATTATAATTAACAAAGTTGGTATAAACATCAACAGTAATTAAACCGTTATCTGCCCATTGTACATCCATTTTGTCAATACCATAACGACTAGCACCACCATACACATAATCATTAGGTGTATCGTAAATAGTGGTATCAACTAAAAAATCACCGGCAACGACACTAGTAGTAAGCAACAAAGTGGCCACAGAAAAAATTTTAAATACATGTTTTATTAAAGTCATACTTTTTAAAGTCTCATTTACATCAAAAATAAAAGGTGAGCTGATGTTTAAATTTATATCACCAGCTATTATTTTATAGGCAATAATCACTCCAACAATCTATTAATGTCTTATTAATTAATATCGCTGCTGAACTACGTTGTATATATTTTACTCTGAAAAACCAACCTAGTAAAGCTACCTATTATAAAAAACAAGCTTAAAAATGATATATTTTCAGTAAACACACTATATTTTTAATAAAAATGATTTAACTAAGCTATTATAAATATTGATTTTTTTGGTTTTACTACCATAAAAATATACTCTATTATTTAAACCACTTGATGACTTAAATAATGTTCAAATAAACGTACACTTTATGATCACATTTTATTAAAATGGATATAACATGAATATAATAAATAAATTACGCACTGCATTATTCTCATTAGCGTTAATCAGTACAGTAAGCTTTTCTAACGACAATATTGATGCTAGCTATGAAAAAGCCTTAATTTCTTTTCAAAATGATGCTTTTTCGAGTGCCCTTATTCATTTAAAAAATATTATTCAAGAAAATCCTATTCATATGCCTTCTCGCGTTTTAATGGCGCAAATACTTATTAAGCAAGGTAATGGCGCTGCGGC
>Ga0308012_10001248_pt1 | contig 13676 bp, 9 predicted proteins | sample Neamet179_FD_203133 | JGI IMG/M metagenome (GOLD analysis project Ga0308012, IMG submission 203133) | Marine microbial communities from water near the shore, Antarctic Ocean - #179 | ecosystem: Environmental > Aquatic > Marine > Unclassified | place: Southern Ocean | collected 2014-07-25 | reverse complement strand
TTGCCACCCGCTCAACATCAAGCTGGCGAAGCCTACCACCAAAATACCTAGGCATAGGAAAAAAAGAGATTGGGAAAGCCAAGGCACCATCTGCGTTGTGGTCAAAAGCACAGCATAGCCCACACCCAAAAACCAGCGGTGGTCATAAATGGAACTAAATGCAGCGGCGAAGCCTTGACGGCCAGCCTGCCAGCCGTTGGTTACCAGTGTGGGTAAAATTAAAATCCCAAGAGCCAAATTAGGATTAATAAAAACCGTCATTCCACTAATAAGAATCATCGGCATTCCAAAACCAACAATGCCCTTCACCATCCCTGCAAATACAGCAGTAATGGCGATCAGAATTAGAAGTTCCGGTGAAAATAAATTGAAAGTTTCACTCATTCATCCACCTTAACGGCTCGTCCAATGCTTCGCACCCCAATTCCGTTGAGACATAATACTTCAAAATAACATTTTCCTTTGAATTAAAGTTGTGCGGGGACAGCAAAAGAGCTAAGTCGTTTACCATAAATTATATTACGTTTGAGCCGCAGAAATAGGATGCATCGATGATACAGACAGCAATTTTACCAGAGTTATTAACCCTCACTTCTCAGGCTGTACTAGCGGCCAAAGCGGTTAGTGACACTGCTAAAATAAAACTACGCCTTTTGGTAAGCGATGAGGGAAGGATCGTAAACTCTCTGATAGAAGAGCACCAAACAGCAGCACACGGATTTGCTTGGGTGGCAACCTATGTAGAAAGTCTGCGGCAGATGCAAAAATGGGCGGAGGGATTGCAGGCATTGCAAAAGTTTGGCGTGGTTGAGCAATTGATCCACCAAATAGCCTTTGGTGAATATTTATGCCAATTGACTGGTGGAATTCCAATGAACCAAGGCGAAATCCTGCGCCTCCAAGACATTGGCATGACCCAAGATGACTTAGCACCCCTGCGCGAACCAGGCCCTAATTTGCTTGCAGAAACTGGAAATACGCAAAATGCCCGCGTCCAGCTTGTCACACTCATGCAAGAGCGCGAAGCAGACACCATACTTGGCGCCTCTGGCCTAGACGAAGAATTAGAAATGATCCGAAATACATTCCGACGGTATGCACAAGAAAAAATTGAACCGTATGCTCATGAATGGCATCTCAAGGATGAATTGATCCCTTTGAAGGTAATTGATGAATTGGCTGAAATGGGTGTGTTTGGCCTAACAATCCCAGAAGAATACGGCGGATTAGGTTTGTCAAAAGCTACAATGTGTGTAGTCAGCGAAGAACTATCACGCGGCTATATTGGAGTGGGCTCACTTGCCACACGCACCGAAATAGCCGCGGAACTGATCCTTGCTGGTGGTACAGAAGAGCAAAAGCAAAAATGGCTTCCAGCCCTAGCCAGCGCTGAAAAATTGCCAACTGCTGTATTTACCGAGCCTAACACTGGTTCTGATTTAGGAGCACTACGCACTCGTGCGGTACCGGATGGGACAGATTGGACAGTAACCGGCAACAAAACATGGATCACACACGCCGCACGCACCCATGTAATGACACTACTCGCACGCACAGATCCTAACACCACCGACTATAAGGGTCTATCAATGTTTTTGGCGGAAAAAATACCTGGAACTGATAAAACCCCGTTCCCTAGCGCAGGCATGACTGGCGGTGAAATAGAAGTTTTGGGTTATCGAGGCATGAAAGAATATGAAATGGCCTTCGACAACTTCCCTGTAAAAGGAGAGAATTTACTGGGACGAGAAACTGGAAAAGGCTTTAAGCAGCTTATGGAAACTTTTGAGAGTGCCCGCATCCAAACAGCTGCGCGCGCTGTGGGTGTGGCCCAGTCCGCACTGGACCTTGGTTACCGCTATGCGGTGGATCGCAAACAATTTGGAAAATCTCTAATCGAATTTCCCAGAGTAGCCAACAAGCTAGCTATGATAGCCGTAGAGCTAGTAGTGACACGTCAATTAACCTATTTTAGTGCATTTGAAAAAGATCAAGGTCGCCGCTGCGACATTGAGGCGGGCATGGCAAAGCTTTTGGGTGCGCGTACCGCGTGGGCTGCTGCTGATAACGCGTTGCAAATCCACGGTGGAAACGGGTTTGCACTGGAGTATAAAATTAGCCGGATTCTCTGCGATGCGAGGATCTTGAACATCTTTGAGGGTGCAGGCGAAATACAGGCTCAGGTGATTGCACGTCGTTTGTTAGGCTAGTTTGGAGCCCTTTAAAATATTGATCTCAACTTGAGTTTAATCCGACCATCTATTGCTTGAACTGTGACACAATTCCAATGATTTTTTCCGGCCACTTTATATCACCCTTTTTCAGGACTTCAGCAATAACTTTATACTCTTGCAGATTATCACAGACTGTAACGCAGCGCACATTAATGCCCTGTTCATGACATAAATAAGTATAGAAACTTAATCACTGTCGTTCTGTATACATAGAGTTTGACTTAGCACCCAATGGGTGGAAATATTTACTCCAAATTCATAATTTAGAGTGATTATTTAGTTCTAGGAGTAAGCTATGGAAGCTAATTTTTTAACTGCCTCTGCTATAGTTAAAGCGGTGGGGGCCACACTGTGAGTTTTTTCAGTGAGCTGGTTTCAACAATCTTTGAGAGGCGCTATCAAAAGGCCTTACAGAAGGAAGCTGATGGCCGTACGACAGCAGAACTCGCAGAGGCCCTACTGGGCAGCACTGGGGAAGTGTCCGGGATGACACTGACCCGTAGTATCCTTGATCGCTACGCTGGTATGACCAAAGAGGATAAGCTAACTTTCTTTGAGTTTATGACGCATAAGTTGGAAATTAATCCGAAGCAGGTCATCTCAACTTTGAAGGCTTATACCAAAGAACCAAACAAAAGTACCTACCGCGCATTCGCGGAGGCTAGTGAGCCCAAAAGACAAGAGTTGGCTCGCCGCCTAAACCAAGTTCCTGGCGCCACAGGTCAGCTGGTGGGAATGCGCAAAGACCTTTTAGATATTATTAAAGATCGCCCAGAACTTGGCCCATTGGATGTAGATTTCCGGCATCTATTTTCGTCCTGGTTCAATCGTGGTTTTTTGGTTCTGCGCCCAATCAACTGGAGCAGCCCTGCGGATATCTTGGAAAAGATCATCGCCTATGAAGCCGTTCATGCGATTGATAGCTGGAATGACTTGCGGTTGCGTTTGAAACCTATAGATAGACGCTGTTTTGGCTTTTTTCACCCGTCGATGCCTAATGAACCACTTATCTTTGTTGAAGTTGCGCTAACTAAAGGCATACCAAACTCTATCCAAGACCTTCTCGCCGATGAGCGTGAAGCGATCAATGCTGGCGATGCCGACACCGCTGTTTTCTATTCTATCTCAAATTGCCAAACAGGGTTGGCAGGTATTTCATTTGGTAATTCTTTGATAAAACAAGTAGCCTCAGACTTAGCGCGGGATTTACCAAGGCTATCGACTTTTGTCACACTCTCCCCGATTCCTGGCCTGAATCGTTGGCTGGAGACTTCAAAGTATGCGGTAGACGACTCTAGTCAGGATCAAGCTTTGGCAGCCCACTACCTGCTTGAGGCAAAAAAACCAGATGGAACCCCATTTGATCCTGTAGCACGTTTTCACTTGGGCAATGGGGCGAAGGTGCATGCAGTCCATGCGATGGCTGACACCTCTGATAACGGTTTGAAGCAATCGAATGGCACCATGGTAAATTATCTATATGATCTCTCGCAAATCTCACAAAATCATGAAAAATTTGTGGAAAATAATACCGTTGTGGCCTCTGCCACTGTAAAATCACTCAGCGCCTCAGTGAAGGTCAAAGCATTAGAAAGTTAAAAATGGCCAATCTGTTATATGATGAATTGTTTGGGCGGCACCAAGGTGAGATGACACCCTTCATCCAACTGGCTGATGGCCAGGTCATAACCTATAATAATTTTTTGGAGTTGGCCGCGCAATATGCGTCTCTATTTAAAAAATTTGGCCTCGGACCAGGCGCACGCGTTGCAGTACAAATCGAGAAGTCTCCACAGTCATTAGCTGTATATGCAGCCTGTGTCCAAGCTGGGCTAATATTCTTACCCTTAAACACGGCCTATACTACTAGAGAACTATCCTACTTTGTCACTGACAGTGAGGCAAGCTTCCTCCTTTGTGACGGCAAGCACAAAGAGGCCTTAAAACCTATTGCCGCAGCAGCAGGCGCTATCTTAGAAATTATGAATGCAGATGGCCTAGGCAGTTTTTCTCAACAGGCCGCGACAATGCCGACTAGTTTCCCAACAGTAGCGCGATCCAAAGATGACTTGGTAGCACTTTTGTATACCTCCGGCACTACCGGGCGGTCTAAGGGTGCGATGCTCACACAAGAAAACCTCCTGTCTAACAGTCAGGTATTAACAACAGAATGGGCGTTTACATCCTCAGATGTATTGCTACACGCCTTACCAATCTTCCATACCCATGGGCTATTTGTTGCAACAAATATTGCCTTGTTAGCGAATAGTAAAATCTTACTTTTGCCTAAGTTCGATCTTGATATGATCATTGAACTTCTTCCACAGGCCACAAGTATGATGGGCGTACCAACTTTCTATACCAGACTTCTGGATGATCCGCGTTTCACCAAAGATCTCACCCAGCATATGAGACTTTTCGTGTCCGGCAGTGCCCCTCTGCTGGCGGAGACCCATCTGCGCTTTGAAGAGAGAACCGGGCATCGCGTTGTGGAGCGCTACGGGATGACAGAAACCAATATGAACACTTCCAACCCTTATGATGGCGAACGCCGCGCCGGTACGGTGGGTTTTCCTTTGCCGGGTGTTGAACTGAAGATTACCGATAGCGCCACGGGTGAAACCTTACCTCAAGGCGAGATTGGCGAAATCGAAGTGCGCGGGCCAAATGTGTTCAAAGGTTACTGGAATATGCCTAAAAAAACTGCCGAAGAGCTGCGCGGGGATGGATTTTTCATCACCGGCGACTTGGGCCAAATCGATGCCGATGGATATGTGCAAATTGTAGGGCGCAACAAGGACCTCATCATCTCAGGCGGCTATAATATTTACCCAAAAGAAATTGAACTTCTGCTGGACATGCAGGACGGTATTTTAGAAAGCGCCGTTGTGGGCGTGCCGCATCCAGATTTTGGCGAAACTGTTATAGGTGTTTTAGTCGCCAATTCCGATGAAACGCCAGATCTTGACGCCATCAAGAAAAACATAACTACCTCCCTCGCACGGTTCAAACATCCACAAAAGCTGATCCTGCTGCCCGAATTGCCCCGCAACACGATGGGCAAGGTGCAAAAGAAAGCCCTGCGTGAGGAATTTAGGGATATGTTTCTACCCAAGTAGAGATCCAATCAACCTGCCCCAATTGGGGCAAGGCCATTTTCAGGGATGCTTCAAAGATAGCGGTTCACAAGGTTTTCAAGCCGCTCCTGGCGACCCGACTTAGGTTCAGGATTGATATCCTGCGCAGTGACTTGGGTCATGATGCTTTCAAGGTCGCTGTGCATCAGCGCTTTGCCTTCGGGGGTTTCCCAGCCTGCATAGCGCGCATCGCGTTCGGCCTCTAGCTTGCCATCATCCAGCATCTTAGCAGCCGCTTTAAGCCCCGCAGCACAGACATCCATAGCACCAACATGACCTAAAATAAGATCCTCGGCATCCAAGGATTGGCGGCGCAGCTTGGCATCGAAGTTGGTGCCACCGGTGGTGAAGCCTCCCGCCTTAAGCACCTCATAATAGGCCAAAGCCGTTTCAGGCACATTGCTCGGAAATTGGTCTGTATCCCAGCCAGACTGGTAATCATTGCGGTTCATATCGATTGACCCAAAAATTCCAAGCGCGCGGGCCAAAGCAAGTTCGTGCTCAAAAGAATGTCCAGCGAGGATCGCATGTCCCTGCTCGATGTTCACCTGCACTTCGCCCTCAAGGTCAAAGTCCTTCAAAAACCCGTACACGGTTGCTACATCATAATCATATTGATGTTTGGTTGGCTCTTGGGGTTTTGGCTCAATCAAAATAGCCCCTTTGAAGCCAATTTTATGTTTATATTCAACAGCCATTGTTAGCATCCGCCCGGCCTGCTGCCGTTCGCGACCCATGTCTGTATTCAAAAGCGTCTCGTAACCCTCACGACCTCCCCAAAGCACGTAGTTCTGCCCACCCAGTCGATGTGTTGCATCCATACAGGTTTTGATGGTGGCCGCACTAAATGCAAAGACCTCCGGATCTGGATTGGTGGCCGCCCCAGACATGAACCTCCGGTGCGAAAACAAATTCGCCGTCCCCCAAAGTAATTTCGTATCGCAGCTCTCCATCTTGGCGGCTAAATATTCGACAATCTCTTCAAGATTGCGGGTATTCTCGGCAAAATTCTGCCCTTCAGGCCGCACATCAGCATCGTGAAAGCAAAAGAACGGTGCGCCCAAGATGTCAAACATTTCAAAGGCCGCATCCGCTTTCAGTTTGGCCAAATTCATCTCGGACCCAAACCAGGGGCGATCAAAAGTACGCCCACCAAACGGATCGCCCCCCTCCCACGCAAAAGAATGCCAATAAGCCACGGCAAAGCGCAAATGCTCTTTAAGGGCTTTACCCAGTACAACTTCATCAGGGTTATAATGGCGAAAGGCAAAGTCATTTTGCGACTCTGGACCTTCATATTTGATGGTTGGAATGCCTTTGAAAAAGTCAGTCATCGGAAACCTTTATGCTAGTGTTTTAAGGGCCTTATAAGCAGCCCGATAAGAGGTTAAGCCAGATAGAAAATCATCTTGCAACGCCATGACCGGATCAACCACACGCGCAATTTTTGGCGCTATGGCCACATCCATAACGCTGCCCCCAGCTGCCATCATGCCAAGCCTTGCGGCGCCAAAAGCCCCTCCAAAATCACCTGATACAGGGATGCTGATGGGAAGGCCAAGCGCGGTAGCAATGGCTTGCACCCAATAATCGGATTTTGAGCCCCCACCCACAGCAAGCAAACGCTCAATTTTCGTACCGGTCGACGTCAACGCATCAAAGCTGTCACGCACTGCGAATGTGACACCTTCTATCACCGCACGGGTCATGGCATTTCGATCAGTGCCGTGATCCAAGTTTAGAAAGGACGCCCGAATAACCGAGTCGTTATGCGGCGTTCGTTCCCCACCCAGATATGGCAAAAACAGCGTGTTTGAGGGGGCCTGTAGCGGCCCAAGCTTTGCGGTCATATCCTCCGGAGCAGCGTCCAGAACCCGGCCAAACCAGCTCATAGCATCAGAGGCTGCCAAAATGACCCCCATCTGATGCCATGTGTCCGGCACCGCATGGCAAAAGCTGTGCACCGCACTGGCTGCATCTGGTTGATAAGCATCTGAAGCTGCAAAAAGTACGCCGGAGGTGCCAAGGCTGACAAACGCGTCACCGCCTTTGACCACACCCACACCAATTGCACTGGACGCATTGTCGCCACCACCGCCCGCTATAATCACGTTGGCTCGCAACCCCCAACGGCTGGCCAACGCGGCGCGCAGAGTTCCTGAAGCCTCAGAGCCTTCAACCAATCGCGGCATATGCGTTCTGGTCAAACCGGTAGCCGCAAGCAAATCTTCAGACCAATCGCGTTTTCCAACATCAAGCCAAGAGGTACCAGCAGCATCAGACATCTCTGCCACATGCTCCCCACTCAGCCATAATCTTAGGTAGTCTTTAGGCAAAAGGACCTTGGCTACTTGCTCAAAAATACGCGGCTCATTCTGTCGTACCCATTCCAGTTTGGGAGCAGTGAACCCTGGAAATACGATATTGCCAGTCAACTGGCGGAACATTGGATCTGCGTCAAGCTTTGCGGCTTCATCCGCAGAACGGGTATCATTCCACAGGATACAAGGCCGCAAAACAGCATCATCAACACCCAGCAAAGTGGCGCCATGCATATGTCCAGACAGTCCAATCGCAAGCACACCACTCAGGTCGACTTGGTTAGCCAACGCATCCATAACCGCCTCAGCAGCATCAAGCCAATCTTGTGGAGCTTGCTCAGACCAGCCGTCGTGTGGCCGAGCCACCTGCAACGGGACTATGGATTCAGCGGAAATATTTTGGGCACCGTCGATAACGATGCCCTTTAAACCTGACGTCCCAAGATCTAAGCCAATAAACATAAACTATAATTTATTTTTTGGATTTTTGCCCAAAATAATCATAGACAGGATTTCATCCTCAGTAACATCTTCGACACGCTCAGTGCCCACCAAAAGACCATTTTTCATGACACTGGCACGGTCACATAGCTTCATGACATTATGAATATCATGTTCGATAAGAAAAATACCAAGCCCCTGATTTTTCAGCTCTTGAATGAGCTCTGCAACCATTTCAGTTTCCTGAGGGCCCAATGCGGCAGTCGGTTCATCCATTATGAGTATTTTAGCGTCAAAATAAACTGCGCGAGCAATGGCAACAGACTGGCGTTGACCACCCGACAGTGCAGATACCGGCACATCAAATTTATGGAAATTGGGGTTGAGGCGCGCCATAATCTTGCGAGTTTCGGCCTCCATTCTGCTTTCGTCTAAAAAGCCACCCGGACCAATAATTTCCCGACCAAGAAACAGGTTAGACGCTGCATCGAGGTTATCGGCTAGAGCGAGTGTCTGATATATGGTCTCAATGTTTTGATCACGCGCATCACGAGGGTTATTAATCGTAACCTTCTTGCCGTTGATAAACACTTCGCCAGCGTCTGCCTTATAAGCTCCAGACAGGCATTTAATCAATGTCGATTTACCCGCGCCATTGTGTCCTAAAAGGCCGACAACTTCGCCCGGGTAAAGGTCGACACTTACCTTGTCTACCGCTTTAATACCCCCAAATGCGATCGAGATATCTTTTAACTCGACCAGAGGAGTTCCTGTGTTGGTCATACTATATCCCCTCACTTAACGCGTTTATTGTAAAGAATATCGAGATAGACAGCGAGTACGAGTACAACACCTACTACAATTCGCTGAATTGCGCTGTCGAAACCGATTAAAACCATGCCAGATTGTAGGCTCTGCATAACCAAAGCCCCAAGAATGGCACCATAGATCTTACCAACCCCTCCCGCCAATGACGTGCCACCAATGACAGCAGCTGCGATCACATATAACTCGTCCAATGTGCCCAACGCATTGGTTGCAGAATTCAACCGAGCCGAAGCTATAACTGCTGCAATAGCAGTCAGCATACCCATCAAGGCGAACACCTTCATTGTGACCCACTTGGTATCAATGCCTGCTAAAGCGGCGGCCTCTGGGTTGCCACCAATGGCAAACACATAACGACCAAAACGTGTACGGGTAACCAAAATTGTCATACAAATACCGACCGTAATCAAAATCAAAACTGGGATCGCAAAACCATGGCTTATAAAAGTACCCTCAAGGTCCTGACCTATTCTAGCACCATACTGGCGCACAATGCCTTTAGGCCATGGGTAAGAGTTTACGAGCATTACAGCACTAATGATTGTTACCCAACCGACAACACCCAAAAAGTACTCTGCCCACATTGGACGAAGACGAAAATCGTGTTTACGCCGCGATTTACGCCCTGCATAAAGAATATAAGCAACGCCGAAGCAAGCAATTGCACCAACGACCCAACTCCCAGCCGCACCAACAGCGCCATATGGCCCACCCCCTAATAGTGCAAAGGTGCTGTCTACAGGTGAGATAGTGCGGCCACCGGCAGACAAAAAAGACATGCCCCGCCACACCATTAAGCCACCAAGAGTGACGATGAATGCCGGAATGCCTCTGTAGGCAATCAACCAACCGTGAAGCGCGCCAATCAATGTACCAACAATCAAGCCAACAATGACTGCCAGGATCCAAATGGACCAATGCCCAATCCCAACTATCTGCGGCAACACCTCAACCTGCAAAAGACCCATAGACATAGCAATGACCCCAATCATCGACCCAACGGACAGGTCAATATTGCGGGTCACGATGACCAGAACCATACCAGTCGCCATAATCCCAATCGATGATGTCTGAACCGACAAGTTCCAGAGGTTACGTGGTGTCAAAAAAGCACCGAAATTATTGAAAATAACACCATAAAAATGAAAGCCTACCCAGATCAGCGTCAAAGCGCCAAGCATGCCCAGAAGGCGGGTATCAATTTCCGTAGCATGCAAGAAGCGCGCTATGGCGCCCTTATGACTTTCAGTTGGGACATCAGATTTCAAAGTATCATTCATTGGGGAATCCAGCATGGTTTTAAAAGATTTTAAATATTTTTGTATTTGACATACTTCCGCAACACCAACTCAGTTTTAAAAGCAGTAGTTCGAAGCAAAAATAGTAATAGTATATACAAAAAAAGCGCCGGCTCTAACGAGCCGGCGCCTACATTTAGTCTTTAGTTACAACCGTCAACACCAGCGATAGCACCTTCACAAGCCTGAGCTTTGCTAATGTGGCCACCGTTGATTGCGATGCTAAGGTTGTCACGGGTCAGTGGAGTTGGGTCCAGAAGAATTGCATTGATAGCAATACCTTTTTCACCACCACTGAACATTGAAGAACCTTCTACATCAGACATTGCCATGCCCTTTGCTAACGCAGAAGCAATTTCACCAGCCGCTTTACCTAAGTCGCGCGCATCTTTCCAAACAGACACTGTCTGACTACCACGAGCTACACGATTAATCGCAGCAAGATCACCATCTTGGCCACCAACTGGAATCACAAGGCCCTGAGCGGAAAGCGCTGCAACTACGCCACCAGCCATACCGTCATTTTCAGACAGAACAGCATCGACGTTGTTATTATTAGCTGTCAGGATTTGCTCCATGTTTTTCTGCGCATTCTCTGGTTTCCAACCATCAGAGAAAGATTCACCAACAATTTTAATCTTGCCAGATGCAACATCTCCGCCAATTACTTCCATCATACCCTGAAGTAGGAACATTGCGTTTGGATCTCCTGGATCACCCTTTATGATTGCGTAGTTTCCTGAAGGCTGAACAGCCTGCACAGATTTGGCGATAATGCGACCAACACCTACGTTATCAAATGTAAGGTAAAAAGTTCGGGCATCTTCGATCAAACGGTCATACCCAATAACTGGAATACCTTCGTTTGCGGCGGCTTCAATAGCAGGCGCAATCGCGTCTTTATCCCAAGCATTGATGATCAAAGCGTCAACACCTTGAGTTAGCAATGCTTCAATATCAGTCAACTGCTTTGCAGAGGATGATTCTGCGTCGGCTGACACATACGTGTTGCCTGCGGCTTCAATGGCAGCAACCATAGCTGCTTCATCTATTTTCCAACGCTCTTCCTGAAAACTCGCCCAAGATACACCAATAACATCTGCAATTGCAGCAGATCCAGTGAAACCAGCAGCTGCTACCGCAGCTGCAATGATTAATTTATTCATTTCATTTCTCCCAAAAATTTTGTGCCCTCTCGGGCTGCACTTTGTGCCCTTTAAGGCTGCAGCCTATCCAAGCCGCTAAGCCATACTGCTCTATTTAATTCAGTTGTCAAATTAAAATTTTGTGTTCTTATAGGAAAAATTGTGCAAACGTCAGATTTATTATTAGAGTATGTTGATCTCCATGGACGTTTTGGCTTTAGTCAAGATTATTGGGTGATCTATAATTCAAAGGGTGAATTTATGTCGGAGGATGGTTTTAGTAATGAAATCGAATCAATTTTTCCGTCGATTGGGTACGGTCCAATTCTCCGCCCTTCGGCACGCGAAGCGTATTCATTGCGGCAGCAAATTTTTGAGCAAGTTCGAGCAAGCGGTCAAATCGCACGTGCAACAATTGCGCGCACTTTGGATGTAAGTCCAGGCTCTGTTACAGCCTTGACTGCAGATTTGATCGCCGATGGGTTTCTCCGTGAAGTTGACGGGGGCGCGCGCGAAAGCAGCAGGGGACGCCCACCCGTTGCATTGGAATTGGTACCTGAAGTTCTGCGCGTGGTAGGCGTTAAATTATCAGATGACCGACACACTGCTGTTTTAACTGATCTCGGAGGTAACCTTCTCGCTGATGCATTCCTCGAAACCAACACAGATAAAAAAACACCCGACGACCTCCTAAATGACACAAAGGTACTCATTAAGAGCTTGTGTGATTCAGCTCAAATCTCACAAAAGTCAATTTCTGCTATTGGCGTAGGCATCGCGGGCATAGTTGACTGTGACACTGGTGTTGTCGCTTGGTCACCACTTCTTGAGAGTACAGATACCCCACTTGGGAGCTTATTTTCAGAATATTTCGACACACCTGTACTGATCGATAATGACGCCAATGTGCTCACACTCGCCGAACTTTGGTTTGGAGCAGGGCGTGCTCTGAGTAACTTTGTGGTAGTGACGATCGAAAACGGCGTGGGCATGGGGTTTGTGAGCGATAATCAGCTTTTCCGAGGCGCCCATGGTATGGGTTTGGAATTAGGCCACACAAAGGTTCAACTTGATGGGGCACTATGCAGATGTGGCCAACGCGGCTGTTTGGAGGCATATCTTGCAGACTATGCACTGGCCCATGAAGCATCAACGGTCTTAGGCCTGTCACCAGAAAAGCCGCACAACCTACAGGAAATTCTTAAGAAACTTTATAAAAATGCTTCCATTGGCGATCAAAATGTCCGCACAATTTTCCAACGGGCCGGCCGTTATCTGGCCGTCGCACTTTCAAACATTATTCACCTTTTTGATCCAGAGCTAATCATACTCTCAGGCCAATTGATGCGGTATGACTTTCTCAATGCCGAAGAAATGCAGAATGAAATGCGCGCACTTTCACTTTACCATAGCCGTCATGAAACACGGATCGAAATTCAATCTTGGGGGGACATGGTTTGGGCACGCGGCGCGACTGCGTTGGCGTTAACAGAGTTGACAAAGACTGTGATAGTAGAGGGTCGGCAAAAAACTTGAGACTAATAATATTAATCGTGTCCCTTTTGGCGAACTCGCCGCAGGCTGGTCCACTGTTCAAAGACCTCTCCAGCAATCTGCCTGACCACAGTTACTCTGGTGAGTGGAACCATTTCGTTGGGGGTGGCGTTGCAGTAATGGATTGCAATGGCGATGCTTTGCCTGACATATTTGCGGCAGGTGGATCCGGGCCTGCAGCTTTATTTATCAATAAAGGTGACTTTGTATTTAAAGACGCCGAGATTCCTGAGATTTTTGACACCACAGGTGCTTATCCAATCGATATAAATGCCGATGAGTATATAGATTTATTTGTTCTACGTATTGGTCCGAATATTGCGCTTAAGGGCGGGCCAGAATGCAGTTTTACGAATGCTACTGAGGAATTTGGGCTTCCCGACGCCGATCAATGGTCCACAGCCTTTAGCGCGTGGTGGGAAAACGATGGCCTGCCCCATCTAGCTGTAGGAAACTATGTAGACCTTAAAGATCCAGATGGTCCATTTTTCGCCTGCGACTCACATCAATTGCTAACACCATCCTCCAAGACATATGCCACTCAGCCATTAGAACCTGGGTTTTGCACCTTGTCGATGCTGGCGACGCCGGATGCCAGCGGTGCACGGCGCCTACGCATCTCAAACGACCGCCAATATTATGTGCGGGGTGGTTACGAGCAAATGTGGGATATCTCTGAGCGTCGTTTCTTGGAAGAGGACGATGGCTGGGAGAAACT
>Ga0308012_10001244_pt1 | contig 13707 bp, 4 predicted proteins | sample Neamet179_FD_203133 | JGI IMG/M metagenome (GOLD analysis project Ga0308012, IMG submission 203133) | Marine microbial communities from water near the shore, Antarctic Ocean - #179 | ecosystem: Environmental > Aquatic > Marine > Unclassified | place: Southern Ocean | collected 2014-07-25 | reverse complement strand
AGCGTTGGACGGCGATGGTGATAGATGTTTGATTATTGAAGCAACTGAAACAGGCTACAAAGTTGTAGATGGTGATGCCATTGCAGATTTGTTGCTAAAGGCTGCTGCACGTAATAATCCAAATTGTCAATGGCATCTAGCAGCAAGTATCGAATCCGATTTAGCCTTGCTGAGCAATCCTTGTTCAGGATTAGAAATTAAAACCAGCGAAACTGCTGTAGGAGACCGCTGGCTTAGTGTTGAATTACGCAACGATGGTTTACTGGGAGAGAAGATGCCGAAATTATTCGGTGTAGAGGATTCGGGTCATGTTGTATTACCTAGCCCTCATCCACTTTTAGAAAATCATTGGTCTTTGGTTGGAGATGGCGCGGCTACACTGGTTTCATATTTATTGGCAAAATCTTGTGTTGGAAATAATGAGATGGTTAGAGGTTGGAAAAAGCGCATCTCTGTTTCAAATGTTGACCGAACTCTATGGGATGGCACAAATCAGTTATCCGATACTATTGCTGATATTGCTTTCAAACAATTGAATCAACTCGGCGAATTAACCCATTGGAATAGACATGGTTTAGCAGGTGAGGAAAACCTAATGTTAATCGAAGCTTCACTGAACGATTGCCCTCTTTCTCTTGGAATTCGTAATTCTGGAACTCAGGCAAAAATTAGTATTTCATTACGATTGGGAATCGGCTTAGATCATACAGGAATGGAAACAATCCTCGATCAAATAGCGAGTATTCTTGCCGCCAATATGCGCTTGTGAAATCAATCTTCGGCAAGCGCCCCTTCATATGTTTGAGTTAGGTATGTAACAGTTCCAAGCAATACGGCTGAACCAAACAGTACGATGAGAATCGCTCCGATTCCAGCCCCTGAAATGAAAAATACTCCTCCGAATAAAATAGCGAGAACTAAATCTACAGCGCCAATAACTCTCCAACCTTTTCTTAAAGTTAGGATTCCACTTACCCATGCAGTAGTACTGAGGCATAATGCTGCAGTTATGATGAATAGTAAACTGCCCATTGCAAACACTGCTGGTAAAATTAGCAGATGGCTTGCCCAAAGTCCTGATGTAAGCCAAAGTCCCTGGCGAGAAACAACTGACCATACTGAGAAAGCAATCGAAAGTATTCCAAATATTAAGGCGATATCCGATAGGTCAAATTGGGTTGATTGTGAAAGTAATTGTGGTAGCCAAAACAGAGTAGCAAACAGCATCAATGGGGCCATTAGCCACGCGATTAAAGCGGCTGCTGGTTGAGTCCAATTTACTCCTCTACGAATTGTAAATATTACCGCTACAATTCCCGCTGGTCCAAATGATAGTAATGAGGCCATCATTACCCAAGTACTGCGCCCTGCTGCACCTCTATGATCTGGAAGTTGTCGCGATAGTCGTTGTGCTTCTACCCAGTCGAACAATACCACCGCTACTAAAATTAATACTTCTAGGATCAGTAATGGGATTGTCCAAGACATTACTCCCGAGTAAGCAAACGGGTCGGTTTGGAATGGAATTGGTACCTCTCCACCAACTAATAACGCTAAGATTCTGTCGAATGCGAAAAGGTAAATCACTCCTTCCAAGGCGTTTGGGATACGAACACCAAGGTCGTTTCTTCCCATTAGACCAACTCCTGAGAGTACTGCTAATCCAAAAAATAACAACAATAGGTGGTAGGTTTCCTCAAGAGTTACCACCGATTGAGAAACTCTTCCGGCAATATGAACCAGTACCAAACCGGCCATTGAGATAGCCACAGGTAATTCAATTCCCATCAGGTCAGGAAGGCGTAATCCGATTTGATTGGCTCTTAGCCGTGATAATGTAATGAATAAAATTGATACTGCTACGCTGAATCCTAAGGCTAAGAAGCCACTGGCAGTGGCAAAGGAGAACCATGTTGAGGCCAATATTGTGACTGCTAAGAATACCATCACAATAGTTGGGCGATGATGAATATCTCCGACTTCCAAATCATATTTTCCAATCGAACCCGAGCGCTTAGAACGCTTGCGTTGCTTTTCCATCAGTTCTAACATTTGAGTATCTATCATTCGCAAATTGGACTTGTTATCCATTTGTTTTTGCGCGGAGGAATCAGATTGTGGCTGAGCAGTTATTTCCAATAATTGTTGTATCCGTTGCTGTTTAAGTTCAATTTCTGCCATCCTGTCTTCTTTTCGAGCCAGTGCTCGCAAACCGGAACGAACTTCACCTTGGAAGGCAAGATAAGCACCGGAACCCATGAAGGCCAAAAGGGTCAGAATATCTACTATTGCAACCTGCTCAGCCTTTCCTGCAAGACCCATCATTATGATTAATGAAATCGCCGCCAAAGCAGGAGGTAGCATCTTCTCGACCTTGGCTGCTCTTCGCAAGTATAGTACCAACCCAACATAGGAAACAAATACCAATATCAACAGGTTATTTGTAGCATCTGGCAACATTTCTATTCCGGCTAGGGTTTGTTGATTTAGAGGTTTCAAGGCGATGATGATGAATAGTCCTGCTAGAAGTCCCATCATCAAAGAAAGTAATTGCCCTGGTAAAGCTTCAGCCTTTTCTATTTCCGCTAAATGGACATTTCGTTCCCGTAAATTATCTCCATGAAGAAGTAAAAGTAGACTGGCTATTACGAGGAAGATAGCAAAAATCCCTCCCATCCCAAACGAGTAAGAGAGAATGATAGCAAAAATCCCCCACAATGTCATCAGGGTGCGTGGTTTTCCATCGTGTTTGCCAATGAAAACCATGTATGAATGCGATATTATCAGGGCACCTAATGTCCAAAGCATTCCGACCGCGGGTAAGGCTCCTGGCCTTGCTATCGCCCAAACTGTAAGTACGGTCAGTATGAAACTCAAGTTCCATAATTTGAGTAGGCCAGAATCTCTCATTCTGGCTCCTATTTCCGATAATCCGAGTAAGCGCGCAGCGATATTTATTCCAATTCCGCCTTGTTTAATATTAACAGAAACTTGCTGGAAAACGAGAATACCCATCCAGATTGCTAGGTCCCATTGATCGATACTAATCGGAATAAAATCAGAAGAGATTAGGCGGTTCTCAGCATCTGTTGCGAATATTAACAACCACATCCAAGGCGCTAACACCGCAACTCCTGCTATTGAAGGTGAATCTCTATTGAGGGCTAAAAATGCTAATCCTCCCCAAACAAAACCTTGCGAAATAAGTAGAGTTCTAGCACCTTTGCCTGCATCATCTGCTGGAATTAACAGGGTTAGAAGAATTACAATAGCGATTCCGCCCATCCACAAGACATGGTCTGAAACAACTGTTTGATTTTTCAACAACACAATGCTGGTAAGTATCGAAGTAAATACTGCATAGAGAGTATATGGTTGCAAGTCCAATGGTAATTCCATAGCGAAGGTGCTGGTTGTGAGTAGCGCCAGCATAGCGAGAAGTAAAGGCGCTGGCAGGATTACATAAGGGACGATTTGTGACCACTCTACACCTCTGACAATGAGATATGATGCGGTAAATGCGGTGATTAGTAAAACCAATTGGGCGATAGCATAACCAGTTTCTAAACGATGTGCTGCAATCGCCAATAATGCTCCAAACATACCTAGGCTAACCGAAACTGCCCACAATCCTGGCTTGCCTAACCCAAGGGCGTTCAAGCCATCTGAAAACCAATTTTCAGCTTTGACGAAATGCGCTGCCATCGCGGCATTTGTTCCAGTCACCCCTGCCATTAACAAGAATAAAAGTAAGTCGTCATTGAACGAAACAATCTCTAATCCAAACAGATTCCAACCACTTGATATCGCGTGAACTCCAATCCACAAATAGGATACTGCAATACCTAAAGAGGCTAGGTTACCAGAGTTCCTCGATATCGCTAGTATATGGAAAATCAAAGTTCCTAAGCCTATCATTGCTGCAATACCGATCTCACCGTATAGAGCGCCGGTTGCGCTTCCAACCACCAGTAAGACAAGGGTTGCTTGGGCTGCTATTGCATCTTCATTGTGACGTTGGGCAATCACAACATTGAATCCAACTAATACTAAAAGAGAGATTCCTAATGTTTGAGATGCCCCGACGGGTGAGGAATCAAACCAGCCCCAGTGCCAAGCGTCTATTGCTAATCCATACAATAATTTCATTGAAATTATCACCCAAGTAACACCGAGTAACCTCATGTTCTTTTTGGGAATCCAGTTTTCACCACAAATTAATCCGAATATAGCCATCGATACTAGGCCGATTAAACTTAGAATCGGGGGTATTGCTGGATTGGTTCCAATCAAAGTCCCTAGCATCGTCCAGATGACGACCATTGCAACCATCATGCCCTTGCTAAGTTGTTTTTCGCCGTGTACTGCCATATCAGTAACGCTATCAAGGTCACTCGGTTCAACAACAGTTCCATCTTTTTGAATTTGACCAGCCGGATTAGAAGGTGAGTCGTTGCGGCTGAAAATCTCAGTCATTTGGCCAACTGCAATATCTTCTTCAACCATCTCTTTGGCTTGGACAACCGGTTCTGATTGGGCTAAAATCACAGGAGATGTTTTCGCTTCATCATTGGAGACCATGAACGAAGAGATATCCAATCCTTTTACTCGGTCGAAATCTTTCTTGCGCAGTACTTCATCACGATTAGAATGAACTGGCGGGTTGGTATTGTCCCCCTCACCCTCTTCACTCATGGCACTGCCATGAACGGGCTCCCTCCTTCAACTCTTGTGAGGCACTTGTAGCATTACTTTCGGTTCATCTTTCCACGATTATTCTCATCAAAATGACCCAAAGGGACAAAGAGGGCCGGCAGAAGGCTTGCTCATGGCAGGCACCATCGGGACTCCTTCAGGAGACCTCTCGCAAAACGGGATTAGCCCCTCTGGATTAGTCCACTGGAACCTTGAAGCAAAAGCCCTAATTGAGATTGCATCTCAACGCGGTGAAGGTGTTTACAGCGCCAATAAGGCATTCGTTACCGAAACTGGAGAGAGAACAGGACGTTCTCCAAATGACAAATTTATCGTCGATGAACCTTCTACTAGTGATGATGTAAACTGGGGCGATGTCAACATTTCTTGTGATGAAGACACATTCCAACGAATGCGCGCAAAGGTGATTGAATATTTATCTGCACAAGAGGGGCTTTTTGTTCAAGACCTATATTGTGGTGCAGACTTTTCAGAGGCTTTACCAATCCGAGTTATCAATCAAACTGCATGGCACAATGCATTTGCCCGCAATATGTTCATCCGCCCAAATGAGCAACAACTCGAAAATCACCAACCACAATTCACTGTATTCCATGCACCTCATTTTGAAGCGGATGCTGAAAAAGATGGTTTGAATTCACAATGCTTTGTAATTGTCAATTATGCAGCAAAGGAAGTTATCATCGGCGGAACACGATATGCTGGAGAGGTAAAGAAATCTATTTTCTCAGTAATGAATCTAATTCTGCCTAAGAAAGGAATTCTGCCTATGCACTGCTCTGCAAATACTACAGGCGACAATACTGCAATTTTCTTTGGACTTTCTGGTACTGGAAAAACAACTCTTTCAGCAGATCCGAAACGCGCCCTTATCGGAGATGATGAACATGGCTGGGGAAGCAATGGTGTGTTCAACTTTGAAGGCGGCTGTTATGCTAAACTAATCGATTTGTCTGCTGAAGACGAGCCTGCTATCTTTGAAACAACTCGCAAATTTGGTAGTGTTTTGGAAAATGTTGTTTTGGATGAAAATGGTGAACCTGATTTCGCAGACACCTCAAAAACTCAAAACACTCGTGGCTCATATCCTATTGAATTTATTGAAAATCGAACTGCTGATTCCAAGGGCGGTCATCCACAAAATGTGATTTTCCTAACCTGTGATGCTTTTGGAGTATTACCTCCGATTTCTCGCTTGACACCTGCACAAGCAGCATACCACTTCATCTCGGGATATACAGCAAAGGTTGCTGGCACTGAGATGGGAGTAAAAGAACCACAAGCAACATTTTCTGCTTGTTTCGGAGAACCATTCATGCCAATGCACCCGGGAGTCTATGCTGATTTACTATCACAGAAAATGGCTGAGCATGGAGCAAATGCATGGTTGATCAACACGGGATGGTCAGGTGGAGCATACGGCGTCGGTAATAGAATGAAGATTCGCTATACTAGAGCAATGCTCAATGCTGCATTAGACGGAGAGTTGGATGATGTTGCATATGTTGTTGATTCACGTTTCGGCTTTGAAGTTCCACAGAGTTGTCCAAACGTACCAGATGATATTCTTCAACCAAGAAATACTTGGGTTGATAAGGATGATTTTGATGCTACTGCGGACAAATTAGCAAATATGTTCTTGGCTAACTTTGGACGATATGAGGGCGGGGTTTCCGCTGCTGTCAATTCTGCTGCTCCAACTCCTCAAAATTGAAGACCGATCGTTGGTCATCCTCAGTAAAATCTGGCCCTGTTTCTTCCCACACTTGTTCTTCTTTAGTGAGGTCATTGCTAATTTCTTTATCACTTCGGCGAATTAATATTGCAGTTAATCCAAGAACGAGAACGATGATACCAATTGTTCCATAAATCATAAAATCACCGACTTTTGTCTCGTCTGTAGTCCAATTGAATTTACTGGAATCAAATTTATATTCCATTTCGGAATATACCTGACCGCCCTCCGGTTCAGTTACTTCAACAGTAAATATATGCGATTTACGAGATGGTTCAAAAATTTGAGATATATTATTGCCACCATATGGGGAGCCATCCAAGTACCAATTGATGCTCATCGAATTTAGATCTATTTGTGAATCAACAATATTGGCATAACAAATGAATTGATTAAAATTCTCATCTAACCATTCACAACTCACGTTTGCAGTTGGTAATACATTAATCGAAAGATATTCAACTGTTGTTGCATATGATAATCCCCCCTTATCAGTAACTGTAATTTCAAGAATGTGATGGCCCGCCTCCCTAGAAAAGAAATAATTGTCAAGTTTGTCGGGGCTAGGCAATCCAGTCAAATTAAAAATTTCAATCCCATTATCAACTACTGAAAATGTTGCCTCAACGCGGTCCAACTGAAAAAAACTATTATTCTTGAAAACATCAAATCCTAAAAATTCACCTTCTTTAAAATCTGTCTTGGCCAAAGATGATTCAAATGATGGCTTAATATTATCGATTTCAAAACTTATATTGAATGTTTCAGTTGGATAGGCCTGATTTGAATACGATATTGAAATTGTTTTTTCATGAATGCCGGGGGATTGGGATTGGTTATAGTCAATAATAAATTGACCGCCGATGAAACCATATTCGTTTGATAATTGTGCCATATTCTTCACATCATCCGAAGTTTCATTACGCCAATGAATTTTGTATTCTACATAGTCATCACTTTCATACGATTTACCTTCATAGGTGAGTTCTAAAATATGACCCAAAAACACCGAATCATTTACTTGCCATTCGATTAATATCTCGTCAGATGCCAAAAATTGATCGGATACAACCAATTTTACCGAGTATTCTCCGCTTTGTGAAAACGAATATATTAATATTGAATCAGAAGAGTAAAGTTCACCGTTTACATACCACTGGCAAATCAATTCATCGCCGTGCCAGTCAGTACTATCCAAGCAGGAAAAGATTACACTTTCACCAGTGGTTGAATTGGTCCCATTATAACGCAATACCGCATTTGGTGCCTCATTTACTACATTTACTACAAAGGTGGTACTATTGGAGGTAATGCCGTCCTCCAAATCTGCATAAAATGATAAATTGTATTGGCCATAGTCTTGGAAATAATGGCTTGCTAGCATTGTTGGTGCATTGATTTCATCAATAGTGCCGTCGCCCCAATTTGCATATAATTTCAACACATCCAATTGTTCAACTTGCGCTAAGAAATGTAAATTTAATTGTTGAGAAATGCCGATTTCAAATTCCAATCCGGAAGAGATCAATGGCCCATCATGTGGATATATCAATATTGAAATATTTACTTGATTATTTTCTTCATTCAATTCTTCTAATGTATCACCATGGTCTAATCGAACTCCCACTTGATGTGAACCAGTGCTGAGGTTTGCAAGTGAAATCTGCCAAGTTGAATTTGTGAAGTTTTCAAGTAAATCAAACCGTGTATCGATAAGAAGTCCGTCCAAATAAAGGCCATGCTCTACACCTTCTGTTACCTTAGCACCTATATTTGAATAATTTATAGCAAGGGTTACATTTTCACCAGAATATCTTATTTTTTGTTGGTCAAACTGTATTTCATCAATAACTAAGTCAGGATTTACTTCATCTCCAAGGCCAACTTCAATCGAATCTATACCAATCCAATCAACCATTGGATTATCCAACCACTTGACCTTTACTCTAAATTCTTCAGAAGGGTCCATGGATGATAAATTGAAAACGCTTGAATCATTGTCTTTCATTGCTAACTTAATCTCGTTCTCAGAATAATTATAGATTACATTGCCTGTTGTAGTACTGATTAATTCGACTTCTACTCCTTTCTCAACATCTGAATGATTGCCAACTCCTGGGAGATACCAGTCAATTGTTAAATTTGAAAACTGGTGTCGCTTCCCTTGTTGATCGTTCGAGTTTTTTACTTGTGATGTATAATCAGCTACATTATGGAATGATTGAAAACCTGGAGCATAACCTACATGATCATAATGCGAAATAGTATAATCGCCATTAAACCCTCTTGCAGCAATGTCTATCGCATCATCTGCAGGATGGGCAATTGCGGTGAAATCCAATTTGCATCTAAGAATGCCGTCTTGAACTAAAGAAAATTGACGAGTGGAATGATCAACAAAAATCCTCCAATCATGAAAATCTTGAGTTGCACTTGTTTGAGGAATATCAATTACACCAAAGGGACAAATGATTATCGTACTTGTGCCATGAATCGGCACCCAGGGATACAATGTCCCGTTTGGATTTTTTGAAACTATGAATTGGAATGGTTCACCATTGTAAATACCGAATATTTTCACACCCCTAGAAGTTGCGGTTGTCACCTCTTCCATCCATACATCATAATGAAAAGTCCCCCGATTATTCAGTAAGGTCCCTGAAGCAAAATCCATTTGGCAAGAATGAAGATTTGTTGATTGTTGGGTGCTGCCGAAATTAGCAAAACCATTCGATTCTAATGCATCGTTTTGGCAATTCCAATTCAAAGGTGCTCCGTTTGATTGGTCGTCAAATCCGTCTTCAAAATCCCATGTTGCTGGTTGTTGTGGAGATAATATCGGCAATATTACGTTATTTGGAATCCCAAGGTTCTGCCAAGAACTATTGGTAGATGCTCTCATTGAATTATTGAAATATTCTGAATTATTATGGTTGGATTCGGAAATGTCTTCGCTTTGTGAAAGGTCGGATGAAGCATCAAAACCCGTCATTGTAGAAAATGATTGGAATAAAATTAGGAAAATAATGGCCCCTACCATCTTTTGCATGAAATTTGAAAGATACTTCGATATAAAAGAGTTTATTGGTGTTGTTAGCGGCCTCTCAACTCCTCAAAATTGATAATTAGTTTCAAAATTTTATTCTTAAACTGACAATTTGGGTTGTTTTTTTCAAAATCTTGCCGAAGAAGGTTTGATAACCCACCGGAGTGAGCAAAGTTAGATGGACAACAAGCGCTTATTGGCTCTCCTTGCAACTTTGCTAATGGTTTCCACTGTTATGTCGCCGGTAATGGCTGAAATGGAAGCAGTAAATCCACAACCGATTATCCAACAACAGGGATTGCAACAAATAGAATCCAAGGCAATGATGGTTGGACAGGAAACCACTGCCACTACTTTGAATGAAATAACTCCTCGTAGCAATACCAACACCGCTGGAAGAGCAGTTTGCCCTATAGTCCAAACAGATGCTGGAGTGAATGGAGATGCTGGTAATTCGGCAAATACTTCACGAAGTTTAGGAACAAATCCTACCTCTGGACAAACGGGTAAGCAAGGTTGCATGGATGCTAATGATGCAGATGATTGGTATGAGGTAACAATTACTTCTGGAAAGAATACCGATATTGAATTGGTCGTTCCCGCTGGTACTGATTTTGATCTGTATCTAGTTGATGGAGGAGGTAACATTGTCGATAGTTCTGTTGCCAGTGACCCATTAGAGAAGGTGAGCACTATTGGAACTTCACTCTCAGGCATCGCTGGTACATTTTACATTCAGTTATCAGTTTGGTCTGGTGATGGCCAATATACACTACGCACTTGGACCAACGATACCCCACCAATGCCTGACTTGACCATTTCAAATGTTGTCAGCCCTATTGCCGGTCAAGCTGGACAAACCGTTGATGTCAATTACACCGTTTCCAATCAATGGAATACTTCGAGTGGTGCTTTTGAAAGTCAATTTATTCTTTCCTCTGACGAGGTATACAATTTTGGTGATGCCTTAATCTCACAATCTCAAAGTGAAGCAGACCTAGCCGAAAATAGTAGCAGAAACGTCAATTCACAGGTAACTATTCCATCAGGTACCGCTAATGGAACATATTATTGGATTGTTTGGGCTGATGGATATGGTAATGTAAGCGAAAATAGCGAAACCAATAACAACAATGTTTCCGCAAATCAAATGTTAATTGGTCAGTCTTGCCAAGATAGACATCCAAATGGATTGAATGATGCTGGACTTGGTAGTGACGCGCCTAACAACACAAGTTTGGTTATCGCACCACTTGGAAATAACGTCACTTCACAATACACAGGATGTATTGACGGTATTGATGCCAACGATGTTTTCTCGTTTGATGTGCCGGCAAACCATTCAATTGAAATTGAAATTACTCGTCATAAAAATTCAATGCTCGATGCTGAATTAACCTTGGGGAATAGTATTGTTGACTTTGGATTCGGCTGGGGTAATAATACTCTAAAGACATCAACTCTGGAAACCAGTTATGACGGAATTGGAGGTACTTATTTCGTCAACATGTCTAGTTCTGAGGACGCAGTCGATTGGACAATGTCTGTTTGGACCAACTACTCCACTCCACATCCAGACCTGATTATCAGTGAACTTACGGGGCCGCTTAGCGCGGCTGCTGGCGATACTGTTTCAATCGATCTAGTAGTCAACAATACTGGTACTTCCGGCGCTCTATCCTCACTTGTTTCAGTGTTCTTATCTGTAGATGATGAATTTGCTGACCACGATATTGAAATCGGTAATTTAAGCACTAGTTTTATCGATGTAAATCAATCGCAACTGCTACAAATTCAAGCCACTATACCAGCTGGTCTACAAGGAGGGAACTATTCTCTCATCGCAATAGTAGATTACGATGAGCAACTTGTTGAGAAGAGTGAAGATAATAATATTAATTTTGCAATTGAACAATTATTAGTAGATACCATGGCAACATCTTGTTCAAGCCAAGATGATGCTGCAAGTGGGAGTGACGCTGGTGCCGATATGGCGCCTTCATATGATTTGGGAAGTGACACTTCAATCACAATAACAGGCTGTATGGATCTAGATGTTGATGATGAAGATTGGTATAAAATTACACTCACACCTGGCCTTAACCTAACCGTGACCATGATAAATGCACCAGATTCTGATTTCGATATATATCTAAGAGACGATGCTGGTGAGTGGTTTGACCGCCCCTATTATGGTGGCGCTCTCGATGAAGAAGTTACAACTATTGGCAACCCTAACTTTGAAGGCAGTGGTGGTATTTTCTATATCAGCGTAGAGGTTTACACTGGTGTAGGGATATATACACTGATTATTGAAACCGAAGGAGTTGACCCAGAAACATTCAGTTGCGGCCAGCAAAATGATCTCAATTTAGGTCAAGATGCACCCGCTTCTTCTGGTATTGTTTTGGATGATGACCCGACTATCAGTGGCCAAGGTTGTATGAGTGGTATGGATGAAGCGGATTCCTTTTCCTTTACTATAACACAAAATTCCAATACCGAGGTTACATTCAATGCAAATTTGAATCTAGCATTTGTGGCTTGGATTGAAGATTCATCTGGAAATGTTCTAAACCAAGTAGATAATACTACTTTTGGAATACTATTCACAACAATGGGTAGCGAAAACGAAGGGCTTCAACAGACCTACAAAATCATCGTTGAAGCAAGGGGTGATGTTGGATTATACAATATTACCATCACCGATAAAGGGTCTGCTCCTGCAGACTTAATCATCGATTCTTTAATTTGTCCAATCGACCATACAAGCGGTAGTGAAGTTCAATTTTCATGGCAGATGACCAACTTGGGAGGGCCTGTTGATGGTGCTTCAATTACCGTTCACTTGGACATGTTGAATGAAACTGGAGAAGATGTTATGCGAATGTTTACTTCAAGCGTTATAGTTTCAGGCCAGTACAATAGCACCGCTTTTGATGCGCGTTCCGAATTCTTCAATACTCCTGACGAATTAACCACTGGAGTCTATTCTTGTCGCTTAACAATAGATGTTAATGATTCGGTTATAGAAAGTAATGAATCTAACAATGTCTTTATGGGAAATACATTCTTCATCCAAAATGAAGAAGAATTATGGGCCAATGATGTAGACAGAGATGGGTATAATACAACCGATACAGGTGATGGTTTAGTCGATGACTGTCCTACATCATATGGAGAATCTATCGTCGATAGATATGGATGTGCAGATGTTGATGGCGATGGAGTGTCAAATCTCAATGACCTTTGGCCACTGGATGCTAGTCAGGCATTTGATAGCGATGGCGATAGTTATGGTGACAATACGCAAGGTACTGATGGAGATTATTGCCCCGATGTAGCTGGTACTGCCAATGGTGATGGTGGACAGGGCTGTCCGATTTCCATATTGGATAGTGATTCTGATGGAGTCATAGACCAAGACGACCTTTGTCCAAATACCATAGCCGGAACTACTGTTGATGAAGATGGTTGTGAAATTGATGATTCTACAACCAATAATACCACTAATGAAACTGATAATCAAAATACCAATACTACTGGCAATGGTTCAACCAATCAAGGTAATAATGGAACTGATGAGGTCGACGATAACGCTGATATTAGCGAAGGGGATGCTGCTGCAAGTTCAGTTTTAGGCCTATCACCTACAATTTTAGGCAGCTTAGTTGGCATAGTGATGGTATTATTGCTAATACTTGGATTGACAATGCGTGGCGGAAAGAATGATGCAGTTGACGAGAGTTATGTTAATTCACAATTTGCAGCACAGGACTCGGCATATACTGGTTATGCTCAACAACAGCAAGTCATGACACAAGCCCCTGTAGTTGCCCTAGATCCTTCTATTACAGCAGAACAATTGGCATATGAGCAACAATTGACCAGCGCTGGATACCCTGCAGATTACGCACGTCAATATGCAGACCAGCACTTCCGACCTTGGCTAACTCAGAGATGAGAGTTGTAGTTGAACAAGGCAAATGCTCATGTGCTCGTGACCTTTGGAATCCTTTATGCAGTGCCTAATGGAGACTAGTGCAGGAAATATTACGATTGAACTTTACGATAAAGAAGCACCGGATACCGTTGCTAATTTCGTAAAATTAGTTAACATGAATTTCTATGATGGACTTCACTTTCATCGAGTTATTGAAAATTTTATGATTCAAGGCGGATGCCCACATTCCAAAGACCCAATGTCCCG
>Ga0308012_10001238_pt1 | contig 13757 bp, 10 predicted proteins | sample Neamet179_FD_203133 | JGI IMG/M metagenome (GOLD analysis project Ga0308012, IMG submission 203133) | Marine microbial communities from water near the shore, Antarctic Ocean - #179 | ecosystem: Environmental > Aquatic > Marine > Unclassified | place: Southern Ocean | collected 2014-07-25 | reverse complement strand
GTAATGCTGTTGAGCAACAAAAACATTTAAATCGATGTGAGATTGAAGTAGAAAGATTAGATGAAATGATTGCCGATGTATTAACTCTTTCAAGGTTAGAACATAGCCCGAAAACATTTACATCCAATGAGATTAACTTAAACGATTTAATTACTGACGTGATTAACGACTGCCAGTACTTTGCAACAAGTAAAGACGTCACTATAACCTTCAAAGAAAAATATACCGTTACTCTTTTAGCTGATGACAAAATACTTGCTAGTGCAATCAGTAATATTGTCAATAATGCAGTTAAATACTCATCAAAAAATAACGTAGTGACTGTTGAACTAAACAAACACAATAATAAAATATTACTAAGCGTGTCGGATCAAGGTCCTGGAGTACCTGATGAGATGATTACAAAACTTTTCACCCCCTTTTTTAGAGTGGCGGATGCCAGAGACAGAAACAGCGGAGGAACGGGCCTGGGACTTGCTATAGCTCAACAAGCTATCTTATTACATCAAGGTGAAATATTGCACAGAATCAAGTATCTAAAGGCCTCAAAGTAACAATAACTTTACCACATTTTATAAAGCAGACTAAAATTGATGTTTAAACTTTAGTATGCATTGTAGTATTAGAAAAATAAGACGTTAATAATCACTACACCATATAATAAAAAAGCACTATAAAAGTGCTTTTTTATTTTTCAATACTTAGACCAATTTCATTAAGTTATGGCTCACTTGTACTCGTTAAAATATCCCACAGTCGGTTGCTCTCAATTCCAATAGCCAGCTATTGATCAATCTAGCGTCTTGCTATGAAATATTTTTACTGTGTACAAGAAGCTCACAAACTTAATGAAAATGGTATTACACTTGATTTTATAATTGACATCTCACTAACAATGAATAGTTAGCTTTTCCTTGTCTACATAATTTAACGCGGCCTGTAATGCTTCAGAACGGAATTCGTAAGTATTCTTTTTAGGTACCATTTTTAATAAATCAAATTTCCCTAACTGTTCTCGTGTGTCTTTATTGGGGCATAACAAGAAAACTTCACACTGTGCATCTTGTGCATCTTTAATCGCATTTTCAAGTGCAAGGCCAACCGTAACGTCGACCATGGGTACATCGGTTAAGTCAAGGATCATAGCTTCATAATCACCAACGGTTGTGTGTTGACGAGAAATCGCTTTTGAGACACTAAATATCATAGGTCCTGAAAGATAGAAGAACAAAACTTTACCATTGGCTTTATCTAATAGCTCCCTTTCACCATCAGTAAGGGGCACAACATTTTGGTCTGTATCACTTATCGCTTTAACATGTTTAGCCTGAGCTCTACTCAGTTGCTCAATAATAATTATATTAGATATAAATACACCCAGTCCTACAGCGATAATCAAATCAACAAATACGGTTAGCAGCATAACCCCATACATTACCCCCATACCTTGAACACTAATTTTATGGGCGCGTTGAATAAAGCTCCAGTCTAGAATATTAAAGCCAACATACACGGCAATACCCGCCAATACTGCCATCGGAATTGGTTCTGTTAAGCTACCCGCAATTAATACTACAAGCGCAAGCACTAGCGCTCTAACGATACCTGATAAAGGTGACCGAGCACCGACTTGAATATTTGTTACAGTACCCATCGTTGCACCCGCACCAGGCAAAGCGCCAAACAAACCAGAAATCATATTAGCTAAACCTTGACCTCTAAGCTCTTTATCTGAATCATGCTCTTTACGCGTTAATGAATCACCAATAACGGCTGTAAGTAAAGTATCAATACAGCCCAGCGTACCTAAAACTAAAGCATCAACCACCATAGTCATAAACATATCCGCATTAAAATGTGGAATAACTAATGAAGGCAAGCCTGCCGGAATCTCACCTATACGACGAATACTATCCGTATCAAACATAATGACAGAGAGTAAAGTCACCGAGACTAAAGCAACAAGTTGTGCTGGCACGTACTTTCGATATTTTTTAGGAAAAAAGAACAAAACACTTAGCGTGAGCAAGCCTAAAAATAACTCACCAACCTTTAAATTTGATAAAGTATTAGGTAATTCCGAAAGCGTTCCTATTACTCCACCAGCAGGTGCAGGGTGCCCTAAAAGCGGAGACATTTGTAATATAATGAGGATGACACCAATACCAGACATGAAGCCAGAAATAACGCTGTAAGGCATAAGCGTTACATATTTTCCGAGCTTAAGTGTACCTAATAGTATCTGAAAGGCACCTGCCATCATTACCACGGTAAACGCCATTGCCATCCCTGATTCAGGATATTTTGCAACCATGCTGGTTAATACGGCGGTCATTATGACCGTCATTGGACCTGTTGGCTCAGATATCAAGGAGGTAGAGCCACCAAATAAGGCGGCAAAAAAACCTACCATAATGGCACCCCAAAGGCCTGCTTCAGCACCAGCACCAGAAGCTACGCCAAAAGCAAGAGCTAAGGGTAAAGAAATAATTGCAGTAGTAACACCACCAAAAATATCACCTTTGAGACTTATATCATTAAAACGATTACCAAACAAAAGGAGAGCCTTATTACAATTTTATATTATGTAATATTAACAAATAATTTTATCTTGAGTAAGGAGTACGTTGAGGTAATTTGTTTTAAGATATTACAAAGAAATAATTATCGGATTTAGAATGGATGTTCATTAAAAATAATAACTCATTTTAAAAAGCAAAAAGCCTTAGTATCTCTACTAAGGCTTTTTGTTTAAAATATGGCGGTGAGCGAGAGATTCGAACTCTCGAAAGGGATAAACCTTTACACGCTTTCCAGGCGTGCGCCTTCAGCCACTCGGCCAGCTCACCAGATTTTTACAGGCGTATGTTAAGAAAAAAGACTTGATAGTGCAAGCTATTCCTAAGATATTAAGTTAAAACGCTGTTGGTTGCTCAAAGAACACTCAACAACGTAAACTTAAGCGTTACCTTTAACTTTTAATTTATTGTCTGCGGCAAAGTTAAGCATTCTATTTAAAGGGATCATTGCTTTTTTAGCTAATGCTTCATCCACATGAATTTCTTTACCCACTGAGCTTATTAACGCATCGTGAATCGATTTTAAGCCATTCATTGCCATCCAAGGACAACTAGCACAACTACGACATGTTGCACCGTTACCGCCTGTAGGAGCAGCCACAAAAGTCTTGTTTGGGTTAGCTTGCTCCATTTTATAAAAAATGCCTTTATCGGTTGCTACGATAAAGTGATCATTAGGCATATCTTGGCTTGCTTTGATTAACTGACTCGTTGAGCCTACCGCATCAGCCATGTCAACAACGTTAGCCGGTGATTCAGGATGAACAAGTACCGCAGCTTCTGGATATTGTACTTTAAGATCTCTCAGTGCTTTGGCTTTAAACTCATCATGTACGATACAAGCGCCCTGCCACATCAACATTTTAGCGCCAGTCTCTTTTTCTATATAAGCACCTAAGTGCTTATCAGGCCCCCATAAAATAGGCTTACCTTCACTCTCAAGCATATCAACTATTTCTAAAGCGATGCTTGAAGTTACTACCCAATCAGCACGTGCTTTAACCGCAGCAGAGGTGTTTGCATAAACAACAACCGTATGATCTGGATGCTCATCACAAAACGCTGAAAACGCTTCAATAGGACAACCTAAATCGAGCGAACATGTTGCTTCAAGTTCTGGCATTAAAACCGTTTTTTCTGGTGTTAATATTTTAGCGGTTTCACCCATGAATTTAACACCTGCAACAATCAAGGTCTCTGCTGAGTGTTGTTTACCGAAACGCGCCATTTCTAAAGAATCAGAAACACAGCCTCCCGTTTCTTCAGCAAGGGCTTGAATAACAGGGTCAGTATAATAATGAGCAACGAGCACAGCATTCTTTTCAATTAAGAGCTGCTTAATTTTTTCTATGTACTCTGCCTGTTCATTGTTATTTAAAGCTGCTGGCTTAGCTGGAAAGTCGAATTCAAAATCTACTGCGGTATTACTTACACTCATGGGTTCTCTCTAATTCAGGACAGGTAAAACGCAGTAATTATAAGGGAAAATAGCGCTAATGTGTAGTGGATAATAACGTGGTCAATTCAACGACTTTTAGATAACTTGAATGCCTAATAACATCATTACTTTTAACGACAATCGCTGGGTATAACTTAATTGATGACTTAATTGATTACTTAATTGATTACTTAATTGATTACTTAATGATTTAAGATTGCTGAAATTGCATGATGTTAATAACTATAAATGAGATGACATCGTGATATAAGTATTTTATCTATGAAGTATTTTTTATGAGAAATTTTAACTTGGGTATAAACAGTAGAATTTAATGTATTTACGCTGATAAATAAATTTTATTTTATAAAATTAGCACAATGGATTTAATAGGTAATTTTAGTATAGTTCTGATAATTAAATATGATAGAGATATAGATTGATAAGTTATAACACTTTAAAGATTAAGAGTGGTCGGCCGTGAAGGATTTGAACCTTCGACAAATTGGTTAAAAGCCAACTGCTCTACCAACTGAGCTAACGGCCGTTCCTAATCTTACTACTTATTAATATTAGTAAAGTAGATATATGACCATCTAATTCTCTAATGCTATTAAGCATATTCCCATAGTTTACAATACAATTAAAAGTGGTCGGCCGTGAAGGATTTGAACCTTCGACAAATTGGTTAAAAGCCAACTGCTCTACCAACTGAGCTAACGGCCGAATCTAATTGTGAGTAAAGTAAAAAATTTCATCTTGAATTGGTCGGCCGTGAAGGATTTGAACCTTCGACAAATTGGTTAAAAGCCAACTGCTCTACCAACTGAGCTAACGGCCGATACAAGATTTTAATTTTAAAATTTACTTGCTTCATATCTATTACGATTAGAAGACTTTTTATTCAACCTAAAAATAACTTTTTAAGTTTGAAATTGGTCGGCCGTGAAGGATTTGAACCTTCGACAAATTGGTTAAAAGCCAACTGCTCTACCAACTGAGCTAACGGCCGACGCTTGCATTGAGTCAGTGCCTCAATGCGGGGCATATAATACTCATTATATATTTAAGTGCAACTATAAATTACGTTTTTATTGATAATATTTTTTTTTAGAGCAAATAGTCAGCAATACGCTACATTAAACAACAAAATAAGGTGAGGTAATACAATTAACTCACCCTTTATCTAGTTAGTTAAACTGGCTAAGCGAGGCTTTGCTAGTTTTGCAGCCGTTGATTCTGGATACTCTTTTAATAATTTATTGTAATTTTCTAACGCTTTTTTATTATTTTTTTGTTTTTGAGCAACTATAGCCAATTTTAACAAAGCATCTGGACGCTTTGTTGAACTTTTATGATCGTTAACAACCACTGAAAATTCTTGATTAGCTTCTACAAGTTCATTTTGATTAAAAAGTAATTGACCCAACCAGTAATGCGCATTGGGTGCATAACTAGATTTTGGAAAACTTTTATTAAACGCTCTAAATTCAATAATAGCCTGCTGATAACTTTTATCTTTTAAGACAAGGTTAAGTGCACGGTCATATGCTTCATTTTCAGTTAAGTTATCACTATAACTCGTAGCGTTTGTTATGATTGTTTTTGTTGATATTAAGTTTGTCGCAGCTGGAGTGGCTTTACTTGTCGATTTAAGTACTTCGTTCACTCGCCTATCAATTTCTTGATAAAGCTCTCGCTGTCGTTCTAGGGCTTGACTCAGTTGGTGAGTATGTAATTCAGTTACGCCTCGAAGCTCACTCACTTCGGTTTGTAATTGGTCCATCTGACGTTGAATATTTACCTGGGCTCTATTACGTGAGTCTAACTTACGTGACAAGACAGTTAATTGCTCTATTAACACAGAAGAGTCGATAGAGTTAGCATTAACATCAATGACTGGCGCTTTAGCTACAGCTAGCGCACTCAATGCGCTCGCTGTAAAAATCATGCCAAACAAAACTTTTTTTAGTTTCATTTAGTTACCTGCTTAGGTGAGGCACATTCACTTAAAAGCAAAGTGTGCCTTAGTAAGTATGAGTAAGTTTTAGTAAACTAAAACAGCACGACGGTTTTTAGTAAAAGCACCTTCACTACGGTCTTTAACCATTGGCTTTTCTTCGCCATAACTTACAACGGTAAGTTGACTAGAAGCGACACCCATATTTTCTAAATAAGTAACAACCGATTTAGCTCGACGTTCGCCTAAGGCAATATTGTATTCTGGAGTACCGCGTTCATCAGCATGGCCTTCAATTAATACTTTAATACTTGAATCAGTATTTAAGAATTTAGCATGTGCCTCTAAAATAGCTGCGTACTTGTCGTTTACATTTGAAACATCAAAATCAAAATAAATGATGTGTTCAGAGCGTAATGCATCTAATTCTTGACGTTTTTGCTCTTCAATCTCAGCAGCACGTTTTGCAGCCGTAACTTGTACGCTGTCTAATGCCTCTTGAGCATTCTGAGTAACTTGAGCATTTGTATCTATTTGGCTTTGCTCATCGGTATCTGAATTTGAACTACAAGCTGACAATATTGTAAGAGGTAAAGCGATTGCTAAGCTTTTTACTATGTTATTAAAGCGCATTTAATATTCCTTTGTTCTAAAGTTATTGGTTAAAATTAATGAGTTTATCTATATATTATTTATTATTATTATAAAAAGGGCGACCAAGCAGGTGCCTTTACTTGACCATCAAGCGCAGGCAACCTTGCTTTAAAACGTCCATCTACCGACACTAACCCCAACACTTGTCGATTATTATGTAAGGTACTATAAATAATCATGCCACCGTTTGGTGAGACACTTGGTGACTCATCTAAACGGGTTTCGGTTAACACTTGAAATAAACCTGATGTTAATTCTTGCTTTGCTAAACGGTATTTTCCACGTGTTCGATTGACCATGATCAATTGTTTCCCGTCTGGCGTTACTGAACCTCCAAGGTTCACTTCACCATCAAAGGTTAAACGTCTGACTTTTCCACTTGATAAATCTACGCGATATAGCTGAGGTTTTCCACCCCGTTCTGAACTAAATACTAATGAATTACCATCAGGCGTCCAACTTGGCTCGGTATCTATCGATCTATTTCGTGTTATACGGCGTAATTTCATAGTATCAAGATCCATCACATACAACTCAGAGTTACCATCCTTTGACAGGACCATCGCCATACTTTTACCATCAGGTGAATAACGAGGGGCACTATTAATGCCAGGAAAAGAGCTAATTAATTTTCTTTCTCCGTTATAAATATCAATGCTATGAATTTGTGCCTGACGGTTTTCAAAGGATACATAAACAAGCTCTTCACCATTAGGGTGCCAAGATGGTGACATTAATGGTTCTTGAGAGCTTAATAAAACGTGTTCATTAAAACCATCATAATCAGCAAAGGCTAACTGGTAAGGGTACTCTCCTTGATCACGAACAATAACGTAGGCTATTTTACTTAAAAAGGCCCCTTTACTACCGGTCAACTTTTCGTAAATAACATTACTTATACTATGTGCATACCGACGTGCTTGACTAGGCTGAATATTAGCACTACTTTGTGTCAGAATATGATCTTGGCTTTTAACTAACTCGCCATTACTTAGCATTGAACTAGTACCGCCAGTAATCTGTGCGCGTATGACATCAATTAATTTATAACTGACATTATAACGACCTGGCGCAAGTTCACTAATGGTACCAATAACAACAGCCTCAGCACCTAAATTAACCCAAGCACTGTAGTCAATATTTTGAGCATTAGCGGTTGTTTGTGGAAACTCATTCTGATTGATAGGGCTAAACTTACCACTGCGCAGTAAATCGTCACTGATTATTTTTGATATCGACGCTGGTCTTTCACCTGCTCCAGTCCAATGAAAAGGAACAATAGCAATAGGTCTTGCACTATCAACTCCCCCGGTGATAACAATTTCTAATGCTGCTATTGCAGTATTAGAGGTAAGCGCTATAAAAGCACTAAACAACACACTTGATAATAGTTTCATACTTAAAAAATATTGTCCTTTAAATCGCTTAATATAATTACCCAGAGTAAACTTTTTACATCTTATTAACAAGATACAAGTGAAGTAAAATAACAACTGACGCTAAAAATCAGGTATAACAGTCACTGCAATATTACGCATTTTTTTAAAAACGTCCGGATCTTTAGAAACAGGTAAATTACCTGCTTTACCAATGGCTATATTAGCCGCATCACACACAACTTTATCGCCTTGCCCAACGTTAACATTAATAACAAAACCTGAAGGCGCTAACGTAAGATTCAATCGACACGATTTATTTTCCATCGTACTACGATCTTTTATCATACGCTGATTAATACTTTGAGTTATCAAAGCTGAATAACGCTGGGTTTCAGTCATCACTTGTTTATTACGTGCTTGATTACGACTCGCCATTTCATCTGCCATTTGTTGTGCAAGCATTGCATCTTTCATGGCTTGTTCTTTAGCGGCTATGTCTTTACGTTTACGCTCGGCTATTTTATTGAGGCGTAACGTCTCTGCTTCTTTTGCCTTTTTAGCTTTTGCTTCCTCTTTCAAACGATTAGATTTTGCAACGGCCGCTGCTTTTTCAGCAATTTGCTTTTCTTGTTCTTTTTGTTTGCGTATTTTCTCGGCTTTAGCGGCCTTTATCTTAGAAGATTTAGCGGCTTTATCTGACTTTATTTTCTCTTGTTCCTTTTTCTTACGCTGTTGTTCTAATTTTTTAATACGTGCTTCTTCTTTATTCCGTCGTTTTTTAGCATCTAAAGCACGCTTCTCAACAACATTTAAGCGTTTCTTTTCAGCATCACGTTGGTCTATTTTCTGTTTTTTTATGTTATTGATTGCTTTTTCAAGCTTGGCTTTATCAATAACAACCGCTTTAATCGGTTCGCCAGCATTATTAGCAAGTACGGGTTTAGGTTTTGGCGTAGAAGAAAAGTCTCCTGCGAGGAGTCCAATAAGTAAAAAAGCATGCAGCGCTATACTTAACCATAACGCTTTAAAATACTTAATGGATGTTTTCAAACGAGAAGCCTGTTTTTTAGCCATGTTATTTATCCACCGAGTCAGTCATTAAACCAACAGAAGGAACACCTGCAATAGTTTGTAGCATAACCATAAGCTGTATAACTGCATTATACGATACCGCGCCATCACCATTAACCACAACAGGTGTACCGGGTTCTACAGCTAAGTGTGCCTTAACTAATACAGCAACCTCTTCCGCTGACATAGGTACTTTGTCATTAACCCCTACGGTTAAATAATAACGGCCTTGTGCGTCTACGCTAGCAACCAACGGTGTTTTACTGTCTTTGTCGAGCGGTTCGGCTTCAGCTTGAGGTAAGTCAACTTTTACGCCTTGAGTAATTAAAGGTGCAGTAACCATAAAAATGATTAACAGCACCAACATAACATCAATGTATGGAACCACATTAATTTCGGCTACTTTACGACGCCTAACTCTTTGGTACATAGCAAGCCCCCTACTTAGTCGACTGTTCAGAAGCAGATTGACGTTGTAAAATACTTGAAAATTCATCCATGAAATTACCATAGCTATTTTCTAATTTTTCTACTTGATGGCTGAAGCGGTTAAATGCCATTACGGCTGGAATTGCAGCAAACAAACCCATTGCGGTGGCAATTAACGCTTCAGCAATTCCGGGAGCTACCATCGCAAGTGTCGCTTGTTTTACAGCACCTAAAGCAATAAAAGAATTCATAATGCCCCACACAGTTCCAAATAAACCAATGTAAGGACTTATAGAACCAACCGTTGCCATAAAGGGTAAATGCTTTTCTAAGCCATCAACTTCTCGAGACAAAGCAACACGCATCGCTCTATGTGTACCATCAACAATAATTTGTGGGTTATCAATATGGCTTTTTCTTAATCGCGCAAACTCTTTAAAACCTGCAACAAATAAGCTTTCAATACCTTGTACCTTTGGCTTGGTACATGTTTCACTATAAAGTTTACTTAAATCAGCGCCACTCCAAAACTTGTCTTCAAACGCTTTTAATTCGGCTGTCGCTATGCCTAACACTTTTCTGCGTTGAAAGATCATTGCCCAACAAGCAATAGAAAAACAGAGTAAAACAAACATAACAAATTGCACTAATATGCTTGCATCTAAAAACAAATGGAGAATGGATATTTCAGCTGACACGTTTAAACGCTCCTAGTATTAATTCTGGAATAGCACAGGGTTTATGCTGGCTAAAGTCTACACAAGCAATACGTACTTTTGCAGTACATAGCACTTGCTGTTTTTGATTCGTTATTTGTTGTTGAAACACTAAACTTGCACGTTTCAACGTTATGATGGCTGAACTGACGTGGAGTAAATCATCAAGTTTTGCGGAAGCAATATTATTCATATCGACATGCCGAACAACAAAACCTAGCTTTTGCTGTAAAAAAACATCTTGATTTATACCTATATCTCTAAGCCACTCAGTTCGGGCTCTTTCAAAAAACTTCAAATAATTCGCATAATAAACAATGCCACCAGCATCCGTATCTTCGTAATAAACACGAAGTTTAAAATGGTGGGCCGACTCAGGTGTTGATTGAGAGACTATTTGAGGTATTTGAATAGGCATGACTACAATTGGGCTACTATTATTTTTTTATTGAGTGATAAATATTTCTAAGTATCGCTATAGTAATAGATAAAGTAATAAGCAAACAAGTAGACGGAGATAAATACTTACACTTTTCACTATAAAACGTACTTTATGAATGTTTTTTAGGATGAAAAACAAAAAAGCGCCCTAAGGCGCTTTTAAAAGTAAAACTATTTATATCATCTAACCATTTGATTAGTTATGACGAGGAGCTTTTTCTGGACGACGGTTAGAGCGCTGTTGACTAACAACTGCTTCATCTGACGTAGTAATTGAAAGCGGTTGACGACGAACACGTACACCTTTTAATTGGTTAAACAAGTCAGTAGGGATACCTTTAGGTAACTGAACAAAACTGTGTTTATCGTGCAAGTTAATTGCGCCAATATAGCTGCTATCAAGAGATATTTCGTTAGCAATAGCGCCAACAATATCACCAGGACGTGCACCATGCTCTTTACCTACTTCTAGGCGGTAAGTCTGCCAATCAACATCATCACGAGCCACTTTAGCTTTACGTGGTTTGTCATCACGGTTATTACGACTTTCATTGCGTGAATCACGACCTGCACTACGGCTATCGCCACCACGAGAATCTCTTCGGCTGTCATTACCACGGCTATTACGATCACCACGGTCATTTCTGTCGCTACGTTCACGTGTATCACGACGAGGCTTAGGATCTTCTTTTGGTTGAAGTGGTTGCTTCATTTGCTTTTGGAAAAGGAACGCAGCAGCAAGGTCAAGCATAGATACTTCAGACTCAGCAGCCATACCTTCAACAATTTCACGCATGCTTGAAATATCTTTATCAGCAATAATACTTGCCACTTCAACACGCGTACGTTCGATACGTATTTTACCAATATCTTGAATATTTGGTAATTGGTAATCAAGAACAGTACCTGAGGTTAAACGCTCATAATGACGAATTGAGTACATTTCACGTGGGCGTACAAAAGCAATTGACATACCTTCACGACCTGCACGACCTGTACGACCAATACGGTGAACATAAGCTTCATTATCACCCGGTAAGTCATAGTTAATAACTAATGAAATACGAGGAATATCTAAACCACGTGCAACAACATCTGTTGCTACTAAGATAGATGATTTGCCTGATTTCATCTGTTCAATACAACGCTCACGTTGTGCTTGGTTCAAATCACCATTAAGCGCAAGAGCAGGATAACCGGCGCGTTCTAATTTTTCAGCAATATCTACGGTATCGTTACGTGTACGAACGAATATGATCATAGCATCGTATTCAACAACTTCAGCGATACGTTCTAACGCAGTCATTTTAGTGATACCACTAACTTTCCATGCGTATTGCGTGATATTAGCTTTGGCTTTCTTAACTGCAGCAACTTTTATGTGCTGAGGATCTTTTAAGAAACGGTTAGCAATTTTACGAATTGCTGGTGGCATAGTTGCTGAGAACAAACACATTTGAGCTGTTTTTGGAATATGATCTAGAATCCATTGGATGTCTTCTAAAAAGCCCATATTTAACATTTCATCTGCTTCATCAAGCACACAAACACGTAACTCATCTAGCTTAAGACTTTTACGACGTAAGTGGTCCATTAAACGACCAGGAGTACCAACAACAACTTGTGCACCGCGCTCTAGTTGTTGAAATTGTGGTCCGTAAGATTGGCCACCGTATAATGTAGCAACACGTAAACCTTTCATGTCTTTACCGAAAGACTCTATTGCTTCAGCAACTTGCATTGCTAATTCACGTGTAGGCGCTAAAACCATTAATTGTGGTTTTCTAATTGACGTATCAATTTTTGCTAAACCAGGTAAACCAAACGCAGCAGTTTTACCTGTACCCGTTTGTGCTTCACCTAATACGTCTTTACCCGCAAGTAAGGGTGGAATAGTAAGTGCTTGAATATCAGTAGCTGAATTAAAGCCAATAGAAAGAACAGCAGATAATAAGTTTTCAGGTAAGCCTAAAGAGGCAAAAGCTACTGCTTCAACTTCAGTTTCAGTTTCAGTTTTTTGATCAGTCATAAATAATTTTCATCTTCTCAAGGCAGGTACATTACTTGAGCATAATTACAAGGGTGTAATTATAAAAATCAAACACAAAGCTGCCGCCAGTTAACATTAAGTTAATTAGCCACACTTATTAGCATTTAATTTAAATTGCTAAGTCTTAACCTGCGTAAATAGTTACGAGGAAACCACCAGGAAGACTTTAGGCATATAATATCCTATTGATACTATATTTCTTGCTAATTCTAGGGGCGAATTAGCTGGGCAAGTCTATTGGGCGGTAAAACCCCACTCATCTCGATAGTCTTATACGTCCATTAAATATATGTTTATTGGTATAAGTATGTCCTTTGTAGGACTAACAGAGTTAAAATACAAAATTATGTTATTAAATAAGTTATATAATTTTAACGTTATAAACTTAGCTATATAAAATAGGTTGTATTCATCCTGATATCGAGGCGCGCATTATACAGATATTATATTAATTGGCAAGAGGTTTATAAAATAACATCTTGATAAAGGTTGGAGTATTTCATTTTATGGGAGTTAAAGAGGAATTTTCTTAAAGATTCTCTACCCTGCTGTAAATCTTTAAATTTTGCAGCAACAATATTTTTTTCATGTCGCACTAAATCAAGCTCTAATTTTAAAGGCTCTCCACCGGCTAAACTCATTTCAAATGACGAGTGATGAAAGTCTATATCGGCTTGATTGGAGTTAGTCACTTTGAATGTAATACCGGTTGCAGACAGCGACAAAACTTCTATTTTATCGCCATTAAACACATCGATAATAGCCACATTTTTTGGCGTGTTTACCCGCCAACTACGCTCACTACCCTTAACATCAATTATTTCAGGGGTACCTAATTTAGGTGAAAAATCACCTTGTACACTGACCGAAAGAGACACTGGAAACCATAACTGATAATGACTAATTTCAGCTAATAAGGTCAGTTTACTATCAACCAAAACCTGTTTTAAATGCTGCGGTACATCCGTTTGTACACTAATTTTTTGAGGTAAATCATTCACCTGACAATCCGTTGACGTTTCAGTAAAAATATTATTGAA
>Ga0308012_10001232_pt1 | contig 13784 bp, 3 predicted proteins | sample Neamet179_FD_203133 | JGI IMG/M metagenome (GOLD analysis project Ga0308012, IMG submission 203133) | Marine microbial communities from water near the shore, Antarctic Ocean - #179 | ecosystem: Environmental > Aquatic > Marine > Unclassified | place: Southern Ocean | collected 2014-07-25 | reverse complement strand
CCCTCGCCTGCAAAAAAGAATATCGCGCCAAAGATTTGATAAATAGAAGTGCATAATATATATTAAATGCGCTTCTGTGCTTTAAAGTCCACTTAAATGGAGAAGATTATGACTTTTGAAGAAGCTGCAAGATTTTACATTGATGAACCCACAAAGAAAGGAGGGATTAAATCTGAAATTGTGCGCCACTGCCTGTTATGGATGGCAACGGATAAACCGCACAAGCTGTTGGATCGGAAAACAAAAAAGCTGTACCAGTATTCCGAGAAGTATCACATGAAACATCCGAAGTTGAGCATCGTATATGACCCGACATCTGGGCGCTTTAAAGACCGACAGATGGCCTCGATTATTTCGTTAGATGTGACAAAGATGATTAAATGTGTTCGGAGTGATAAAGGACTGGGACATGCTGGGATCAATAACTACACGAAATATCTGAAGGCGCTGTGTACCTATGCCGAAGAAAGCTTGAGTGTGGAGTTTCCAAAGTTTCCGAAGTTTCCGAAGATGTTAGAGGAGAATCGACGAAAGGAGGCGTTAAAGCCTAAGCAGGTGAATGACTTGCTTCGCTGGCTTGACCCGCTTCGTGCCGATATGGTGCGAATGGGATTGGCGACAGGGCTTCGAAGTTCCAACGTGCGTCTTATGCGCTGGGACTGGGTGTCGCCATGTGGCAAGAAGTTACATATTCCTGCCAAGGCGAACAAGACCAAGAAACCTTTGACTATCCAGTTAACGTCAACGGCAAGGGCGCTACTGACGCATCGGGTTAAGGCGCGGGATATCTTGTTACAAGAGCATCCCAAGCTTAGAGGGTATGCCCCTGCGTTAGAGTATGTGTTTGTTCAGTCGGAGACGCGTTCACTGGGGAATCCTTTTCACCGCTCTTCGGTGACCAACAAAACGTGGAAACGGGCTGTAAGATTGGCTGGATTACCCAGTTGGGTGCGTTTTCATAGCCTTCGGCACACGTTTGCGACATGGCACATTCAGGCTGGATCTTCGACGGAGGAGTTAATGCGTGTCGGGGGATGGCTCACACCCTCATCAGTATCGGGGTATGTGTCGGATGATGAGGAACATAATTTAGTGATTGGATCGCGGCTAGAGGCGTTCCATGAGCAATTATGTCGAGGTAGTAGTCGTTGATCCGGCCCTATGAATAATAAGGGCCGTTCAACTGGAGATAAAGCAAGCAATCCGCAGTTCGAATTTGGAGTGCAACCTTTATTTCCACTACAAGGAAACATGGTTTGAAAAACTGTTTCGACAACCTAAAAAGGGTTGTCGTATAACAGACCCTTATAACCCATTGATTAATAAGGGGATTTGTGTAAATGGAGCGGGAAACGAGGTTCGAACTCGCGACCCCAACCTTGGCAAGGTTACCATGTACATTACCTTATAAATCAATGACTTAACGCACTTTAAAGCACAGTAATTTAAAGGCCTATGCGGCAACCTTAAATATAGGTGTATGCGGTAAATACATGAACGGGATAGCTAGATAGCATTTTTACTAGCTATCCCGTACTTGTATAATATGCCCTCTCAAGTAGTACCCCACTTAACTTTCTTTAGGACTTTTCTCAATGGTCGTTGTATGTCTGTGCGTTCTTTTCGGTTTAACTATGATCGCGAAGGATGATCTTATTTAGCTCTCCTCTGCCAGCCACTTCTGAATCATAGCCCATCGCTTACTAAAGACTTGGCTGGTTCCTTTTCCAAACAACAGGTCAGACTTGGAGATTGAGTTCTTTAAAGTACTGTCCGACATTGTCCATGCAGATTCCCCACCCGTAACTAATGCCTTAGCATCTTTCTGGGTAACCCCGTTAGAGCGCAGAATAACCATCGCTTGAGTAGGGCTGATACCTGAGCTAACGGAGGCACTGACGAGCTTAGACATATCCTTAAAGGCCTGTTTTCGAGCATCTGAAGCCCTTTGGAATGCATCCCTAAGGTTTCCATCCGATACGCCGTTAGGGTCTCTAAAGGATGACGTAAGCAGCGAGGTTGAGTTACGCTTTGCCTCATTAAACTCGTAAGCCTTAAAGTGCAATGCCGTCTTAGGATCAAAGGTAGTCTTGCGGAAGCCAATTAAGGCACCCATCTCATCCCCAACATCATAAGCCTTGCCGCTACCGGAAACTTCTCCGCTAAGTGCCTTCTCCATACGCCGTGCGTTTTGTAAGAAGCTTGGCCCCATACCCTTCTCATAATGCTCATATACATCCACAACATTATTAGTGAATGTGTCGGCAGGGTTATAAATCTGGCTTCCTGATGCCTTTTCATTATTGATATGCTGGAGAATGGTTGCCGTAGAAATATCCCAGCCAAGGAAAGGCTTCATTATTTCCCAACTGGCATCCAATATAGCCTCGCCAGCAGGTTGATCTCGCATGATCGCATTGAGCGGCCGTTTGTACAGTGCATACGGATCAAGATGCGTCAGGTCAAGATACTCTAATCGACCCTTCTCATCTCTTCCTGTAACCAGAATATTTGAGTTCTTAGCCCACGGCGCGGCCATCAGCTTGATAGCCTCTTCCTCTTCCTCACTCACATCAAAGGCAGACATCGCCATTGCTTGCGCCGCATAAACTCCGGCAGACATCATGGCCATACCCGCCATACGCTTTAGTGCTGCTGGGCGCATGTCAGGATCTGCAAGGTCTTGTCGCAGGTACTTGAGCATGTTTGCTTGGGTACGAATAATTTCTGCGGGAAAAGACACGAACGTACCTAGTAACGGAAACTGTCTCAGCTTCCGTGGCAATGCACCAATCAGCGAGTAAGTTGGATAAGTGTCTCGGATGCGTTCAGCGGCTTTAACTTCTGCGGCCTCGCGACTGTCACCCTTTAGCTCCATAAAGTTTTGAACTTCATTCTCGAAGCCAACAATTTTCCAGAAATCATCACCGTACTGATAAAAACGTGTCGCGCCATCAAAGAATCCCTTAATCTTTCCGTCAGGATTAATCAGGTTATCTATGTTGCTATCTTCTAGCAGCTTGATCATCTCACCGGCATAAGGATTGTCATACACTACGCCGAGCTGCTTGATACGCTTTAAGTATGCAACCTGATCGCCCATGCCCCTAAAGTATGAGCCAGTTACCTCTAATGATTTGCCAATCTTAGACCAGTTGAAGTGGCCATTGGCAATGGTAAACATTGATGCAGACATCCAGTTTCTAGACACTGTCGTTGGGGCAATAATCGTTTTGCCGTACTTAACCGCACCGTTAATCTGAACGATGGTCTTATAGAGTCCATTGAGTTTCTGGGCATCTAGCGCGTCACGGAAAGCCTGTTCCACTTCAGGGAACGTGTAGTACCCATTTAAGGGGTTCATTGATTTAGATCCAATCTCTGCAATTCTTTTAGTTGCGTTGACTGGTGCATCTTCTTGATTAAAGAGAAACGTGTCTAAGCCATTGACCAACACTTGTTTTAGAAACTTATCATTGTAAATAAGGCGAGACATTTTAGTGGCTGATCGTGCAAAGTTTATTCGTGGGTCTTTGTATTCGCCAAGTAAGGCTCTAATTTCTGGAGCAATATCTTGTCTTTTCTTTAGGATCGATAAGTCTTTAGCGCCAAGCTTTGATTCCGCAATAAACGAACCCATATCATCAAAGGCCGTACCTTCTTTTAGTATTGTATTGATCACCTGATCAGGATTGACAGTGCCATTGCTAGCGAGATATTCCCGTGCGTCAAGGATCACTTGCTCAGGAACAGCCTCATTCCAGTTAGGGTCATCAAATGCACGAAAGCTTCTATTCGCATAACGGCCCATGTTGTTAACGACGATCCCTAGAATTTCGCTCTTAGCTGTAGCCTCATCATTGCCTTCACTCCTAAGCCGCTCAATATCCTGATTCAGGATTTCCGCATAGTCCACTGACAGGCCGTCAATATAAGTTCTCATCGCCGCTACTGCGTCCTGTACATTCTTAGCAAGACCAAGAGAAGGCAGTTCCGAAACAGGAGTGTTAAGTGCTTCATCTAGACCGACTGCCTTACTGATGTCATCGCCGTATGCTTCCTCAATCGCAAGATCGTAATGACCTACAAGCTGGCGTATATCGATCTCAACAGCACCGAACTGGCCGTCTCTTTCAATCATTGAATCAAAAGCAGTCTGAGGTAGCAGCCCTCTAGATGATAAGTTCTTTTGCGCCCATCCAGCCAAACCTTTCTGTGCGCCTTTATATATACCTTTTATCGATTTATTTTTAGCGGAGTTAATCGCATCACGCCCACCTGTCGATGCACGTACAGAGTCAATCAGCTCGTCGTTGGTCAGGATGTCAGATGCAGATCTAGTTGGGGAGAATAGTATATTACTAGAGCTTGCATCGTCCTTGCGCGGCAGAGCCTGTGTAGTTGCATCGCGAGACATAGGCGCTGGTGCAAGTATAGCCGCTACGAGGCTATCAAATTCCGTCTGTGCTGATTCGTTGGCCTGTATGTCTACTAAGTTACGCAAGAAGCTGATCACGCTATCAAAAAATCGCTGCAATGCAGAGCCTTCTGTACCCTTGAGGGTTATCGTGTCCAGCTTGTCTCGAAATTGCTCATTAGACATGCCTTCAGCCACAAACTCGTCGAGGTTTGTAATACCGTACTCATTCCCTAAAAATGGCTTAACTTCTCCGAAGAGTTTTGTTAGCTCCTTTGTCAGGGGGTGGCTTTGATCAAATAAGGTGGCCGAGGTAGCGGCATGAGTCATTTCGTGAAGCAGGGTATGTTCATTTATGCCTCGGCTAGAGTCGAGTTGAATCGTATTAGTCTTAGGGTTAAAAGACCCCGCTGTTTTTAATCCATCAACAACTTGAACTTGGGTGCCGCCTTTGCCACTGTCTACTATGTGGATTTGGGACGAATCAAATACAACATATTCGCTTCGATAGTCATTCATAATTCCATCGTAGCCTTGAGCTTTGAGGCTGACGATCTCTGATTTGGTCAACACCATTGAAGTAATTACATCCGCGCCCATAAGTTGCTTGGCGTTTTTGGCGCTAACAACTTCATTTTTAGTCTTGCGACCTAAAGCTACAGGAATTTTTTCTATAAATGTAAGCTGATCCTCGCTCTGGAGGACTAACGGATTGCGGATATCCAACATCACCTCGTAAACACGACCTTTCCCAGAAGAACTTGGCGACGACCCTGAGCCGATCAGGCCAGACATATACATTTCAGATAGGTTTCGATCAGGAGAGAAGTAAAGTCCTTGACTGACATCGCCTGCTTTAAACTCTGTGATGTTAGTTTGCGGGCTTCCGTGGTAGACAATAGATTTTACTTTTGATCTTTTTGTTGCTTCGCGAGCAGCCGGTAGATTTTGTCTGTTGTTTGTGACCTCTGCTAGTTTAGACGCAATAGTTCTTACGGCTTTATTATCAGAATGCAATGACAGGGAGTTCATGGCACCACGAAGGTCGCCTTTCTCTAGTAAATCCTGAGATGTCCACCCAAGCGTTTCGTTTGGATTAAATGCGCGAGACGGAGGGGCTAATAAAAAGTCCTTAGCCAAGACCATTGATCCCGACTTTACTTTTAAATTCTCAGGATAGAAGGCAAACACTTGAGGCTGTACAAGCTCATCATCAAAAGCCCCCATCCCTTCACGTTTAAGTTGCTTCTGAGACTCCTTGTAATCAGACATTTCGGTAGATTTAAAATCTTTTACTATAAGCCCATCATACCCCTGCTCTTTAAGCAGATTAACAATCTTGGCCCCTCTTCCAATAAACAGATCACCATTGTCCGATCCCTTAACATCTTTAGGATGAATGCCTAATACCGACTTTAGCTCTTGAACAGTAGCGGGAGTAAACACAAACGCTTTTTTGAAGTTAACCTCAACATCAACTCTCCTCTGCGGCATAAATTGGTACATACTTTTCTGCATAAAGAAAGCAGGTGCCGAAGCGTCTTCTAGATAAACACCATCTGAACCAAAAGTTCCTCCATCACCATCGTATCTAACACCTTTAAAGTCTTTAGATGCCACAAAGTTAGGGATTGGCGCATCACCATCACGGGGGTCATACCTGTAGCCGTGCTTAGTATCCATCTTGCCACTGAAAGTAGCCGCAGACGGATCTTGCTTAACGCCTCTGCTGAAGAGGCTAGGAGGGGCCGATAAGGGCTTTAGACTTTGCGCTTCTCGCTTGGGGATGCCGAGCTTTTCTGCGTACTCGTTGTAGACTTCCCTGACTGGCTCGTAAAGTGAAGCGTTGGTGCGGTCGTATATATTTTGTGATCCGCTGGGAGTCTCTCGATTCCAAGCTTTTTCGATAGCTTCTCTATATTGATCTGAACCATGATAGTCTCCTTGCGTATTTACAATGCCTACCGAGTAGTCATCGCCTAATTCATTAATAAGAGTAGAGTAAAACTCCTCGGCTTGCAACTCAGTATATTCAAAGTTTTCCTTCATTGACCTTGAATCAAGAAACATCAAGGTGTCGCTCATAGGTTGATTGAAGTTTATTCCATCAGGGTCTTGGTCAGGGTTTAATGACTCAGTAAGAATCATTGCGTCTTCCCTAGAGAAGTCACTTCCATCTTTCTTCGCCACGGCAAAGGCAGGGAGACCGATATCACCGTACACTGCCTGAGACGTAATCACCGAATCTTGTAGCAACGCATCACCTAACAAGGGAGCAAGCTTATTCGCAGTTTCCAAATTGCCACCAAGAAGCCTAATCATTATTGACGGCTCATATCCGGTAAAGGTTCCGGCAGACTCTTCTATTTCGTGGGGTATCCCCAACTCTCTAAGGAGAGGTATTTGACCCCCATCATCAACTATCGCCGCCATAATATCTTGGTTGTACTGGACAAGGGTCTCAATTGGAGTGCCGTCAGGAAACGCAAGACCTCTGCCTTTTCCTGCAACCGCAGACGCAATAAGCTTTGGAGATCTGGCTCTAGCCAAATCCATCAAGCCCTCTCTCTCATTAACAGTAGAGAATGGAGTAGTCTTTTGTGCTGGTTTATTTCGCGGCCTGATACCGTCTGTTAAAGAATCTGCTATCGGAGTAGCTTTCTCAAAAGTTCCATCAGTAATCATATTCTTAATTACTTGAATTTCTGGAGCTGCATATAGGGCAGATGATGCTGGCGTACCGTCACCATACCTCGGAGCATTGATGTCAAACTCTTTTCCTTCGGCCTTAGCTTTCTTCTTTAATTTTTCAAGCCTCCTCTTAGCCTTGGCTTCATCACCTTTGTTTTTTGGAGTAAGTTTATCTTTTGCGTAAAACCATAAGGTTGCCTGCATCTGATTTGGAGACATCCCGAACTCATCTGCTAAGACGCTGGTTAGGTACTGAGCGTAACGATACTCATTCTCTCCTGAGACTTTAGCTGCATCAACCAACGCTCCAGATTTCTTATCAAAATCTTTTTTGCGGAACCCGAACACGCGACTCATGTGTACATCCTGAACACTAAACGGGTTGTATGCGTTTCTACCCCTGTCCTGAACCATCTGCATATAGGTGGTAGTTTTTATACCTCCCTCAAAATCACCGTTAGCATAAAGGTCACCAATCGCAGTAACTTGCTTTCCTGTAATTTTAAGCTTTTGGCCGTCAGGTCGAGGAGTTGCCTTTACTGCCAGCTCAAATTGTTTGCGTTGTTTAACCGGATCAAACTTTCGGGCTAAAGACATAATATGGAGGGTTTCTGCTAGATTGTTTTCCGCAGCATTTTGTGCTGATGTGACCCCAAAGATAACTGATGCTTCGTCTAGATTTGCATCTCCAACTAAGTTTCTAAAGAGGTTTCCAAACTCATCATACCATTTAAGGTTGTCTGACTTAGACAATGAATCCTTAACGTATCCGCGTAGCTCATCTAGGGTGATAGGTCTTACATCTACATCTTGAACAGCCTCCTTACCCTTACGCTTTTTGGGTGCGCCAACTATTGACCCTAGCTGCTCTGAGGTTGGATTGGGATTTTGGGCGAGTAGGTCAGACAGCGACTGCTCGACCTTGCCCATCGGTAGCACCGGAGACTGCTCGTCTACTTCAGGCACTCTGGTAAACGGCGCAAACAAAGGCCCATCATCATTAAAATCAGCCTCTATAGCGATCATACGCTCTTCAGCTAGGCGCTCTTGTTCAATCTCTTGAGCGGTGTCTTCCTTCTGCATTGCGGAGGTATGGTTTCTGTCCACCCATTCCACCGCTTCTTTGCGGGTACTGCCGATGCCTTGCGTCCTTACAGAGGACGCAGAATTGAATCCTAATGAATCATAAAACTCATCATTTAAATGCCAGTGAGGGCTGGAAAACTGACTAGCGTCCCGATATATTTTGTAAACCGTACCATCGGAAGTGGTGACATCATACTCGCCTTCGCTAGCAAAGTTTTCCGCTCGCTTTACTGTTGGGGGAGTTCCTTTTTCTGGCTCTGCGGTGTCTTCTTTTGGCTGTACAGATTGTCCAGAATCGTCCCCGTCTTGCGGTTGACCCTGCTCGCCCAATCCTTCACTGGCTTCTTCCGCAACAGCGCTACCTCGGCCATCTTCTCCAGCTCCTGAGCCGTCTTGAACTTGTTCGCTTCCGCTGACGGTCTGTGGCCGAACGTCTGCACGTACTCCTGCAACTTGGGTGTCAGTTTCTTGGGCTTGAGTATTAGCTTTTCCATCGTTCTGGCTCTCCTTCGGTGTTTGTAGCAGTTTCTTAAAATAATTATACGTTAATGGGGCTGACTGTTGCAAAAGCTCTGGGCTGGAATGGAATACAGCAAAAGCTTGTGCAAATGCCTCTTTCTGCAATACGCCTATAATATCATCTACGTCTGTAGGGTTGTCGTTTAACATAAACCAAGCATCCCCAAACGGGTAGCTCATCTCTAAACCAAGCTCAGTGCTATTCTGGTAGTTTCGGCCAAGCTCATTAAGGATAGAGCCGACTTGCAGCTCAACGCCTTCAGAAGTGATGCCATCCATTACAATTTCAAATTCTGGGGCCGTTTCAGACAGTGACCGAGATATGTCATGGGCGTGACCCAGCTCATGCGCTAATACATATCGGAATGCGCCTGCTCTGTTGTTATTGTTATCAGACTCCGTAACTAGGTTAACTAAGTTAAGGTGGCTCAAGCTTAATGCACCAGTTGACGGGAAAAATGCTCCGTCAGTCTCTCTCGCAAAAGCTCCCTGAGAGTGAATGTATATTCCTGAAATATCTTTTAGTACCGATTTCGGCATTCCTGCTTCGATCAAATCTAAAAGAGCGACCTTAACCTCGTCTCGTATTTGTGCTGACATCCCTTCTGGGCTTTCTATGCCATCAAGCATATTGATAGGCATTAGCTCCCCGCCATCTTCTAAGGGGATGGGGCCGTCATATGAACCATCGAACAACCTATCAATTCTCGCCTCATCGATAGCGGATCTGTTAGATCCTTGGCTTTGATTGATGTCCTTTACGGCCTCAGACAAGGGTGTCAGTAGAGAGGGTCTGCGTATGGTTTGGTTGTACTGCATGGGCGTAGACGTATCGACATCGCCCTTAGGTAAATTAATCTGAAATGACTCGTTTAATGCCGTAGTTAGCTGATCGGCATTTGGTAAGGTAGACGCTACATCTAAAGCTTCTTGTGCCGTGACCTCATCTGGAATGCTCTCTGGGTCTGACTGCTCAACGATTGCCTGCTGGATATCTACAGGAAGTTCATCAAGCTCTACCTTTACCTGCGAGAAATCGGGAGCCGTGGCAAGCTGGCTCTCAATTCGTTTTACAATCTCCTTTGTGCGTATGGTCTTTCGCTTACCCCTTGAGTCTCTAACAGCTAGTGACAATGCTTGGCCTTGTGCATCTTTAATAATTCGGGTGAGGGTAAATTCTTCTCCCCGCAGTTGGAATTTTTTGGTCTCAGGATCTACTACTAAGTCGTTCTGAAACTCAAGATCACCTGACAGCGGTGTAACGCCCAGATCGGCTAGAGTTTGGTACTCACCGCTCTCGATAAATACATCGCCATTGTCTTGGGTAGCTACGAAATAACCTTGATCATTCTTGCCCAGTAATCCTTTATTGCCAGCATAATCTACGTCAGTACCTACTAAGGCATCTAGCGGGGGCGTGATATTTTCTGGCAAGTTACCACCAAAGGGAACTTCCTCTGGCGTAGCTATGGGCGCAGGCTTTTCAGCCGGAATTCGTGTAGTTTCTCCTAAGGCTCCTAGCTCTTCTTGGCGATAAATTCCTTTGACCTGCCTGCGGATTCCTGCCATCCCAGCGATTTGATCTCGAATGACTCGCTGCGCTTCTTGTCTTTGAACTGCGGGATCAGAACTTGTCTCTCTTGCTGACGGAAGATCCTGAGCTTTGGCTCTGGCTTCTTCTATTGTCATTGGTGCAGTGTTACCGCGACCTTGACGGTTAGCAACCTGATCCGCAACATTTTGCTGTGCATCTATCCTGCCCTGAGCTGGATTTTCCTCTAGCGTAGCCGGAACAGGCACATCAGATACTGTAGGTGCTTCAGTCGCTGGTTCGCGCTCAATTTTTGTAGGGTTCTTTGCAATGCCTGAGACACCACCAATTGCTGCACCACCAATAGCTCCAGCTATAGCCGCATTCATATACTGAGACATCTTATCTTCAGTGGTCATGCGCTCAACCCAAGAACTTTCTAGATCAGCACCGAGACCACGCACAACCTCTAAAGTAGAGTTCTGCACGATCTCTTGCATCATCTCTGTCGCGCCTTCAATGCCTGCTGTCTTACCTGCTTCTTTAAGCATCCTCATTTTCATTGAAGAGTTTGACGCAACGCTCTCGCCTACTTTCTCGGCAATGTCTTTGTATCTTTCAGCAGGAACTACGCGCTTCAATACGCGCATAGGAGTCAATGCATCAAGAGAGCCACTGGCTATCCCAGTCGCTAATGCTACCAGCGGAGCCTCTTCCCCAGTTTCTTCTAGTATCCGAGTAAAGGATTCTCCTGCACCAGCGGCTGTGCCAAACGCCATTGCACCAACAGCGCGGCCTATCCCAGCCTGTTTCCCCGCAATCTCTCGACCCGCTTGTGTGGCCGAAAAGGCTTTGGCTGATTGTTGCTTGGCGAGTTTCTGTGCGTTAGGTTTAATGATGGTAGACAAGGCTGTGTTGGCAATCTTTTTAAGACCGCCTTTTGCTATCGCTCCACCAACAAGGCCTGCGCCACCTCCACCGATTAGACTAGGAACAACATTACCGACAATAAAAGCTGAGTAATTGAGCATGTCACCAAAGCCTTCTATATCTTCAAATCGACCTACATCAGCTTGGTTCTGAGCAGCTTCATTCATTTGCTCTTCGTAATAGCTCATGCCGTCAACAAACCACTCATCGTTTCCGAATAGGCTTCCTGCTAACGCTTGACCGCCACCACCGATTAACCCTTGAAGCTGGTCTACGCCAGCACCAACGCCCTTACTGAACTCATTGAGCATCCCTGTTTCTTGGTCATCCTCATCAATGCTGGAGTAAGACTTTCTTAGTGAGGGGTGTACGTTATCGACGTAAATCATTTACAGCTCCAATCAAATATAGTTTGGCATTAAGAATTAGCTAGAAATTAGTGTTTAATAGCCACTATTGTCACCTGCAATGCCCGACATAGATGCGTTGATACCCGTCATTTCTTTGTAAAATTGGTTATAGCGTTTAGCATCATCAATCTTTTCGTTCTCGTCCATATACATGCGCAGCTCTAGGACTTGCGCGTTAGTTAATCCGGTAGAGTTTTCGTCTTTGCGCTTCATAATCTTTTCAATTTTCGTGACAATAGAAGTTCCCCGCGTTGTAGCTATACGCGCCATAGCCCCGTCTCTATGAGATATTGGACGAGCATCCCTCTGAAGCATTTCGTACTCAATAAATTCTTTCTTCATCTTAGGGTTAGCACTAATCTGACCGTAGGTGTAGTTAGATCCCTGCTGAACCTTTACATCTGACCTTGTCTGTAACTGCTCGTTAAAGTCCTTCTCAGCAACTTTATAGGCCGCGTTATATTTGCCTTTATCAAAATAACCATTAGTCTGAAACGCCGGAACTGATTGGCGTAGAGCTTGCAGGTTGGCTGATGCGTTTTTCTTCATGCTACGGTCAAAATGTACATGCGCAGCAAAGGCAGTCCCCATCTTATCCATCGTAAAATTAATTGCTTGACTGTCTCCTATTCCCCCTTCGGTTGCAGGAGCAATATATTCGGACACGAACCCAGTCTTGGGGTCTTCAACTGTGACCAACATATCCCCTCCGATAGAACCATCTGAAAACATTCTGCCGTCTACAATTTCTTTATTAATTACTTTCCATCCGCGCACTAGCTCAGGGGCATTGGGGAAACCTGCGCCATCAGAAGGTATTAATTGACCAACGCCAGCACGATGAGCAGGTAGGGCCATCGAGTTCATCCCCCCAAGGAACTGCTCCATATTGACGTTTTCCCCCGTTACCATCTTTTTGATTTCTTTAGCCGTACTATTAATAACGTCATCATTTAAAGGGTTAGCTGTTCGATATATGTCTACAGTTGTGCCTCGGACTTGGGCGGCTAGTTTCTGATATTGCTCTGCGCCTTCTGGGCTAAACTGCCCACCCTCGTCTAGCCAAGATCCCGCATCAAAGGAAACTAGATTGTCTGCCGCATTACCCGCAGTCACTTGCTTGTCTACCCTCGCTCTCTCCTCGTTTTCCTTTTTGGACTTAACGAGTTGCGCCGCCCTAATAGGATCGGTTGGAATACCATTATCATCTACCCCAAATTGGGCCTCAAAAGTTCTTGCTCTATAATCCGCTGTAGCTGCTGCCGTATTAGCTTGATACTCTTTGGTAGCTGCGTTTTGTGCTTCTTGAGATATTCTCTGTCGCGTTCGCTCCTCATCATCACGTTTTTTATCTGCGGCTTGAACACCTAGCTGACTATTCCGAAAGTCGGCAGTATTCTGGCGGTCAATACCATCAAGCCGCATATTTTCTTTGCGAAGCCCAATCTCCTCGTCTGCAATCTCTTGTTTGGCGTGACGATCTTTTATATCATTCACTAAGCCGAAGCCGGACTGAAAGCCCTGCGCGAAACCACCTATCCTGTCTAATCGTGCCATCGTCAGTACCTAGTTAAAATAATTCATTAAGAAGAAATGCAACACCTAATCCTATTGCAATTGGTGCAGCGATTGCTCCCAGAGTGGCGGCAGTGCCAGTACCTGATGCTGCGGCAGTAGCTGCACCAGCTTGACCAGCTACAGCACCTGCGCCAGCTTCGGCAACTACAGCAGTTGTGCCAGCTACCTCGCCGCCTACTGCTACTGCTTCTGTGGCAACTTGCGTCACCTCGGCCACTTCTGCTGCGGTAGCAAGGTCGGCGGTTGCTGCAAGTTCGTTTATTTTTGTAGTAGCGTCAACGCCTGTGAGCATCTCGCCTGCCACTGACTCTCCTGCTGCATTAAGGGTCGGATCAGGCGTAAACGTAAGACCTCCACCTGAGTTGCCAACAGTGCCTTGACCAGTAAACGATTTATTAAGTGCGGCGTTTGCGTCTTTGGCGGTCTTCGCATTATCTAAAACTTTACTAACACCGTAGCTGGCACCAATGCCCGTTCCCATCGATAGGGTTTGTGTGTCCTGAGCCTGCTCGGCTTGATCAATGGCTAGCTGTTGTTGATTTTCAATTGACTCAGCCCTAGCCACACTTGCCATGCCCTTGCCTGCTAGATTTCTAAGCCCGTAGCCCGCTGCTAAGATTGT
>Ga0308012_10001231_pt1 | contig 13790 bp, 12 predicted proteins | sample Neamet179_FD_203133 | JGI IMG/M metagenome (GOLD analysis project Ga0308012, IMG submission 203133) | Marine microbial communities from water near the shore, Antarctic Ocean - #179 | ecosystem: Environmental > Aquatic > Marine > Unclassified | place: Southern Ocean | collected 2014-07-25 | reverse complement strand
TAACTGATCGGCATTACACTTTGTAAGTGCTCTTTTTAGTGGAAAATAAAAGTAAGTATAGGGAAGACTAAAAATCAGCTGAAGCTGATGATGTAAGACTTATTTTGTATTTCGATAGTGAACCATCACAGTACCACAGACGTTTCCAACGGAGACCTCTTTAACCGTTTGATAATCCACATTTTTGAAAAACTCTTTAAATTTTTCTGATGTAGCATAAACCGCAACACCTTCACTATCAGGATGTTCATCAAGTACTGTATTCACAGCAGCCATTAAGTAATGGCCAAATCCATGTTGCTGGTGCAAAGGGTGAACAGCGACAAAGGATAAAAAATGGAATACTTTCAATGGAACAGCTGCTAATACATTTTGCTCTTTTTCCATCATTTGCTTAGTACTGAAGTATCCGGCATTTAACAGCATTTTAAGGCGCCAATGCCAAAAACGATCACTTGCCAATGCTTCATCGGGACTGTTGATGCAGGCAACGCCAACCATTGTTCCCCCTAGATACAAGCCAATCATAGGCTGTTTTGCTTGCCAAAAAGCGTTAAGCTCTTCTCTAATGGCACCACGAAGGCGCTGTTCATAATCGTCTTTATTGCTATTAAATATTTCTAAAAAAACGGGATCATCATGGTAGGCTTGATATAAAAGTGATGCAGCTAATTTTAACTCGTGAGCACCTAAATATGTTGCTTGAACTTTAACATCTTGATTTATATTACTTTCAATACTGCTTTCTACCGACACTTTATCAATCATTATTGTCTCCTACTCTGATGGTGGGTTATTTTTTAATCTAACAATACACAATAGCAGTATAATTTCTAGGAGGTCAAATATATTAATTATCAACATTACTTATATGTCTAAAAAGATAACGAAAGATATCCATAAGCATTTGAAATTTAATTCATTTACGATAAATCAACTTAGTTTACTAGATAATTATAAATAGAGCTTACTTACTCATGCGATAAGGTTTTTGGTGTTAGTTGGCTAAGAAAGCTAACTAAAGAGTCACTAAGCTTTTTGTGTGGTTTACAGCCAACCCGTTCAACCCAAACTTCACCGTTACTATTGTCGATAGAAATTATAATATCTTCTTCGTCAGTTACAGCGAAAAAAATAGTTTCGGCTTGCTTTAATCTTTGCTTCATTAAAATATGACCAATAATATTTTCTTGTAACCTTGCAAAGTCCTCCATATTCCAAGCAAAGAGAAGTGATAATTGTCCTTCACTGCAAACGGCTTCAATGTCTCCACTAAAAATTGTCGTAAAATACGTTTTAATATCAGGGTGTATTGCCAATTCTAAAGCGGACTCTACATTTGTAAAAGATAATATCCCTTCTTCTCCATCAACTAGTTTTTCATTTTCCATTGCAACAGGCTGCCAATAATGGAGGTCTGCATCATGCTTTCCAGCTTCACACAACGATTGCCACTCCTCATCATGCTCCATTGTAGGTAGATGCCCTAGTTGCTCTATGTGCTGCTGACTATAATCTTTACTAAAGTTTAAAAGTGTTTGCGCTAAAGTTTTATTTGTAGATGTCATATCAAGAAAAGATCCTTTAAAATAGCGATATACGAGATCACTACAGAAAAATTTATGGCTAATTATCAAAATTCAACAGAATTAAGTAAATTAACACTAGGTAAGAGTACACAATATTGCAGCGAATATACCCCAGATTTACTTCAAGGAGTACCTAGAAGTTTAAATAGAGACGACTTAGAGCTAAACCAAAGTAATTTACCTTTTGTTGGTGAAGATGTCTGGTATGGTTATGAACTGTCATGGCTCAATGAAAAAGGCAAACCTATCGTCGCTGTGGCAGAGTTTCGCTTTGCTTGCACAAGTGAAAACATTGTTGAATCAAAGTCGTTCAAACTTTATTTAAATAGCTTCAATCAAACGCGTTTTTCTTGTGTTACAGACGTTGAGAAAGTTCTAACTAACGATTTATCAAAAATAGCAGGCTCTCAAGCAAAAGTAAGTTTATTTGGTGTTGATCACTGCCCTGCATTAGATATTGCCAAAAACAATGATAAAAATATTTGTATAGATGGAGCCGATATCAGCATAGATGATTATCAATATGACGCGCAATTGTTAACTGAAGCTCAAAGTGAAAAATCAACTTCAGCAATAGAAGAAAACTTAGTTAGCCACCTATTAAAGTCTAACTGTTTAATAACCAATCAACCAGATTGGGCGAGTGTATATATTCACTATCGTGGTAAAGAATTAGATCATGCTGTTATTTTAAAATATTTAATATCTTTCCGTGAGCATAATGAGTTTCATGAACAATGTGTAGAAAGAATATATTGCGATTTGCAGCAGTTCTGCCAACTTGATGAATTAACGGTTTTCGCTCGTTACACTCGACGTGGTGGCTTAGATATAAATCCATTTAGGAGCAGTCATCATGAGAAAGCTCCTTTTGGTCGAACTTTGCGCCAATAAATTAAATTAAATTAAATTAAATAATACTAAGTTTAAGCAAGTTACATTCTTGGTAAATACATATAAATAATTTTATATTTCCAATACTTTAAGAGTTTTACTGCTTTCCCTCTATGAAAGCAGATAATAATAGTGCAAAAAATAAAGATATTGCTATTATTAATTTGGCTATATTATTTAATTCGTAATAAAGGTTCTTATTACTTTAATTCAAGCATTGAGATTACACATAAATAATAGGAGTTAGAAGATACTGACATTCTAACAACGAATAAAGGCCCAAAACTATAAAGCTTATTATAAAACAAAGAATATGATATTTTTACATATCAAGACTGATAAATAACATTTTTATGTATAAATTGTCTTATACTTTGATAAAAGAATAGAACTAAACGACTTAACTATGTAAGTTAACTATATAAGTCATTAAGTGATTGAAAAATAGATACAAATACTGTTCAGCTTGCTAAATATGTATTATACCTCTTCTAATTTAAGGATAGATTGGTTTTATGAATGACACTTCTATTGCTCAAGAACAGCTAGTAGCACTAAAAATAAAGCTTAATACTGCTATTGAGTCTCGTAGTTTACTAGAAGATGATTTTAAGCTGCAATCAAACCTACTCATCCAATTTATTAATAAACTTTCACTAATATCCAAAGGTATTGATATTGAATTAGATAATCGTTTAGCGCAATTAAGAACATTATTTACCAAATCGGCACCGATTTCAGATATTGAAGCAAAAATTACTGTTATTTCCAAGCTATTACAACAACACAGTCTTACCAATGAACAAAACATTTCTCATATGCATGAGCAATTTAATCAAGCAGGACAAAGTTTACAAAAAATTAATGGCTTACCTGACAACTTACGTAGAGATCTCCGCGCATTATTGACAGAAACAAAAGATAGTAAAGATGCTTTAATTCAATATATTCCACTATTAAGTCAGTTATTAACCTTCTATGATCATGCGCTCAAAGCAAAAGACACTTCCCAAGCGAAAGGCCTTTTACAACCGCCGGCAATCATTCCGGCAGGCAGTAAAACGACAAATAAAAATGACTTAACCCCCTTCGATGCGACTGTACTTGAGAGAATTTCTTTTTCTCTTAGTTCTTTACCTTTATCTAAAGAGCATACTAATTCTTTATTAGCGATAAAGAAAAAATTAATGGGGGATCAGTCAAGTGATGAGGTTTTGCATCATCTGATTGAAATTTTTGATGTTATTGTTGCCGACTTTAAAGACGAGCAAAATAGCGCTAAAAACTTTTTAACAACCTTAAGCGCTACACTAACAACCGTTCAAACGGCTGTTAAAGAAACGATAGAGTCACATAACAGCTCTCAATTAACTCACGATAAAATAAATAAAAAACTACAAACTCAATTAATGGAAATGACAGGTAGTGTTGAAAAAGCACTCTCATTAAATCAAGTTAAAGAAGATATAAATGAAAAACTTGAGTTTATTGCCAAAACATTAGAGCAAAAGTCTAAATTCGAGCAATACAGTAATCAGCAACTTTCTGATAAGCTGAATGAAATGTCGTCACAAGTAAAAATACTAGAAAAACAGAGTAAACTTTTTGAAGAGAAACTTGCTATTCAACAACAAAAAAGCATGCAGGATTCCCTAACAAAATTGGCTAACAGAGCAGCATTTGATGACTATTTTGCTAAAGCAATGGTTCGTTTTCATCACAAACCGTTTGGTCTTTCGCTTGTCGTGATTGACATTGATGACTTTAAAGTTATCAATGACACTTATGGACATACCGCTGGAGATAAAACACTGCAAGTCATTGCTAATACTATTGTAAAGAATGTTAGTAAAGGCGTATTTGTTGGTCGTTATGGTGGTGAAGAATTTGTTTTAATTTATTCTACAATTCAAGAGGAAGCACTGTTAGCTGAACTTAACATCCTGAATAAAAACGTAGCTCGTCTACCGTTTAAATTTAAAAATAATAAAGTAAGCATTACTCTTTCAATTGGCGCAACACATATAAAATCTGATGACAATATTCATACAGCTTTTGAACGTGCCGACGAAGCAATGTACAAAGCTAAAAAACAAGGCAAGAATCAAGTTATTTACATTAAATAGTAATATTCAAAGCCATTTAATAGTAACCTTCCCCTTATTCAAAACAACTATATTTCATCTTAATATACCTTGTAACTAGCATAAAAGGAGTGACTTATGCATACACAGATTAATCCTGTTGGTAATATGAACTTATTATCACAATCTGAAGTAGATCAACTACAACAATCTGTAAGTAAAACCTTATATACACTTTATCGAAACTGCTCACTTGCTGTGCTTAACTCAGGTTCAACAACTGATGATGCTGAAGAAATATATAAAAAACATCTATCTTTTGAAATACAAGTATTAAGACGTGAACGCGGAGTAAAAATCGATTTAAATAATGCTCCTACGCATGCGTTTGTTGATGATAAAATAATCCGAGGAATAAGAGAGCACCTATCCGCAGTTTTACGAGATATTCTTTTTCTTCATACCCGCTATAAATCAATACCATGTTCATCACAAGAAATTACCGATGCAACGTTTGATATCCTAAGAAATGCAAACGCTATATTACCCGATACAGAACCCAACCTAGTAACCTGTTGGGGTGGACACTCTATCAATCACCGAGAGTATAAATACACTAAAGATGTTGGTTATGAACTTGGTTTACGCGGGTTTAATATCTGTACTGGTTGTGGCCCTGGAGCCATGAAAGGTCCAATGAAAGGCGCAACAATTGGTCATGCGAAACAACGTATTAAAGAAGGTCGATATATAGGCTTAACTGAGCCCAGTATTATTGCAGCAGAGCCACCTAACGCAATAGTGAATGAATTAGTCATTATGCCTGATATTGAAAAGCGCTTAGAAGCCTTTGTTCGTATGTCACATGGTATTATTATTTTCCCTGGGGGGGCAGGAACTGCAGAAGAGTTACTTTACGTTTTAGGTATAATGCTAAACGAAAAGAACTCAGAACAACAGTTACCTATAATACTTACTGGTCCTGAAGAATCGATAGAATACTTTAATGAAATAGATGTTTTTATCGGTGCAACACTTGGAGAAAAAGCACAGTCATTATATCAAATAGTGGTTGATGACCCGGCTAAAGTCGCGCAATTACTCAAACGTGGACAAGATAAAGTCATTGAACATAGAAAAAAAACAGGAGACGCTTTTCACTTCAATTGGTCACTTACAATAGCAGACGACTTCCAACATCCTTTTGAGCCAACCCATGAAAACATTGCTAACTTAATAATTAGCCCTGAGCTCCCAATAGATGAACTCGCTGCCAATTTACGCCGTGTTTTTTCAGGAATAGTCGCTGGTAACGTAAAATCAGGAGGGATAAAAGCGATTAAAGAGTTTGGGCCTTTTGAAATTTCAGGCGATAAAAAGATAATGGCATTAATGGATAAACTACTCGCCTCATTTGTTAACCAAGGTCGTATGAAGCTCCCTGGTAGTAAATATGTTCCCTGTTATAAAGTTATTGAGAGCTAACATTGGCCGCTCACTTAATCCTTATAGATGCGCTGAACCTAATTCGTCGTATATACGCAGTACAAGAACGTCCCTTTACCCAGGTAAAACAGAAAAATAATGACGAATTATCTCCAAGTACACAAAAACAAGTACTATTTAATACGCAAAATACTTGTGTGAATGCTTTAGTTAAAATAATTAACGAGCATGCTCCAACGCATGCTCTTGCTGTCTTTGATAGTCAGGAGCCATGTTGGCGGTATCAACTTTTTGAAGGGTATAAAAAAGGCAGAAAGCAAATGCCTGAACACCTCGCTAATAAGCTAACGGACATACAAGATGCATTCATGGAGTATGGCGTTGATTCATTAACATCAACTGAAGATGAAGCAGACGATCTTATTGCCACTTTAGCAGTAAAAATGGCACTTCATGGTCAAAAAGTCACAATTATTTCGACTGATAAAGGTTTTTTGCCGTTATTGAGCCCTAATATTCATCTATATGATTACTTTAATCGTCGGTATTTGGATGAAGATCACGTACAAAGTAAGTTTAATGTTAAGTACACTCAACTGATCGATTTCTGGACCTTAACGGGTGACAATACGAATAAAATTGAAGGTGTAAGTGGTATAGGTCAAGTTAATGCTGCTAAATTACTAAACCAATATGGTTCATTAAAGTCTGTTTTAGAAGCGACTGATTTGAAAGAGTCACTCTCTGATAAATTAACGGAAAATTTAGATAAAATGGAGTTAGCTAGAAAGCTTTTAACGTTAAAGAAAGATATTCCTTTGGGATTTAATTTAAAAGACATCCGTTTAACATCCCTTTCTCCAACTCCCGACGTTGAAAATAATGTAGTCGCCATCAATACTGGAAATAATGACTATAAGTAAAAACGACCTTCTATAATCTAATGCCAGATTGAAAATACCGGAGTAATAAACTACTATAGTTTTTTATTTTTCAAGTAAATAAAAAGGCTTCTGTCACTTGGATGTGATTATAAAAAGTCTCACAACAACTGATGTGTTCATTAAAGCGACTAGCTTTACCCGAAAAATTTTAACGTCTACATATTTGAACAATTTATTAGATATAGACCGTCATTTATTAAGTTTAACCGACGGTTTATCATTCCAAAGTATTATATTAAAGGTGAGCTCAATGACTAAAAAAACTATCACGGTAATTCCTGGCGACGGAATAGGCCCAAGCATTATAGATGCAACTATTAAAGTATTAGATAAAGCAGGCTGTGATTTTGAGTATGAATTTGCAGATGCCGGTTTAACAGCCTTAGAAAAACATGGTGAGTTAGTTCCAGAAGAAACAATTAAGCTTATCGAAAAAAACAAAATAGCTTTAAAAGGCCCGTTAACGACGCCAGTTGGTGAAGGTTTCACCTCTATTAACGTGACTTTACGTAAGCAATTTAAATTATACGCAAACCTACGTCCGGTATTATCATTTAAGGGCACTAAAGCTCGCTATGAAAATATTGATATTCTTACTGTACGTGAAAATACGCAAGGTATGTACTCTGGTGCTGGTCAAGTAACATCTGAAGATGGTAATGAAGCACAAGCCATGAGTATCATTACACGTGAGGGCGCTGAAAAAATATTAACATTCGCTTATGAAACTGCGATTAAAGAAGGTCGTAAAAAAGTAACTGCTGTTCATAAAGCTAACATTTTAAAATCAACCTCTGGTTTATTTTTAAAAGTAGCAAGAGAAGTAGCTCAACGTTACCCTCAAATTGAATCTACTGAAATGATTGTTGATAACTGTTGTATGCAGTTAGTTATGAACCCTGAGCAATTTGATGTAATAGTAACAACAAACTTGTTTGGTGATATTTTATCTGATTTATGTGCTGGTTTAGTTGGCGGACTTGGGATGGCTCCAGGCGCCAACATTGGTGAAGATTGTGCAATATTTGAAGCGGTTCACGGTAGTGCTCCTGATATCGCAGGTAAAAACTTAGCAAATCCAACGTCTGTAATATTAGCGGCAATTCAAATGCTTGAATACTTAGAAATGAGTGATAAAGCTGAGAAAATTAGAGCGGCAATTATCGATGTTATTGCATCAGGTGATAGAACTACTGGTGATTTAGGTGGTTCTCACGGTACAACTGATTTCACAGAAGCTTTACTTGAGCGTTTATAAGTTCTAGTTTCTTAAAATGAAATTTTTATAAAAAAAAGCTATCAAGTTTAATAACTTGATAGCTTTTTTATTTATACGTATTTAATTTTATACGGATTAATATTCACAAGATAAGTTAATCGCACTTATCATTCAAATAATATAGCTCTTTATGCTTCTTTGCTTCTTAATGGTGCCGGTGACAGTAACCGCGCGTGTACCGTTACTTCTTCACGATCATAATAAAGGTGTTTAGCATAAAGCTCATATTTTACATTATGTTTGAGAAACGCATCTTTAATTGACTGTAAATCATTTGTTACTTGCTGATAACGACCTTTCATCGGTAATTTCAGATTGAACATAGCTTCTTTACAATACCCCTTTAACAGCCACTCACTCATCAATTTAGCGACGCGTTGAGGTTTTTCAATCATGTCACACACTAACCAATGAACATTTTGTTTCATGGGTACGTATTTAAAGCCATCCATCATCTTGTGCTTAACTTGTCCGCTTTCCATTAAAGACTCGGCCATTGGGCCATTATCTATTGCCGTAACCATCATGCCTCGACGTACTAATTGATAAGTCCATCCGCCAGGTGCTGAGCCTAGATCAACAGCATTCATACCTGATGTTAAGCGTTCATCCCACTCATCTCGAGGAATAAAATACAAGAACGCCTCATCTAACTTCAAAGTAGAACGACTTGGTGATGCACTAGGAAATTTTAACCTAGGGATCCCCATCACATGTGGAGAGCTATTCTTAACTAATGAAAAGCCTAGAATAACTTCTTTGCCACTTAAGAAAAGCGCATGTAAAATTGCGCCGTCCGGATCATCTGCAGAGTTATTGCTTTTCTGTGTCAATATTTTTTCTTTACGCAAGCCTTGACGCAGTGGTACTGAGAGTTTTCTACAAAACTTACTTAATGCTTTGCCATCATTATCATCAGGCATTTCCATGCGTAAATCGCTATATTGCCATTCATTACCTAATGCTTCAGTTATTGCTTCAACACGATTGTAATCAGGAAGGTCTATTTTCTCTGTTACGGTCACAAACCACTGGCGAGTAAATATAAGTCGCTTAAGTGGCACCTTATTCATTAAGGCTTCACCATGCTCACTTACGTGCAGGTGAAATAAAACAATGCCTTGGTTTTTCTTTAGCTCTAAATAGCCATACATTTCATTCCAAGACGCTTTTTCTTGGATTTCTGCACCACACTCTTTTTCAAAGCCCGGGCGACAAAATAATACGATAGAGGTCATATGTTATTTTTACCTTTTATATCTAACGATCATATCAAAGATTAAAATCGTAAGAGTATTAACACTACATTGATTGTAGCTAAAATTTATTTTTACTTTCAAATGCTAACAATAGCCAACCTGTTGCAAATGCGATTCCACCAAATGGTGTTAACTTACCGAATACAGATAAGAACAGAGAAAATTCAAAAAAAGTTTTAATATAAATTACACCGCAAAAGCACAAAATTCCTGTAACAAAAGCAATACAAGCACTAATCAATACCTTAGATTGCTTAGCTGTTTTCAGCCAAACTAAAGTAACAAATAACGCAAGAGTATGAAAAAATTGATATTGTAGTGCAGTTGCTAAGTTAGATTGTACGTTTACTGGTAATGCTTGAGTAGCGTGCGCTAACCAAGCGCCGAATAGTACAGAAAAACAACCACTGATACCAACAAAAATCATCAAACTGCGAAGTAAATAACCATTACGGTGGAATTCCATATTATTATGCTCACCACTTTTAGCATTGGTTACTTGTATTATCGGTACTTTTTCTCTGTGCACCTTTTCTTTCTGCATAAATCATCTCATTATCATTTTATGATTATTTAATTAATAGCTCGATAAACTCTACAATTTCTTCAGCCGCACGCTTCATATGTGCAGGGTAAGTAAAACCAGATTTAACTCTCGGCTTTAAACTATGATCACCATCTTCTAAAAAGACACATTTACAATGTTTAGGTAATTCATAACTTGTTATTTCAGCTTCATTACCTAATGTATCACGGTCACCCTGTACAATTAAAATAGGTTTCTTTGCATCGAACAAGGGTTCAAGTCTTAGTTTCTCCGGTTTTTTCGCAGGGTGAAATGGATAACCTATACAAAAAACACCTTCAATTTTACTAAAAACATTTGTATTTATTAAATCAGTATCCGCGACTAAAGTTGCAGCAACACGGGACCCCATAGATTTCCCCCCAATGAACAAAGGTAATTCATTACTTATACCGTTCTCATTAACATGTTCAACTACTCGCTTAATAACAGCTTCATAACATACCAACAGTTTAGGCATTCTATCAGGAGGATATCTTTTACCCGTCAGCGACCTTTTATCCATAAAGGGAAAATTAAAACGCAAAACATTTATGCCAGACTTGTTCAGTAATAATGACATTTCGTTCATGAACTCGTGCGACATATTAGCACCAGCACCATGTGCAAAAATAACCTGTGCTTTAGCATTATCTACAGTGCTCAATAGGATATTGATATCACTACCATCTTCCATCGTAATTATTTCTGGTTTAACCATATTCAACATTACCTTTCTGATATGTATAATTTTATCTATATATTTGACTGCCCTGCTGGCTGTAAGGCAGACATTATGGCTCTACTACTTACATCAATAGAGCCTATATTAAAATTTTTAACACCCCTTGGAAACTATAAATTGACTACATTAACTGTCGTGAATTTATAGTTTGCTAAAAATTAAATTATTAACAAAAACAATTCGGTTGCACCAATCAAAGTAAATTTAATGGCTGAATAATTATATTGAACTACACTCTATTGTAGTTTCGTAAGGCATACTTTTAAGCAACGTTTTATGAATGACCACATTTCAAAATGCTCGCAACGTTTACTGAAATAAGATCTTACCGGGTAAGTAAAACGAATAAGATCAAATACAAAAAAGGTGCTCTCGAGCACCTTTTTTTATTTTAATTTTTCCACTTCAACAGAGTCTATTTTCTACATATTAACGACTAATACTTAATCACTTTCCAATTAGAAATATAACCAGTACTTTAATCAGTTATGAGTGGTGTAAAACTTTTAACCAAATCATCTAAAGCTTTCATTTGAGCTAAGTAAGGCTCCAATTTATCAAGTGGTAATGCACAAGGTCCATCACATTTAGCTATAGTCGGATCAGGATGTGCTTCAATGAATAATCCTGCTATGCCGATTGCCATGCCACTACGTGCTAACTGCACTGCTTGAGCACGACGTCCATCAGCACTGTCACTGCGTCCGCCAGGCTTTTGTAAGGCATGTGTTGCATCAAAGATTACTGGCGCGTAACTTTTCATTTCGTCCATTGCTAACATATCAACAACGAGGTTGTTATAACCGTAACAACTTCCACGTTCACATAAAATAATGTTCTCATTACCTGCTTCACCAAATTTAGTAATAATATGCTTCATTTCATGTGCAGCAAGAAACTGAGGTTTTTTAACGTTAATAACAGCGCCCGTTTTAGCCATTGCTACTACAAGGTCTGTCTGTCTAGCTAAAAAGGCTGGTAGTTGAATAACATCAACAACTTCACTTACTGGCTGTGCTTGATATGATTCATGAACATCAGTAATAATTGGTACATTGAACGTTGATTTAATTTCTTCAAAAATCTTCAAACCTTCGTCTAAACCAGGACCTCTATAAGAGTTAACTGAAGAGCGGTTTGCTTTATCGAATGACGCCTTAAATACATAAGGAATGCCCAATTTTTGAGTAACTTCAACATAGTGTTCTGCAATTTTCATCGCAAGATCACGTGATTCAAGTACATTCATACCACCAAACAATACGAAAGGTTTGTCATTCGCAACTTCAATATTTTTAACCGAAACTGATTTAATTGTCATATTTCTTCCTAATAATGTGTTCTTACAAAGTATTTTAATTTAGTAAATAGCAAAGTAGCTTAATGATATTCTCTGCTAATTGTTAACTGTAGTTTAACTGATATTTTAGTTATGCTTTAGCTTTAAGTTGTATGAGGCAATTTAAAGGAAAAAGCACGGAGTTGATGACTATCAATGAGTACTTTTGACACGTAAATTGATTTATACAGCAACAAGCTAAAGCATGACTACCTAACTCGTACCGATAATACGTAACAACTGTCCACATACCCACGCCATGTAGGTGCCTAAGGCATAACCTAAGACCGCAAGTAGTACACCAACCGGCGCCAATGACGGATGAAATGCGGATGCAATAACGGGTGCAGATGCTGCTCCACCTATATTAGCTTTACTGCCCACAGCCAAATAAAAAATTGGCGCTTTTATAAACCTGCCTACGGCAAATAACAAAGCAACATGTACTGTCATCCAAATTAATCCGATAAGGACATATTTAGGCGCCTCAGCAATTTGAGAAATATCCATATGTAAACCTATGGTAGCTACCAGTATATATAAAAAACTAGTCCCGACTTTAGATGCGCCAACAGACTCAAGTTGTCGTACTTTAGTAAAGGATAAAACTAAACCAATAGAGGTTACAATGACAATAATCCAAAACAATTTACTGTGTAAACTGAATTTTTTTAGTTCTGGGAAATTTTGTTGGAAAAATGGGACGAGTAAATCGGCCACTAAATGTGCAAAACCCGCGGCACCAAAAGCAATAGCGATAATAAGCATAAAATCTTTTAACTCTGGCGTTCGCTTATTATCTTTTTCAAAGGCTTCTACATCAGCGATTAATTTATCAATACCTGAAGTATCTGCGCCGCTTTTAGCATCAATCGCTTTATGGTTTGCTGCAATAGTTAAAAGACATGCCATCCAGATGTTAGCAACGACAATATCTACAGTAACCATAATGGTAAATATTTGACCATCCGCTTCATATATTTCTTTCATTGCTAGCATATTAGCGCCACCGCCGATCCAACTCCCTGCTAATGCAGCCATGCCACGCCAAATAGCTTCGGGTCCTGTAACCCCAATAAGTTCAGGCCATATGCCAGACACAATCAATAATGCTATTGGACCACCAATAACAACGCCAACAGTACCCGTTAAAAACATTATGATAGCTTTACTACCAAGCCTAGCAATGGCCTTAATATTTATACTTAATGTTAACAACACGAGGCAGGCAGGTAGAAGGAAGTATTTTGCTACTTCATCAACTTGACTAACTTCGGCACTTACAATACCAAAGGTATTCAATAAAGAAGGCAATAAATAGCACATTAATAAAGCAGGTACATATTTATAAAATTTTTGGCAAGTAATATTCTTGCTCGTGGAGGTATAAAAAACAAAACCTAGGATAAGAGCAAGAAGGCCTAATACAACGGCATCATTTGTAATTAATGGTGCATTCGCTACAATATTTTCTTGCATCATTTACCTTATATTTTTACTTTCAATTTTTTATTCTAATCATTAATTTTAATTGTTTACTGTCAATAAAGTAAATAATTAATGAAGTATGTTAGTCGCGATATCAATATTTTCAAGTTGAATTTTTAATATTTTTGCCGCGGGATCTTTCGGGCATTTTTCAACGA
>Ga0308012_10001228_pt1 | contig 13796 bp, 12 predicted proteins | sample Neamet179_FD_203133 | JGI IMG/M metagenome (GOLD analysis project Ga0308012, IMG submission 203133) | Marine microbial communities from water near the shore, Antarctic Ocean - #179 | ecosystem: Environmental > Aquatic > Marine > Unclassified | place: Southern Ocean | collected 2014-07-25 | reverse complement strand
GGTTGATAAAATGCCGCTAGTAGAAATAATTCCTCATGAAAAAACGTCCGATCAAACTATTTCAACAACAGTAGCCTTTGCTAAAAAACAAGGTAAAACCCCTATTGTTGTTAAAGATAAAGCCGGGTTTTATGTTAATCGTATTCTGGCGCCGTATATGAATGAAGCGGCTATTTTATTGCTTGATGGTGAACCTGTTGATAAAATAGATAAAGCTCTCGTTAAATTTGGCTTTCCTGTAGGACCTATGCAATTGCTTGATGAGGTAGGTATTGATGTTGGCGCTAAAATAGGCCCTATTTTACAAGCCGATTTAGGAGACCGCTTTGCCGCACCCGCGGTTTTTGATAAATTACTGGCTGATGGTCGTTTGGGTAAAAAGACTAAAAAAGGTTTTTATCAATATCATAATAAAACCTTGGCTGAAACCTTAAAAAATAGACTTAAAGGGATTAAATCAAGCCAAAAACAAGTAGATGAAACTATTTATAGCCTGCTAGATATTAAGCCTAAAGGTACTTTGTCTACTGACGAAATTAGTAAGCGTTGTACGTACATGATGTTAAATGAAGCAGCACGTTGTGTTGATGAGGCCATTGTTAGAAATGCAAGAGATGGTGATATTGGTGCTATTTTTGGTATTGGCTTTCCACCCTTTTTAGGCGGACCACTACGTTATATTGATATCATTGGTGCTAAATCAGTTGTTGCCCAGTTAAGTCAATGGGCAGAGCAATACGGTGAGCGTTATAGCCCTTGCGAAGCATTAGTGACGATGGCTGAAAATGATGATGTTTATTACCCTCTTAAGATAAAGGCAAGTAAAGACACTTAAATTTTGATAGAGGTACTTAAGTTACTTTAATATTTAAGTTTAATATTTAAGTTTAATACTGAAGTTTAACTTTTAACTTTAATATAACGTAAAGCTGTTACTTTGTGTAACAGCTTTTTATCGTGAAATTATATCCCACCACGAATATGTTGTTTTACTTGAGATTGATAAAACATTTTTAACTTTTTATCAATTTCCTCATCAAGGGGGGCCAAGTGACTCACCTGTGCATTATTTATTACTTGTTGCGTACTACTTGCACCCGCAATAATGGTGCTGATCTGTGGTTGATCTAATAACCAACGTAACGAGGTGTCTACTAAGTTTAAATGACTAGGTAACATTGTTTTAACCTGATCGGCTAATTCAACCCCTTTATTAAACGGTAATCCATTAAATGTTTCACCAACGTGAAACGCGGCACCGTCTTTATTATAATTACGATGATCTTGCTCGGAAAACTGCTGGTTTTTAGCCATCTTTCCACTTAACAATCCACTCGCCAATGGTAAACGAACAATAATGCCTATATTATTTTCGGCGGCCTTTGGTAATAATGTTTCGATCGCCTGTTGTCTGAAAATATTAAAAATAATTTGTACCGTAGCAAGCTTAGGTACTTGGCAGCAAAAGATTGCATCATCAATCATTTCTACACTGGCACCAAAGTTTTTAATCAGTCCTTGTTGTTGAAAATCTTCTAACCAATTAAATATTTCTCCATCACGTAATACTTCAGGGGGAATACAATGTAACTGTACTAAATCTAAAGCTTCAAGACCTAAGCGTGTTAGCGAGCCTTGTATGTTTTCTTTTATTTTATTTTTCGTGTAACCCGTTGGAAATAACGTCCCGCCTCGGCCAACCTTAGTAATAACAAAAGGCTTTTCGTTGCTTTTTTTTAACCATTGTCCGATACGTTCTTCGCTGATTCCACCGCCGTACACATCAGCGGTATCTAATAAATTAATTCCTTCATTTGAGGCTGCCGATAATATTTCTTGTGCTTGTTTATCTTCAAGGGGGCCAAAATCATTCCCTAATTGCCAGCAACCTAAGCCTATTTCAGAAACCTCAAAGCCTGTACTGCCTAATATTCTTTTTTTCATTATTGCTTACCTTTTTAATGGGAATTCTAATCATTACTAAACGATTATTCATCTTGCTTAAATTGATTATTCAAAACGATATTTTTGCCCAACTTGATGTCGAATAGTATCCATAACCTTCATCGTGTCGAGTGTATCTTGGTGAGTGATACCAGGGCTTTCTAACAGACCCGCACGAATACAGGACATTGCTTCTTCAATTTCGTATTCAAAACCTGTTGATCTGAAAGGTTGATCAATCGTTACTGTTTCACTATCGGTAATTAACGTCGCTTTATTGGTACACCAAAACATATCATGTATTTTAATGTGGCCTTTAGTACCAGAAATACAAAAATCGTTACCGTGTTTTGCCATGAAACTACAAGTAAACTGTGAAAATCGACCATCGCTGTACTGCATGTTTACCGAGGTATGCTCGTCAACCGCTGTTTCTGTTAATAATGACGTCGCTTGAATAGATTCAGGATTTTCACCGTAAACCCATTGTGAGATAGTGATGTTATATATGCCCATGTCTAACAAGGCTCCACCGGCTAAATCATGATTATATAGTCGGTCGTCTAGATCTCTTGGTATACAAAAACCAAAGCTCGACTGTAACGACTTTACTTCACCGATAACACCCGCATCTAACCAACTTTTAACTTGCTTATAAATAGGCAGAAAACGCGTCCAAACGGCTTCCATTAAAAACAGACCTTTAGATTTTGCCAGTAACATCAGCTCTTCTGATTGTGCGGCATTCACTGTTAAAGGTTTCTCACAAAGCACGGCTTTACCGGCCTCTAAACATAATTTAATTTGTTCATAATGAAAACGATGTGGCGTAGCAATATAAATAGCATCAATTTTTCCATCGTTCGCTAGTTCATTGTAATCTTGATAGATGTTTTCAATCTTATATTTATGCGCAAAATTTGACGCTCTTTGCTCATTGCGACTAGCAACCGCGTAAAGTTCGGCATCCTCTATCACGGTTAATGCTTGAGCAAAATTTTCAGCAATACGTCCAGGACCAATAAGGCCCCATCGAAAGTGTTCCATTGTTTATTCTCCCTATAATCAGTAGTCTTTGTATGAGTAAATTCATCAGTAATAACATAAATAACAAGTTTAGTTTACCTAATAAAACATTGTTTACATATACCTATACTTTAAATCGCAGATTTCAGTCAATAGATTTAAGTTTACAACCTACTCGTTATTTAATTTCACTTGCTAATTCATTGATTATAAAATAGAGTTACTAATCTAAATAATAATAGTTGTTATTTGCTTGTTTATTACTCTTCTTTTTTCAATAAATAAGTTTGTAACAGTATTAACTCTCGTCTTATCTATGCTCTGTAGCCGCTTAATATGAGATGTATTGATCCTTCATAAATTAAATAATTTAGGAGTGATTTAGTCGTAGAGTAACGTAGACCAATAGAAGATAGGTTATGATTAAAAAATGGTTTTTTTCGAATAATTTAGAAATTATAGGCCCTCTAGATTTAAGAGCGGCAAAAAAATATTTACTTGAATATCCCAACGTTTATGGATGGCATCCCTCATTTACTCAATGGAAACCTGTGAGTTGTATCGATGAGTTTTCTGCTGTATTACCGCCAGTAATACAAGCACCATTAATTCCAAAAGAGATTTCTGAACAGTTTTTAGCTAAACAGCAAAGATTAGAAGGGAGCCTCATTACTATTAATAATAATCTTAAAAAAACGCAGTATTCACTGAATGAATTTGATAAAAAAATAGCTGAATATAAAACGTTAACTAAAGATTTAAATGGTGATATAAAAAATGCAATTGATAATGTTGAAATAAAGTACAGCAGCCTAAAATCTAAATTATCGCAAATTGGCAATGCAGTTAATATAGCAGATAAAGAAATGTTAGACGCTGTTGACACCTTTGATAGTAGGATGAATTCAAATAATATTTTTATGCCATCTTGTAATCAAGGCGTTACCATAAAGAGTAGAGTAAATAAAAGAAGTACTGTTTATGATATAAAGAGTCATAGTCACTTAGTACAAGAGAAGGTCGTAATTACTCAGCCAAGCGTAAAAGCAGAGGCGCAAAAAAAGCCTGAACGAACATATAGAGGTGCACCTATTTTAAAGTCGGATAAATCAGAAAGTAGAAATAAAACAGGCGTATATCAACAAACATATAGAGGCGTACCTGTTTTAAAAGCTTAACATGATAAATGCTAGCATTAGCTTTTATTAGGTTAAATAAAAAAGCGAGTATAGATTATTCAATTATATTGTCGCGTTTAATTACCCTTTGTTATGGTCTAGTTTATTTAATAGTTTTGCCTAATAACTAAAGCCTTTTAGTATTTGATCTTGCTTGATGTAATAAAGGTATCAATATCGGTAACGATTTCACCACTGGGTCGTTGTACTTGGTCTAGTGACTCACTTTGTGAATACAAGATAAATCGATCTGGCTTGCAGGTATTGTCTAAACGCTCTTTTATAAAGGTTTTTACTTGCGCTAGCGTTAACGTTAACACGGCGTGTAGTAAATTTTCTTTGTGTTTAAATTCATCATCTTTATTACAAATAGCGGCCCAAAAACGTTGACTTTTAATACGTAAGTTCTGATCTTTTTCTTGTAACTGACTCGCTAATCCTTGTTGTATATGTTGCCATTGGTCCTCATCAATATCATCGAGATCGCTAATACTTTTATTGATAAATTTATCCATGGCGTTGGCTAATGTAAAAGCATCACAATGGGGTGACTGAATATACAAAGCAATACCTGGGTAACTGTTAATAGGCATATAACCAACCCCCACTAAATAACCGTATTGTTTTTCGGTACGCATTTTTTGAAAAAATAAAGGCGATAATATGTGACTAGTAATCATGGCTAGCGCAATTGATGTATCGTCTTTGTGTAGTAATGGTGTGTATATAACACAAGCATGATCATGCTCAAGTAAAGTAATAGGTAATAAAACAGTTTCTTTATTGGCAATATCAGTGACAGGGCATTGCATGGCATATTGTTCATTGACGTTACCTTTAAAAGCTTGCTCAATGGTATCGCATAATTGCTGTGCATGGTCAGTTAGCCAATTTCCATGAATAAGCACTTCTAAGGTTACTTGCTTAAATAATTGCTGACTAAACTGCTTATATTGACTAAAGCTTATTTGGCTGAGTGCTTCAGCTAATGCATTACTTGTCGGGTTATTAGGCTGCATAACAGAGCTGAGAGTCGCAAATAATTGTGATATTGATTTACTTTTATCACTATTATTCCAATGTTTAATTAGCTGCTGTTTAAAGAGAGTAAAATGCGCCTCTATCACTTGATGGCTTTGTAATCTTTTTAATAGCTTTGTTAATAATAAATGCTGATTTTCACTGTAACCTGATAATTGTACTGTGACACCTCCTTGATGTGCGTACAGGTGATAATGTATGCCAGCTAATTCTGCTTCGTAATTTTCTTCAATTACAGTATCGGTGTACAAATCTACAAATAAACGTGTCATAGCCGTATTAGCTACACTGGCAACAACCAAGGGTGAATCAATACCTACATAAAGATAACCTTTGGGTACTTTGAATGTGTGGTCTTTTTTATACCAAGCGATTAAACCATTTTTACTGATTATTTTTTCAGGCTTTATTGCTTGTTTTTTAGTTAGATCTTGTTTATTTTTACTGTGATAAATAGTGGGTGCTTCAATAATGTATGGGTTTGGCGGTGGTAAATATAAACCGTGGGTGTGCGCTTTATTAAGTAACTTTTCTTGGTGTAAATTGGTTTTATGAAAATCAGTATCACGCCAATCAGCTAATTGTTGTTTAGTCATCGGCGTTACATGATAAGGCACTTGATACCAATAGCTTTTTTTAGAAAACGTATTATTTTGGCTAATGTGCATAAGGCGCATATTATCAACATGTAAGTAGCTAAGTAACGTTGCAATATTTTCTTGTGACATCCCAGACATGACATAATCCCCAAAAATATAATCCTCTTCTGGGTAGTACTGCATATTGACAACTAATTGACTGACACTGTCTAAAGGTCGCATTTTTTCATGATAAATAAAGGCTAAGTTACTGATTTTTTGTTTTTCTTGATAAAAGTATTCGGCTATTTCAGCTTTTTTTAACAATGCGATATAAGTAAAAACTATATCAATAACTTCATTGAGGTGGGCTTCACCTAATTCAGTTAATGCAATACTGACATTAAAGTCTTTAAAATTAGAGCCATTAATACCACACCCTGCAGTTAGCCCTAATGCCCATTCATGCTTTTTAAGTAAAGATAAAATACTGCCTTGACCTTCATGGCCTAATAAATAAGCCAGTATCGACTCAGGTTTGTCTTGGTAATATTGGTCGATACTTCCCATCGCAAAACTAATAATGAGCTGATGATCATTTTTAACGGGACACACATCAATTTTAATCTTTTGATTTTCAGGTAAATATAAAGGTTGTTCAATTTTAGGTAAGGGTGCGTCGGCCGATTTTATATCACTAAATAAATTTTCAGCAAGGCTTTTGAGTTCAATCAAACTTTGAGGCCCCTCCAATGCTAGCGTCATGTATTCAGCGCGATAATAGGTTTGGAAAAATGCTTGTATTTCTTTACTTATATTTTGACCATTTCGATCCGCTAATGTATCTATATTACCAACAGAAAATTGTGAAAAGGGGTGTTCAGGATTAATTGTTTCTTTATGAACATCATATAAGCGCCTGATATCGTCTTTTAATTTTAGTTTGAACTCCGCATCTATATTTTCACGTTCTTTCACGACAAATTCATCAGCAAGTAGAGGGCTAATAAAAAACTCACTAAATCGTTCTAACGCAGGTGAAAAATGGCTTGAGGTAATATCAAAAAAGAAACAAGTATGTTCAGTACCGGTCCATGCGTTGGGGTTACCACCATGCTGGCTAATAAATTTTTGATATTCACTACCATCAGGAAAGTTTTTTGTACCCAAAAATAACATATGCTCTAAAAAGTGGGCTAAACCTTGCCTGTCTTTTGGATCATTAAAGTGCCCAACATTAACCGCTAATGCGGCCGCAGATTTAGTTGTTTCCTCATTATGGATAAGCAGTACGCGTAAACCATTTTCTAGGATGATAGCTTGATACTGTTTTATATCATTGGGACTTTGTTTTAACATTAAGACTCCTAATAACACTTTTAACAGCAAAGCGTATGACGATAATAGCGATAATTAATGAATGTAACAGGAAGGAAAGCAATTCCTTAATTACTTAAAGGAATAAAAAGAACCTATTTATTCTTAACCGTTGTTATTAAAATGCACTAATTTCTATTACTATAGCGGTTTAAAATAACTTAGACTCAATAGTTTAGCTCATAATTTCGATAAAGAGCTAACATTTGAAATTATCCGCACAGATAACTTACCCGTAGTTGGCGAGAGAAATAATGCAAATTTATATAATGCGCCATGGAGAAGCCCAAGATTTTGTTGGGGAAAATAGTGTTGATGACAGCCAAAGAGTATTAAGTGCTCGAGGTGAAGTTGAAGCTAAAATAATGATTGATTGGTTTGAAAAAATGCCAATATCGCCTAAGCATGTTTTTGTTAGCCCTTACGTTAGAGCGCGACAAACCTGTGACATTGTAACGTCTTTAATGGATACCATTATTACTCCCCTTGATTTCATTACGCCTTTAGATGATGCGAAGCCCGTGCATGACTTTATTGACGGTTGGTTGACTGAGCAAATTTTTTATAAAAATAAAGGTAGTGATGAAAGTACGAATCAGCAGCAAGAAAGTTTATTAATTATTTCCCATATGCCTTTAGTGAGCTTCTTAGTGGCAGAATTAACACAGTCTAATAATACTCCTATTTTTGCAACCGCGGGTGTTGCCCATATTGAGTATGATATTGATAAAATGCAAGGCACATTGCAAGGTATGATTTGCCCCTAGTTTTTTAATAAGCTGTTTTATTGATGTTATTATTGATGTAATTAACTTTAACTGACTCTAGCCTTAAGCTTAATCGCGATTAAACTTATCTTTTAATTCGATTAACGCTAATATAGCACCATTCCCCCCCCACTCTAATGGGGCTTGGTGAAAAGCCATAACATCGGGATGTTGTACTAACCAATGTGGAACTTTGTTCTTTAAAATATGGGAGCCTATGCCATGCACTACACATATGCATTGAGCGTGTTCTTTTTGGCAAGCAAAAAGTAGGGCGGCCAATTCTTTTTTTGCTTGATTTTGATCTAATCCATGTAAATCTAAAATTAAGTCAGGACTATAGTAGCCTCGACGCAAATTTTTAACTTCAAACGTGTCAACATCTTCTCTAACGTATTTCATTGGACCTTGTTTATTTAAATCAGGTTCAAACTCATCAGAGAAATGAAATTGCGCTATCGCTTTATTTGCTTTGTTATACGCTTGGTCATTTTTTAGGGAGGTGTTAGACTTGTGCCCGTTTTTAATTAAGCGAACCGTGTCGTTAACCATGGGCTTAACTTGACCAATAGCTTCTGTAAAAAGTTGCTTTTCATCAATAAATGCTTCTTGGCTATTTTTTTGCATTTCGTTATGCATTTTTTGTAATGAGGGTACAGATATATTTTTTGTACTCTGACGCAGCGTACTCTTTTCAATATTCGCACGGAGTTCGGCTTTTATTGAAGCAAACTCAGTTTTTAAGGCTGACTTTATCGTAGGCTTTGGCGTAGATTTTAAGGCTTTGTTTTTCATTAGCGCAGTGTAAAACATTTTAACGCTAATAAAAATAAATTAATCTTGTTAAACTACCGGTTAACACTAAAACTAAGCATCAACGCTAAGTATTAATATTTAGAAGTACTCTAAGGAAAATAACGTGAGCAATACCAACATTGATAGCATCGCTCCAGTAGAAAGTATAACGTCGCAATTACACACGATTGCCGACTATTGTCGCTATGGCGCTAGTTTGTTTAATCAGGCAGAATTATTTTATGGCCATGGAACTGATAATGCTTTAAGTGAAGCACTTACGTTGGTCATGTTCACATTAGCTTTACCTGAAGATATGTGCGAAGACGTAATGAACTGTCGTTTAGTTGAACAAGAAAAGCAAAACATACTTTCTTTGTTTAAGCAGCGTGTTGAAACACAAAAACCGGTTGCTTATCTTACTAATGTTGCCTACTTTGCGCATTTACCTTTTTATGTTGATGAACGTGTTTTAGTGCCTCGCTCTCCTATAGGCGAACTGATTGAAAAACATTTTTATCCTTATTTTAGTGAAAGTAATCCACCACAACGTATATTAGATTTATGCACGGGTAGTGGTTGTATTGCTATTGCTTGTGCGAGTTACTTTCCTGATGCTGAAGTTGATGCCGCGGACTTATCGATTGATGCATTAGATGTTGCGCAAATGAACATTCAAAATCATGGTTTAAGTGACCAAGTTATCCCTCTTCAATCGGATGTTTTTTCTGGTCTTGAAGGGCAAAAATATGACTTGATCGTGACTAACCCGCCGTATGTTGACCAAGCTGATATCGATAGCTTACCGGCAGAATTTACGCATGAACCTAAAATGGGTCTAGGGTGCGGCGAAGACGGTTTAGACATCGTCCGTATTATTTTAGCGCAAAGTACGCAATACCTTAATGACGAAGGCATACTTATCTGCGAAGTAGGTAACTCTCAATACCATGTTGAAGCATTATACCCAGAAGTAGACTTTACTTGGTTAAGCTTTGAGCGTGGCGGACACGGTGTATTTATGCTCAATAAAGCACAATTAGACAAACATGCAGAAATGTTTATAGCAGCACTAAAATAGCGTAAACCAAAGGATACTATTTACACTATAAAATGTACTTTTAAATAGGCTATTTATAGGTAGCTAGTTACAAATTAAATAAACGAGAGAGTTGTACTCAATAGTTATACTCTCAGTTCAAATAAAAATTAATAGGCGGGAATATTAAATGTCAGGTAATACCTTCGGAAAGTTATTTACAGTCACCTCATTTGGTGAAAGTCATGGTTTAGGATTAGGCGCTATTATTGATGGCTGTCCTCCAGGGCTTGAATTATCTGAAGCAGACTTACAAATTGATTTAGACAGACGTAGACCGGGTAAAAATCGATTCACTACTGCACGCAGAGAACCCGATGAAGTTAAAATTTTATCAGGTGTTTTTGAAGGTAAAACCACGGGTACGCCTATTGGTTTAATGATCGAAAATACCGACCAACGTTCAAAAGACTACGGCAATATAGCCGATAGTTTTCGTCCAGGTCATGCTGATTACACTTATTGGCAAAAATACGGATTACGTGATTATCGTGGTGGTGGTCGTTCTTCTGCACGTGAAACGGCTATGCGTGTTGCTGCTGGAGCGGTAGCAAAAAAATATTTAGCTGAAAAATTTGGTATGACCATTCAGGCGTGTGTTACTCAAATTGGTGATATTGTTGCCAGTGGGCCTAACGGTACACCATTTAATGTTAATGCGGTTGATTGGAAAAGCGTGGAAGAAAATCCATTCTTCTTCCCCGATGAAACACAAATTGAACCTTTAAGTGAATACCTTAAAAGTATTATTAAAGAAAAAGATTCTATTGGCGCTAAGGTCACCGTGGTTGCCACGAATGTACCGGTTGGTTTAGGTGAGCCTATTTTTGACCGTTTAGATGCAGACATTGCGCATGCCTTAATGGGTATTAACGCCGTAAAAGGGGTTGAAGTCGGAGAAGGTTTTGCTGTGGTAAACCAAAAAGGCTCTGAGCACAGAGATGAACTTACTCCAGAAGGTTTCTTAAGTAATAGCGCTGGTGGTGTTTTAGGCGGTATATCATCGGGTCAGCAAATTATTGCGCATTTAGCACTTAAGCCCACTTCAAGTATTGGTGTTAGTGGTAAAACTGTTGATTTAGCCGGCGAAGCAACCGATATCATTACCAAAGGTCGTCATGATCCTTGTGTAGGTATTCGTGCCGTACCTATTGCTGAAGCTATGTTAGCATTGACGTTAATGGATCATTTTTTACGTCATCGTGGACAAAATGCAGATGTTCAATGTATTACACCCAATATTGAAGCGTAAGCATTAAAACATAAAATAAATGAGGCTGAACGTTAAATAATGAGTAATCATCATTTAACGTTCAGTCTTTTTTGTTTATTTATTCTCCTCTTCTAATACCCTCATTATTCATTGCGTTGGTATAGTTCATTATAAGGCTATTCAGCTTGGCATTGTTTAACATGACATTTTGTCGATTATCTTCGAATTACTTCTTTTATTTTGCATTATTAGGGTTAATTTCTCCTTATTTATCTATTTTTCTTGATGGACAAGGTTTTAATTCACGTCAAGTGGGTGAGATTTTAGCCATTATTACCGCAACAAAAATTATTGCGCCCAGCTTATGGGCAATACTTGCAGACAAAACAGGTAAACCGTTACTTATTATTCGACTTGGTGCTTTATTAGCGTTGATCAGCTTTAGTTTACTTTATTGGTTTACCCACTATTGGCCAATAACCTTTTGTTTAGCTTTATTTACTTTATTCTGGACAGCAATTTTACCGCAGTTAGAAGTACATACCCTAAATACGTTGAAACAGAGCAGTAAAATTTATGCCCGGGTCCGCTTGTGGGGCAGTTTAGGTTTTATTGTATTAGCTGTAATCGCAGGGGAGGCTATTAGTGCTTTAGGCTATGAGGCTTTTACTACTTTAGGGGTAGTTATTCTTACCGGGTTATTTGTCAGTACTTTGTTACTCAAAGGAAGGGTTTCGTTAGGTTCATCAGGCGCTTTATTACGAGTAGGTACTACACAAAATGAACAGTCAAAAAATATAAGCACTAATAAAGCTGTACCTATATTCAATAAATTGATTGAAAGACGTTTTGTTTGTTTCTTTGTTGCCGGCTTACTATTACAAATTAGCTTTGCGCCTTATTATGGTTTTTTTGCACTCTTCTTACGAGACTTTCATTACTCGGGGTTAGCTATCGGCTTATTAATTTCGTTAGGTGTTGTTGCTGAAATAATTGCTTTTATTTACATGGGCGCACTATTTAAACGTTTTTCTTTGAATACACTCTTAATATTCAGTTTAGCTATTACCGCATTACGTTGGTTTTTAATGCCCTTGGTTGTTGATTCATTGTTTATGTTGGCGATAAGTCAATTAGGTCATGCCGCCAGTTTTGCTATCTATCATAGTGCCTGTATGAAATTTATTTCGTCACATTTTACTAAATGCCAGCAAAGTCGAGGGCAAGGAATATACCTTGGCGGTGTGTATGGTGTAGGTGGAGCTATTGGTGCCTACTTAACGGGAATAATATGGTTAGATGGGCAGGGCGCAACTCATGCCTTTATAATGGCAGGCGTTAGTGCATTACTTGGCACGGTAGTGATGTTATTTAGTCAAGGTAATCAAACCCAAAATAATGCTAACTCGCTTATATGAATTACTTAGGTTACATAAATCATATCAGTTACATCAGTTAAGTTATTTTTAATAAAAGTAATTTAATAGAATTGGTATTCATTCTTTTGTATAGTACTAAAGTACCTAAAATAATAATAGAGGAGACTCAATGAAGAATATATTCGCTAAAAATATAAGCGCTACAGTAATGTTTTTTTTAGCCTTAGTGACGGCATGGCAAACAAACGCTAAAGATATTAGTCAAAACCAGTTACAAGAAATTATGAAAAGTAATAAGCAGATGATATTGCTTGATGTTAGAACAACAAGTGAATTTGAAGATGCACATATCCCTAATGCAATAAATATTTCTCATAACGAGCTATCTAAACGATTAGCTGAATTATCAGGTGCTGAAAATACACAAATAATTATTTATTGCCGTTCAGGAGTACGTGCTGGAATAGCTAAGCGAATACTCGCAGCCAATGGTTTTAGTAAACTGGATCATTTAGCGGGTGACTTTAATAAGTGGGACAGTAATAATTTACCGATACTTACAGGGAAATGATTACCTTAATATAGTTACGTTAATGTAATTATCTCGATATAACGACCTTAATATAATTATCCAAGCTAAGAACGAACAGAAGTCATTTAAGGTTCTGTTCGTATGACTTATCAGGTTTTTATTTCTTGTAAGTGATTATATAAGTGCATTACATGCGCTTTTTCATAATCTTCTTTTGATAATTTCCCATATGCAAAGTGTGGTGCGAGCTTTCCTTGATGGCTTTTAAAGTCAATAAATGCTTTTTTTAAGCGATCTAGAGCTACGATATAATCGATACGTTGAGTTAATTTTGGCGCGCTGGGGATTGGCTCACTTAGCGAATGAGTCATCTTACCTTTAGATGAAAAAGCTGAAAATGCTAACCTACCTACCGTGTTTTTAAAAAGGCTCGATTTATGTTCTGGAAATTCAGACATAGAGAACTCTATACTTTGAGCGCAATGTGTAAATATTTGATAGGGACTCCATTCTCCCCAATTCATAAGCGTTTTATTAGATAACGCATCTAATTTTTTTAAAGCTATGTCTATCGTTAGATTATCTTTATTATTATCATCAATGAGTACAAAGGTTGTTGCACCGAGTCCTATAATAATTCCACAGCCTGTTATGCTTGATTTAATAAACTGTCTTCGCTTCATACTATACCCTTGTGAATAATATTTATTTTATTCAATAGTCATTTATTTTTACTCGCGAAAGTAAGCCAAAGCTGCGTTTTTTTCAAGCCGTATGCTTGGCTGTTACTTAATCAACTACTTTATGAAAAAATATAAACTTATGATTTTTCTAATTTTAAATAACCATATAACCATATAAATGTAT
>Ga0308012_10001224_pt1 | contig 13858 bp, 13 predicted proteins | sample Neamet179_FD_203133 | JGI IMG/M metagenome (GOLD analysis project Ga0308012, IMG submission 203133) | Marine microbial communities from water near the shore, Antarctic Ocean - #179 | ecosystem: Environmental > Aquatic > Marine > Unclassified | place: Southern Ocean | collected 2014-07-25 | reverse complement strand
TCATGTAATTCATGAGTTGGTTTGCTTTGTCAGCACCAATTGATTCAGTGGCGTATGGATGTAAAGTTTGATAATAGTAAAGTCCTTCGTATGCATATTTCTTGGCTGACTGTGTGTCATCTTCTGCATACTTGATTAGTGCTTCCTCTAATTCTTCAACTGTTTTTAATTCGAAAATATCTAGCATGTTCTCTCTGATGACATCAGAGTAGACTGCTAATTGTGATGGGTCATTTTTGATTGCTGTGAATAATGCTTGTGATGCTGGGTCTTTGTCAGCTACTTTGAATTTCTTTTCTACGACTTTGGACCATTCCAAATATTTGTCTGCGTCATTCTCAGATACTGCGACTTCCATCATTACCATTCCAAGTGTGTAGATAGATTTCTCAAGACATTGTTTGAGAAGTTTTGCTTGTGCTTTATCTTCCAAAGTACCTGTGTTGTATAGTGCTGCAGAATCAGCATAACAAGCCATGATTACATCATGAGTTGTTGGGTCGTGCATTAGTGCTGCACTTGAAAATGAACTTTCATAGAGTGCTTTGGTTTCTGCAAGTTTTGCCATAGCATCATCTGGATGATCTTGTTTGTTTGCATCGCCAGCACCCTTCTTGATTGCAGCCCAATCATCGCCAAGAGTTGCCTCAACTGAGATCATTGGGATTAATAGTAATGCCATTAATGGTGCTAAAAGTAATAACTTGTTCAACAAGAGTTGCCACTATTGAAGAGTATATAATACTAAATCTGAAATTGCACATTTGTTCTATGAATTTAGAATATGTCAGATTACACAGGATTATGGGATTTAAATTATAAAATTAAACTAAAAATTAAAATTAAACAAAGATAAAAAAATTAAAATAATTTAACCTAAACATTTCAAAATGATATAAAATAATTCTCAGAAAACTAATCTAGTTTTTTCTAAGTTGAATGACTTTGATGATTCCAAATGCCGGAAGTGCGATGTACATTCCAAGGTTTAGTGCAATTACAGATAGTCCAAGTCCGAGAACTTCTGATTCAGATTCAGCATTTTCCATGATTGCCAATGATGAAAGCATTGGAGTTAATCCAACTTTTACAATTTCTTTAAGGATTGGGCTGTCACGTTGCATGTCTGCAATTGTTGGGGAGAATGAATAGTATACGTTGTTGAATGTGCTCATGAATGCTGAGCCGGCTTCTGTGTTCATCAATTGGTTGTCACGAATTTCTCTGAGCAGTTGAACTTGTGGTGACATTTCTGAACCATATGCTGCAGTTGCGATTAGACAACCGCCGCCCTCTTCAGATGATTCATTTTCAGAGGATTCATTCGTAGAAGTTGAAACTTTAGATCCAGGTACAACAACTAAAGCAAATTCAGTTTCTTGTCCAGTATTTCTAATATTTTCAAATTTAATTGTTGTAGGTCCAGTTTGATCTGCTCCAAATGTAAATTTTTCAAAATCTCCACCAACTGCTGCATTTCCAGAAACACGATGAATCTCTTCATTATTTTGAACAATTACAAATGTATAATCAGAAAGTCTCAGAGGTCCATCAGTATAACTATCTCGAATAGTAAAAACAAAATTTGTTGGAACTCCAGATTCAATATTTTCAGGATCCCATGCAAGATTTAGTTTGAATTCTTCACTTGCAGTATAGGCAATTAATGGGAATTTAGCTTCTTCACTTGCAGATAATTTAAACATAATTTTATCTGGTAATGGTTGATCTAACTCTCTCATTTCATTTTTTAAATATCTAAGATGATCTAGGAGTAAAACAAAATGAACAGTACGCTTATCATCATAGGTATAGTCATCAACGGTCACTGAAGATTTGAATAGTTTGATACCATTTACAGAGCCAAGATAGCTGGGATACAAAAATTCAAGAAAACCCTTTGGAAAATGTGTCTCTACATGTACTACAGATACGTGACTCATTTTACTTTCGTTCCAATCAAATGGCATCTCAAATGTTACTGATTTAGCCTCAGAATCATAGGAGAAATTAGATACTACATCAAAGTAGGATTTTGTACTAAATTCTATATCTTCATTGTTTTGATCTTTTTGTGCATGGGATACTGAATCAACGATGGTTAAATCCGCAATGTACACACCAGAATCTTCTATGATATTTGTTGGTTCATCAATTGTTCGTACCTCAATTTCAAAAGTATACAATCCACCTGAATTAAACAAAGGACCTGTAATTTCTACAGGATCAGAATCAGTTCCATACCAAGCTCCAAGTAAAGAATCTTGTTCGCCATAAATTATAATTTCTTTATCATCTGTTGGTGTAACCACAATTGGTAAAATTCCATTTTCAGCAAAAAAGTAATTTCTTAAAATCATTTCATTGTTATAAAATATTCCAATTAGAAATGTAACATTCTTGGCAGTTTCATCAGTTTCAGTATCTGTTGCGGTAATTGTAATTTGTTCTTGATCATTTTCAAAATACATTGGCATTTCTACTGAAACAGAGATTTGTTTTTCTTGAATGTTAATTGCAGAAATTGTATCAATCCCCAAACCATGTCCATAAACACTGCTTGCTGGGAAAAGTAAACAAAATATTATTGATAAAATTAAAAGTTTCTTTAAAGACAACATCATTCTCAATATACGGGCCTATTTGACTGTCAGTAATTCCTTAGTTTTCTCAATTAAGATATCAATTGTATCCGCTTCCAGAAGGGGTTGAAGCTCATTTGGAACTTTTGCACCAAGTGCCGCAAGTGAATAAATGTAATCAATAGTAGGGGTGTCACTATTCAGATAGTATTGCTCCAAAACATGATCAAGTGCATGGGAATCTACAGTTTGGGGGTTAGATGGATCACTTGTTAATGCTTGATGGATAATTTTTTTCTTCCATAATTCAATTAATCCCTTCCATTGTATCAAAGAAATATTTTCATCAATTTCAGGAATCATCTCTACTTCGGCCTGTATGTACATTTTTTCTTGAGTTCCAATTTCCTCATGAATTTTTGAAACTTCGTGGTGGCCTTCAACTGAAAATGGATCATAGTTTGTAGGCTGAGAAATAATAGGTGGAATAATTTTTTTTATTTTAAATGAATTTCTACCCATGGTTTCAATATGTAATTGTAATCCATCAAGTTCAACGTCCTGACATTTACTAATTTTAGCAATAGTTCCCACCATGTGTGGTGAATTCCATCCATTTACAGAATTATTCTCATCAATCAAACAAACACCAAATTGGCCATCACCAAGCATACAATCATCGACTAGCTGTTTGTAACGAGGCTCAAAGACACGAAGTGGAAGTTCTTGTCTTGGAAATAAAACTAGGTCCAAAGGAAAAATTGGAATAATTTTTGTTTCTGCCATAGAATTATCCTTAATCTTTCTAAATATATGGAATACGGAAATTAAAATCCATTTTCGTTTAGTATTAAACCCAATAAAGCAGCACGAGTATGTTTTCCATATTCAGCCTGTTGAAAATATTTAGCATTCTTTGTTTTATCAACATCAGTAGAAATCTCATCAATTCTAGGTAATGGATGTAAAATAATTGAATCATCTTTCATTTTTTTTATCATATCTAACCCCACAACATAGCTGCCTTTTACTTTAAGATATTCTTCTTCATCAGGAAATCGTTCTTTTTGAATTCGGGTTACATAAAGAACATCAAGTTCATCGATATGATCTTCAAGTTGTGTTGATTCAGTAAAATCTAAATTCTTTTTGATTTCATAAGTAGAATCAGATCTTATTCGTAATGATTCAGGGGAAATTAGACGAACATCAACATCATAGTTACCTAATCCATACAACAAGGAGTAGACAGTTCGTCCATATTTCAGATCACCAACAATACCTATCTTTAATCCATCAATCTTTTTCTTTTCTTTTTTTATTGTAAACAAATCTTGAATCGCTTGTGTAGGATGTTCTTCTGTACCGCTACCTGCATTAATTACAGGTTTATCTGAAATTTCAGATGCAAATCTGCTTGAACCATCCAAAGTATGTCTTAAAACAAGAATATCAGAATAGATGGACATCATTTTTACAGTATCAGCAAGACTCTCACCTTTTTGAGTTGATGATGATGAAATATTTGAAATACCTAAAGAATTACCGCCAATAGAAGCAATTGCGGAATCAAAGCTAAGACGGGTTCTAGTACTAGGCTCATAAAACAAATATCCCAAAGTTTTCCCTTTACAAATCTCCTGTTTTTGAGAAGAACTTAATTGCATAATCTTATCTGTGGATGTAAAGATTTTTTCTAACTGTTCTTTAGTATAATCCTTAATTGAAATAATATCTTTTTGATAGAACTCGTTCATTCTTTCAATAATATATACAGGTGACTATACAAAGTATTCTGATGGAGCAGTCTGAACTTATGGTTCGACGAATCAAAGAAGGAACCGTAATTGATCATATTGATGAAGGTAAGGGTCTGCAAGTACTTGATGCATTAAGAATTGATGGTCATGATGGAAGTTTAATCACCATAGCTTTGAATGTACCAAGCGGTAAATCAAAGAAAAAAGATATCATTAAAGTTGAAAATAAATTTCTAAAAGATGATGATACAAACAAGATTGCAGTAATATCTCCAAAGGCAACTATCAATATTATTAAAAATTACAAACTAGTTGAAAAGCGACGAGTTGCACTTCCAAATGAAATAGATAGAATATTTCGATGTTCCAATCCAGATTGTATTACAAACAGTACAGAGCGCATTGACTCTGTAATGGATCTAATTGACAAAGAAGGAATGATACTCAAGTGTAGATATTGTGCAAGAGTATTAGATGTAAATGAAATAAAATATAATTAAATAATAAAATTAAAAATTTGAAAAGTTTGTAGTAAGGACTATTGTCCTAAGATGATAAACATCATAACTATACCGTAGATTGCGATTGATTCAACCATACCTACGAAGATGAATACCTTTGATTGTAATGCTGGGTTTTCACTGATTACTGCAAGACCTGCTGCACCGACTTGACCTAAGCCAATACCTGCACCAAATGCTGCAAGACCGAATGCTAAACCTGCACCCAGAATTTTGAATGAATCACCACTAGATGCACCATCTTCTTGGGCAAATGCAATTCCAGTTGAACCTGTAATTGTAATTGCTGCTGCAGCCAAAAGTAATAAGACTATAGTTTTCATTGTAATCTCGACTCAAACAAATCCATATTTAAATCATGATAAGAATTTAACAACTAAATTAAATTTTATCTAATGTTTTCTTTTTAAAAGATTGTAAATCATTTTGAATAGATTTTACAAAATCATCATGACTTGCATCGAGATCTTTTTTGGATGTTTCAATTAATTTTTTTATTTCTTCTTTTGCCATTATTTCCTACTTTCCATCTTAGCTTTGACTTTTTTTAACTTTGCGAATTCTTCTCTTTCTCTTTCTTCAAGAGTAGATAGAATAAATCTAATTTTTTGCTTATATTGAGGAATAATTACATTTTCTAGTGCATTTAGTAATTTTTGTGTCTTTTCTAGTGCTTTTGCAAGACTAAAAATGGAATTCTCATATTCTGCTGCTTTACAAATTTTAGGCATTAATTCTTTGATTTGTTTTGCTGCCCTATCAATTGAAGAATTAGTATCAGCAAAACCATAAGGCATTGATTTTGTATCTTTTTCAGTAACTGAAAGTGCAGGAATTTTAACATCAACTACTCTTCGTACATGGATATCAACTTCCATTACAGGAGGAGTAGATTCAGCAACAGAATCAACAGTGTTAGTTCCTAATGCCAAGTATGCCTCATTAACTGAAGTGTAAATATCTTGTAAAGGATCCCAAATTCCACCTCTTGCTTTTGAAGCTTCTTCAATCATTTCTTCAATATTTTTTAGTAAAACTTTACGTTTATCATCTAAAATTCCTTGTACCATTGTAGCAACTTGACTTGATTTTTTATATTTGAAAAGTTCAATCTTTGTAGCAGCTACATTTTGTCCAAATGACATTTCTGTTATTCTCCCTGATAGTATTTGTCTACAAACTTATCTTTGATTTTAGTAATTTCATTCTTTGGTAGTTTTGATACAATCTTCCATAAGATAGCAAGTGTTTCTTCAATTGTTCTATTTTCATCAGTTGCTTGAGTAAGGAATTCTTTTTCAAAGACATCTCCAACATCCATGTATTTCAAATCAATTTCAGTTAATCCTGCTTTACCTACAATACCTGCTAATGCTCTTACTTCTTGTGCTCTAGAATATGCATCATAGACTTGGTTAGCAACTTCAGCATGATCTTCTCTTGTACTTCCTTCACCAATTCCATCTTTCATCAGTCTACTAAGACTCATCAAAATATTAATTGGTGGATAAACACCTTGTCTGAATAAATCTCTACCAACTACGATTTGTCCCTCAGTAATGTAACCAGTAAGGTCAGGGATTGGGTGAGTGATATCATCAGATGGCATTGATAAAATTGGAATTTGTGTAACACTTCCTTTTCTTCCATTAAGTTTTCCTGCTCTTTCATAGATTGTTGAAAGGTCAGTGTAAAGATAACCAGGATATCCTTTTCTTCCAGGAACTTCTTCTCTTGCTGCACTAATTTCTCTTAATGCTTCAGCATAGTTTGTCATATCAGTAAGAATAACTAAAACGTGCATTCCTAAGTCAAATGCCAAATATTCAGCGACAGTTAATGCTACACGTGGAGTGATAATTCTTTCAATTGCAGGATCATCTGCAGTATTCAAAAATAGAACACTTCTTTTTAGTGCACCAGATTCTTCTAAACTTCTTCTGAAATATTCTGCTTCACTGTATTGCACACCAATTGCTGCAAAGACTACAGCAAAATCATCATTAGTACCAACTACTGATGCTTGTCTTGCAATTTGTGCTGCTAAAAGATTGTGAGACATACCAGAACCTGAAAAGATTGGAAGTTTTTGTCCTCTTACAAGAGTGATCAATCCATCAATTACAGATACACCAGTTTGAATGAAATCTTTTGGATATTCACGTTGTTCTGGATTCATTGGTTCACCGTTAATATCAATAAATTTATCAGCAATTGGATCAGGTAATCCATCTTTTGGTCTTCCTAATCCATCAAATACTCTACCAAGTACATCTTTAGATACTGGCATTTCCATAACTTTACCAACAAATTTAGCGCTAGTTCCAGAAATAGATAATCCAGTAGTTCCTTCAAAGACTTGAACAATTGCTTTACCATTACCTACTTCGAGAACTTTACCTAATCTTCTTTCACCCTCAATAGTTTCAATTTCTACAAGTTCATCAAATGCTGCATTATCAACATCATCTACAACAACTAGCGGTCCTTTAATTTCAGCAATGTTGCTGTATTGAATTCCACCTTTGTCGGTCAATTTGTTACCTTCACTCCTGAAATATTTTTAAATTGTTCTATCATATCGCTTTCTAATTTATCGAGTTTAGGCATCTCATCATCTTTGATATCCATTCTTGCTTTTAATATTGATGGAACAACAGGTAATTCACGAATTGCAGATAGTTGTGTACCTTCTTTAAGTGATTGTTGACCTAGTTTGTAGAAATCTACAATTAGTTTCAATAATTTGAATTGTTTCTCTGCACTACAGTATGTATCAACTTCATCAAAGGAGTTTTGTTGAAGTAGTCCAATCTTTACCATTCTTGCAATTTCTAAGATAAGTTTTTCTTCATCAGGTAATGCATCAGGACCTAATAGTTTTACAATTTCTTTTAGAGTATCTTCTCTTTGTAAAATTCCATAAGCTTCATTTCTAATAGCAAACCAATCTTCACTAATATTTTCACTCCACCATTTTGCAATATCAGCAAGATAACCAGAATAGCTGTTCATCCAATTGATTGATGGGTAGTGTCTAGAGTATGCAAGTTTTGCATCTAATGCCCAGAAAGTTTTGATAAATCTCATTGTATGTGTTGTTACAGGTTCTGTAAAGTCACCACCTGATGGAGATACAGCGCCAATCAAAGTAACTGAACCATCACGGTCTGGACTTCCAGATGCTCTAACACGACCTGCTCTTTCATAAAATTCTGCTAATCTTGATGCAAGATATGATGGATAACCTTCTTCTGCAGGCATCTCTTCTAATCTACCACTCATTTCTCTAAGTGCTTCAGCCCATCTACTTGTAGAATCTGCTACAAGAACAACGTCTTTACCCATATCTCTATAATATTCTGCAATTGTTACTCCAGTGTAGATACTTGCCTCTCTTGCTGCCACTGGCATGTTACTAGTATTTGCAACGAGTACAGTTCTATCCATAAGTGGTTTTCCACTACGTGGATCTTTAAGATGTGGAAATTCAACTAATACTTCAGTCATTTCATTTCCTCTTTCACCACAACCAATGTAAACAACAACTTGTGAATCAGCCCATTTTGCAATTTGGTGCAATGTTACAGTTTTTCCTGTTCCAAAAGCACCAGGAATTGAACCAGTTCCACCTTTAGCAATTGGGAAGAATGTATCAATTACACGTTGACCAGTTATTAGAGGAACTGTAGCATCATATCTCTTAAGATATGGACGTGGTTTTCGTACAGGCCATTTATGATACATTTTAAGTGGAACGTTTTGTCCATCTTTCTCAGCTGTTGCTAATTCAGTTTCTAAATTATAATCTCCTTCTGAAACAAGGTTTGAAATTTTTCCACCTGGATGATTTGGTGGAACCATAATAGAGTGTTCAATAAGATCTGTTTCTTGAACAGTTCCAATTACATTACCTGGTAAAACGTCATCGCCATTACTTGCAACTGGAACAAAGTGATAGGTCTTAACCATATCAACTGGAGTAGTTGTAATACCTTTACCAATAAAAGAACCAGATGCTTTGGATAATTCTCTTAGTGGTCTTTGAATTCCATCATAAAGTTGTCCAATAATTCCTGGACCTAATAATACACTGAGTGGGTTTCCAGTTCCAACTACAGGCTCACCTGGTTTTAATCCACTTGTTGACTCATAAACTTGAATAAATGCTACATCTCCAGTTAATCGAATAACTTCACCTACTAATTTTGAATTACCTACTGTGACGGTTTCATACATTTTTGCATCAGACATTCCGTCAGCTCTAACTGCTGGACCGCTTACCCATACAATTCTACCTTGTGCTGTCATCTTACTCATTTACTCCGAATTTTGAAGCAATCTCTTTCCTAATTAAAGGCTTCAACCGATCGATCTTTGCATCAATAGTATTATCAAATTTCATAGATCCAACTTTTGATTCAATTTTAACACCACCAATACAATCAATGGTTTCAGAAGATAATTCAGAACCTGGAAAACGAGATAGAGCTGATTGAACAGTATCTCTATCCTTAGAATTTGTGAATACTTTAACTTCAGTGGTTCCTAAAATTTGTGTTGATTCTTCTAAAAGGGAATTGATAAGATTTGCATAATCGCTGTTACGATCAGAATTTGTAATTTTTTCTAATGCGGTTGTAAATACTCGATTAACTGATGATTCTAATGCTAAAAGTTGTTTATTTCTGGCTTCAATATCAGCACCACCAACAATTTGTTTTTCAATTTTATCTGCCTCTTTTTTACCATCTGCAATAATTTTATCATATTCTGCTTCTAATTTAGAGACAGAATCATCAAGTTTTTGGTGAGAATTGCTTAATTCACCGCTAATATCAGTTAAGATCGACTTTTCAGTTTGATTAAGAATTTTATCAATTGTAGCAGTAATGGTAGAATTTGTCAATATCACGCGTGTGATTATAATGGATTTTAATGTTTGGAAAATAAGGGTGGATTCAGAAAGATATTAAAAACTAAGAAAACGCTAATGGATTATCTTGGCAGTAGCAGATCTAAAACTTGGCAGTATAATTTTACCAAGAAGTGATTCTCCAAAGGCTATTTCCAGATTAACAGAATTTGAATGGTTTCATAAAATTGATACTGAAAATGACATAGTCACTCCAGAAATTGATGATTTACTATTAGAGGCTCAAAAAACATACCAATCTATTGATGATGTAGTGAAAGGTCTAGGAGTTCCACCATTAGTAGGAATTCTTGAAATTATGTTCACAGGGAAAAAAATCAATAAGAAAGATTATGAAATTGATGAAATTGAGGACATGGTAAATGAACTTAAAAAAAGAGCACCATCAATAATTGATGAACCTATCAATCTTTTAGAAGAACAAGCAACTACAAAGCGTTCACTAGAAGAATATACGTCACTTAAAGAAACACTTGAAGTTGCAAAAAAGCTAAACATTGATCTTTCAGGATTTGGATTAATGAAATATTTTTACACAAATCTATTTGTTGTCGATTCTAAAGATTATGAAGAAATTAGCAAAACATTAGAAAATATTACATTTTACAAATATGATCTTGCAAATAAAGAAAAAATAGCAATTCTAGTAATTGCAAGTGTTGAAGATTCTGAGAAAACACTGAAAATACTAAGAGGTTTCAATGCTAATCCATTTTCTATTCCTGAAGGTATGCCCCAAATTCCAGCACAAGCATATTCACTTGCTGAAACTAAAATCAAAGAACTAACAGCAAAACAATCAGCAACTACAAAACAGATTGGAAAACTTACAAAAAAAATTAGACGTGATATTTTAGCAATTCATGAAGAAGCTCAAGTTGCCAAAGACGTACTTGAAACATTAAGAAAGCCAGGCGGAACAAAGAATTTTGCAGTTATTCAAGGATTTATTCCAAGTAAAATGGAAGAGAAATTTAAAAATGCAACTAAACAATGGATGTCAGTTTCTGAAGATATTGTAGATCCTAAATTAAAAGAACAAATTCCAATTCTATTTGATAACCCAAGATTTGTTAGAACATTTGAAGTAATTACAGAGAGTCAAGGAATTCCAGGAAAAGGAGAGGCAGATCCAACTCCTATGATTGCTTTGATGTGGCCAATTTTCTATGGACTTATGTTTGCAGATTTAGGTCACGGTTTGTTATTAATGGGAATGGGATTATTATTCAAATTCAAAGGACAAGGTACACTTTCAAGATGGGGAATGTTAATTGCAATTTCAGGAGCCTCGGCAGCTATTGCGGGTGTTGGAGCTGGTGAAGCATTTGGATTCCACTTGGATCATATGGGACCTTTAGAAGGTTTGTTAGAAGAAGGAGGAGCCTTACACTCGATAAGCTGGTTAGTAGGAATTCTTAGTGTTGCTGAATTAACATTTGAACAAGTAATCAATATTCTGAAAGTATCATTATTCATTGGAATTGTACATCTTGTTTGGGCGATGGTTCTACGTGTTAAGAGATTAGCTAAAGAAGGTCACAAATTTGTAATGTACATGGAAGCAATTCCAAATATCACACTATACGGTGGAATTGTAGTAATAATGATGTGCGCAATTGGTGCAAACTATGATGTTATGAACATGTATTCCAAAATACATACAGAGGCAGTTCCATGGGTTACAATTTTCTTAGGGGATTGGGCTCAAGTTTGGATAATCACAAGAATTTCAGTAATTATCGTAATTGTATCAATGACAATGATGATGATAGGAGGAATTCTACATGCAAAGAGACACCCTGAAGATGGAGGTTCTGCGGCAAATGTTGTAATGGAAGTTTTCCTAGGTAAAACAGTAGAAGCATTGGCTCACACAATTAGTTATGCTAGACTTGGAATTATGTTACTGGTACATGCTGCATTATTAATGACAGTTAACAATGCATTTGGTTCTCTAGGCGGATTTGAATCAGGTGCAGCAATGGCAATGATAATTGGAGGAAACTTGGGTATTATGATGATTGAAGGATTAATTGTATACATCCAATCACTCAGATTGCACTTGTATGAATTCTTTACAAAATGGTATGATGGCGGTTCACAACCATTTAGACAAATTAGACCAGAGCTAATTTACAATCAATTTATTTGGAAGAATAAATAAAAATAGAAAATTATTTTACTGCTTTAATTATCAAACTTGTAATCTTTCTACCATTAATTTTTTCACCATCCATGTAAGCCCTTTCTTCTAAAACATCAATTTTCTTAAATCCGGCATCTGTAATACATGAAAGATAATTTTCTTTTGTTAATGCACCATCAATGCATTCACACCATTTTTCTGAATTTACCTGATCTGCAGATAATTCTTGATCTGTGATTAGATCAGATATCACCATACGTCCATCATTTTTTAAAATTCGAAATACTTCTTTGAATGCATTTGTTTTGTTTGTTGTCAAATTAATGACACAGTTACTAATTACGGCATCAACTGAATTATTATCTAATGGGATATTTTCTTCAATATCTCCTTTCTTAAATTCAACATTTGGATAATTTCCTTTTTTTGCATTATCTCGAGCTTTTTCTAACATTTCATCAGTCATGTCAATTCCTATTGCTTTTCCAGAATTCAGAACTTTTCTTGCAGCTAAGAAAATATCAATGCCTGCCCCAGATCCCAAATCAACTACAGTTTCACCTTCTTTTAGATTAGTATGATTAATTGGCGCTCCACAGCCTACACCCAAAATTGCTTCTTGAGGAATTGATTCAAGTTCCTTTTGATCATATCCAATTAATTTTGTTGCATCTATTGGAGAGTCTCCTGAATCACATTCTCCAGGCATACAGCAACAATCAGTATTACCTGATACTACTATCTTGGAATATTTTTTTTTAATATCATCTTTAATGGCGTTATCCATGTTTTGAGATAATTACAAAAGCATACTTAAATTCACTCTATAGGAAGTGCAGTGTTATTTCCCCATTCACCCCAAGATCCTAAATAGACTTTAACATTTTTGAATCCAAGTTTTTTTAAAACCAAAAAAGAATTAGCAGCCCGGTATGCCCCTTGACAATAAGTGACAATTTCAGAATCTTTTGTAATATCGTACATTTTAGATAATTCGTCGTCGCTTTTGAAAATTCCATCTTCACGAAGATTTTGATTCCAATCAATATTGATAGCATTTGGAATATGACCAGTTTGAGCAGCTCTAACTATAGTACCGTCATATTCCCCAGTAGAGCGAGCATCAATAATTTTCAAATTATCTAAATTGTCCCTAATATGTTCAAATCCTGAAATAATATCAGGATTAATTTTTCCTAAAAATTTTGAAGGTTTGAAATTATTTGCTTTTATTTCCAGTAAAAGATTTTCTTTTTTCCATTTTGTAATTCCACCATCTAGCATAGAGACATTTTGATGTGAAAAATACATCAGCATCCAAACACCCCTTGCTGCAAGCATCCCAGATACAGAATCATAAAAGATGACTCTTTTTTCAGATGTAACACCAAGAAATGACAATAGATTTCTTGCTTGACTGTTAAAATTTTCAATTCCTTGTTTTGTTGTATCGATCCAATGAAATGCAAATAGATCTAAATGAACAGATCCTGGAATATGATCCTCAGAGTATTCCTTGAAAGATCGAGTGTCAGCTATAATGATATCAGGATCATTAAGAATTGAATTTAATTCAGATGTAGAAATTAACATAAATTTGATAAAAAGTTCAAAGGTAAATTCATTTGGTTTTGATGTAGTAAATTAATTTTAAACTAACAGGAAATAATTTAATGAAAATCCATTACACACAGTGTAAGGGTAATAAAATAAAAAGAGAAAAAAAGGTTGTTTTTTCTATTCGTTTACGTATGCTCTTTCGCCATGCTGTGCCAAATCTAGTCCAATCTCCTCTTCTTTTGGAGTGACTCTGATTCCGCCCGGCCAAACGGCATCCATTACTTTGAGAATAACCAGTGTAACACCAAAGGCATAGCCTACTGATATTGCAGCACCGATGATGCTGATTG
>Ga0308012_10001220_pt1 | contig 13889 bp, 11 predicted proteins | sample Neamet179_FD_203133 | JGI IMG/M metagenome (GOLD analysis project Ga0308012, IMG submission 203133) | Marine microbial communities from water near the shore, Antarctic Ocean - #179 | ecosystem: Environmental > Aquatic > Marine > Unclassified | place: Southern Ocean | collected 2014-07-25 | reverse complement strand
CAGAGCCGGCGTATTATACGGACAAGGCCAGATATGGCAAGGGTTTATAGCCACTATCGATGAGTTTATTCAGAGTTAGGGTTTTGGGATAGGTCCAGCGGGAATTTGGCTAAAATTTGAGCAAACCCAAACCTTGCTTGGCGATACTCAGCTGCGTCTAGCCCGGAGTCTGAACCAGACCCTATAACCCAGCAACAGTGCCACCAGCGAGCTGTAGAATACGGCAGGACCAATATCTAGGCGGAGTATCCACAATAGGTGTAACACGCCTAGTATCGCCGCTACGTAGACTAGCTTATGCAGACGTTTCCAGTTCTTGCCTAGTTTCCTCACCATAAACTTTGGCGAGGTAATGCCTAGTGCGAGCAGAATCAGATAGGCGGTAAAGCCGACGGTGATGTAAGGACGCTCCAGAATCTCTTCAGCAATGGCGAACCAGCGGAACTCGAGATCGAACATCAACCACACCAGCAAATGGGTAGAGGCATAGAACAGAGCGAACAAACCTATCATGCGTCGATGACGAGTAAATTCGATTTGATTAGTAATGCGCCGCAGCGGAGTCATTGCTAGAGCAAGGATGAGGAAGCGCAAGGTCCACTCCCCCGTCTCTAATGAAAGCTCTTGCACAGGGTCGGGGCCGAGATTGTTCTGGATGATTCTAAGCACTAGCACCGCGAACGGCAGTAAGGCTAAAACGAAAACCAGTGGCTTGATCAGTTTTCGCATTTGCATAGTCAACAATTCAAAAATTCAAGTAGTGCGTAGTTGACTGACTTAGTAATAACGCGACAGGTCCATGCCTTCGTACATCGATGCCACCTGTTCGCCATAACCATTGAAAGGCTGAGTAGCAATTCGTGATCGACTAAATAAGGTCTGCGGCAATCTACGCTCAGTGTCTTGTCTCCATCGCGGGTGGTGCACTGCAGGATTTACGTTTGCAAAGAAACCGTATTCTTGGGCCTGAAGATCTACCCAAGTCGTGTCTGGCATGGTTTCCCTGAAATTTATTTTCACGATCGCCTTAATACTCTTAAAGCCGTACTTCCAAGGAACAATCAAGCGCAGCGGCGCGCCGTTCTGTGGCGGCAAATAATCACCATAGACCCCCACCGCCATCAGCGTTAAAGGATTCATCGCCTCATCCATTCGAAGACCTTCTCGATAAGGCCAATCGACGATCGCGAAGCGCGAACGAACACCTGGCATTGTCTCTGGATCAACTAGAGTTTCGAACTCTATGTACTTCGCTTTAGAAGTTGGCTCGAAACGCTTAATCAGGTCCGCTAATGGAAAACCAACCCAAGGAATAACCATCGACCATGCTTCCACGCAGCGCAGTCGATAAATTCTTTCCTCTAAGTCATGAGGCTTCAAAATATCTTCGAGGTTGTAGACGCCGGGCTTCGCTACCTCGCCGGAAATCTCGACTGACCAGGGGTCGGCCTTGTAATCGCCGGAGTTAGAAGAAGGATCTCCCTTGTTCATTCCGAACTCATAGAAATTGTTATAGCTAACAACATCTTCATAAGGGGTGAGCGACTCACCAGTATAGAATGGCGCAGAGTCTGGCGCAGGCTTTATGTTAGCAAATTTATCTGCCCACCATGCTGCAGGAGGACTACGCCGCATCGACGCCGGCGCTCTCGCCATTAAGCCAGCTCCAGTTTGCGCGTTAGCTATCGATGGCAGCGTGCTGGCCGCAGCAGCACCTAGCAACAACTTGCCGCTATCTTCGATAAACTGTCGTCGATTTCTGTAAACGCTTTCCGGGGTAATCTCCGAAGGGTTTATGTCGGATGGCTTTTTAATTAACATGATAGCATTCCTAAAATATGGGTTTTAGTTCCTGTTTCATAACAAACGAGACAGGTTAGTACTCTTTTTCCTTTCGCCGCTCTACTTGCAATAAAATTACTAATCTCTCGCTATTCAAAAAATTTCATCTTCAACAATTAATCTGTGACCCGGCTCAAAGATCGATTGCAAAAAGTACTAACTCGCTATTGCTTGGCTTCTTCATTTTTTGAGATTTTTGATTTGTCTTTTTTCGGCTTTACTGTTTAAGCTTTCTTACTGCTCGATGACTTTTTAGCTGAACCCTTAATTGACACCTCAAGCGAAGCAGCTTTCGCAGGCCGCTTTTTGTAGACCCACTTGATGGGACCAGAAAGCGCATAAACCACAGCCATCGTTAACAATACTTCATGTGGATTCTGCGCCACCACGACCAACATTATAACTACAAGCACAAATACCATGTAGGGGACTGTCCCCTTGAATTGCAGTTCCTTGAAGCTGGGATAGCTGTAATTGGAAATCATGAGGAAGCCGATAAATACAGTTAGTATCGCACATAAATAGGCAACCAACGGAGTAACTTCTAAGCCATACTTGTAGCCAACCCATGGCAGGAAGGTGACTACGGCTGCTGCTAGCGGACTCTGCAGCCCCACAAAGAAGCTCTTATCAACCTTCCCAAGTTGCACATTGAACCGCGCCAGACGCAGTGCAGCACACGACACATATATGAAACTCGCGGCCCAACCCAAGCGACCCAGCGGCGCAAAGGCCCAGCTAAACATAATGAGTGCCGGCGCCACACCGAAGGAAACCATATCTGAGAGGCTATCGAACTGTGCGCCGAAGGCGCTCTCTGTATTGGTTAGTCTAGCGATTCTGCCATCCAAACCATCCAGAATACCGGCAATCATGATTGCCCAACCAGCTTCGCCAAAATTTCCTGACATACCAGCAATTATCGCGTAGAAGCCCGAAAAGAGCGCCCCCAGAGTCATCATATTCGGTAGCAGGTAGATCCCACGGCGACGCACCTTACGGCCGTCCTCGGATACGATCTCCTCGTGCTCATCGATGGGCAATAAGCCCTCTGACTGCGTATTCTGCTCTTCTTCGCTCATGCTTTCCTACTGAATTCAGCTATTTAGGACAATCCCTGATTATACAGCCCTATTTGGGCCGCTGGGGGACTAATTCCCTCTTAATTCGCACCTAGCGCCCTATAGAAGATAACATTTACGCAAGATTACGGATGCTATATGATCGCGCCTCACTGAAAATAAGTCTTCAGCTTGCTCAAAGAACTTACTAATACAAACCATTTATTAATTACGATGAAAAGATCGGAGTGGATTCATGAATTACTTTAATACCTTGCCCCTGCGCCTCCAACTAGACCAACTGGGCAAATGCCGTTTTATGGACCGCAGCGAATTTAGCGATGGCGTAAACAAACTGAACGGCAAAAAGGTAGTTATCGTGGGTTGTGGAGCCCAGGGCCTAAACCAAGGGCTCAATATGCGCGATAGCGGCCTGGATGTTTCCTTTACGCTCAGAGATGCAGCCATTGCCGAGAAGCGCGACTCTTGGAAGAGCGCTACCCAGAACGGCTTCACTGTAGGCACCTACCAGGAATTAATCCCAAGCGCGGATCTCGTGTTAAACCTAACACCTGACAAGCAACACAGCCCTGTCGTTAGCCAGATAATGCCCCTTATGAAGAAGGACGCATGCCTAGCCTATTCTCACGGCTTCAATATTGTTGAAGAAGGCATGCAGGTACGTGAGGATCTCACGGTCGTGATGGTTGCACCAAAATGCCCAGGCACTGAAGTACGTGAAGAGTACAAACGCGGCTTCGGTGTACCTACGTTAATAGCAGTCCACGCTGAGAACGACCCTAAAGGCGAAGGCATGGATATAGCCAAGGCCTATGCTGCAGCTACCGGAGGACATAGAGCGGGCGTGCTGCAGTCTTCCTTCATCGCCGAAGTGAAGTCTGACTTGATGGGCGAGCAGACAATTCTATGCGGCATGTTGCAGACAGGATCTATCCTGTGCTTCGACAAGATGGTCGAGAAGGGTATCGACCCGGCCTACGCCTCAAAGTTGGTTCAACACGGCTGGGAAGTTGTAGCCGAGGGCCTTAAGCATGGCGGCATCACTAACATGATGGACCGCCTCTCCAACCCTTCAAAGCTGGTTGCTAACTCGCTCGCCGACGAACTTAAAACCATCATGGCGCCTCTATATCAGAAGCACATGGATGACATCATCACTGGGAATTTCTCCGAGGGCATGATGGCAGACTGGGCCGATGACGATGCCAAGCTACTAGGCTGGAGAGAAGCGACTACTGAGTCGGCCTTCGAAAAATCTACTCCTGGCAACATGGATATTCCAGAACAGGAATACTACGAAAATGGTATCCTCATGGTTGCCATGGTTAAAGCCGGCGTTGAACTCGCGTTCGAGTCTATGACCTCCAGCGGCATCATCAAAGAATCCGCTTACTACGAGTCACTCCACGAAGTACCGTTGATCGCCAACTTAATTGGTCGCAAGAAACTGTACGAGATGAATAAGGTGATTTCCGACACAGCTGAATATGGCTGCTACCTATTCTCTCATGCCTGCGTGCCTCTTCTAGAAGATTTCATGAAGACTGTGGATACCGATGTAATCGGCAAGGGCTTGCATAATTCAGATATGAGCGTGGACAATGCCGAGCTCATCAGCGTGAATGATGAAATTCGCTCTCATCCGATCGAAGTTGTTGGCAAGCAACTGCGCAAGTACATGACAGCGATGAAGAAACTAGTCTAAGGCTAAACTCTTTCTTCACAAGATATAAAAAAAGGGCCTAGGCCCTTTTTTTATATCTGCTTAATACTCTTCTCACCTAATTCAGAGAGCCAGGACTTTCTCTCCTCGAGATATTCCTGAGACTCCGGTGCGGGCAACTTCTAACACGACGCTTTCACCAAGTGCTGTGATAAACGCATCGAGCTTGTCGCTTGTGCCAGTCAACTGAATACTAAAGACACTATTTGTTAAGTCCACAATCTGCCCACGAAAAATATCCGTGGTGCGCTTCACTTCGGCACGCTGCGCACCCGAGGCCTTAACCTTAATCAGCATCAGCTCGCGCTCGATGTGAGCACCTTCCGTTAGGTCGACGAGCTTGACGACATCAACTAATTTATTTAAATGCTTGGTAACCTGCTCGATCCGTCTTTCGTCTCCACTGGTCGTTAAAGTAAGGCGCGAGAGCGACTTATCCTCAGTAGGGGCAACCGTCAAAGAATCGATGTTATAGTTGCGCTGAGAAAACAAACCAACAACTCTAGACAGAGCGCCAGGTTCGTTTTCCATCAGAACTGAAATTATACGCCTCATTAGGTTCGCTCCGATTTACTCAATATCATATCTTTCATTGCACCACCTTTAATGGCCATCGGGTACACATGCTCCTCTGGGTCCACCAAGACATCTATAAACACTAACTTGTCCGTCAGGGAAAATGCTTCTCTCAGCTTCGCATCTAACTCGGACTTATCTTCTATTCGAATACCTACATGCCCGTAGGCCTCAGCTAGCTTGACGAAGTCAGGCAATGATTCTTCATAAGTACTGTGCGAATATCTTCCGCCGTACTGCATGTCCTGCCATTGCTTTACCATGCCTAACGCACGATTGTTGAGACAAACAATTTTTACCGGCAACTTATACTGCATGCAGGTTGCAAGCTCTTGCAGGTTCATCTGAAAACTGCCCTCGCCTGTTATGCACACTGAAACCGAATCGGGGAACGCAAGCTGAATACCCATTGCTGCCGGAAAGCCGAAACCCATGGTTCCAAGGCCACCGGAATTGATCCAACGACGCGGCTTATCAAAACCGTAGTACTGAGCAGCAAACATCTGATGCTGACCCACATCAGACGAGACGTAGGCATCGCCCTTCGTTATCTCAAACACAGCCTGAACAACTTCCTGCGGCTTGATCGTTCCATCTGTCGATGGCGTAACGGCAAGGCTGTCTTTCTCTCGCCACTGCTCAATCTGATCCCACCAGACCTTCAGAGATTTCTTATCGACCTTCTGTTTTAATAAAGCGATCTGCGAAAGCATCTCCTCCAAAACAGATGTCACCGAGCCAACAATTGGAACGTCTGCAGTTACAGTTTTGGAGATGGAGGCAGGATCGATATCTACGTGCAGAATAGTTGCATCCGGGCAAAATTTTGTTACGTCCGAATTCGTTACCCGGTCATCGAAGCGAACACCTATCGCAAGAAGCACATCACTGTAGTGCATCGACATATTCGCTTCGTAGGTGCCATGCATTCCTAACATGCCTAAGAATTGCTTATCTGATGCAGGATAGGCACCCAATCCCATTAGCGTGTTTGTGATCGGAAAACCTAGCTTGCGCGCAAGCTTAGTCAATAACTGGGAACCTTCTCCTTGAATAACACCACCACCGGCATAGATCATGGGGCGCTTCGCCGCCATCAATGCATCTACCGCCTTCTTAATTTGACCCGAGTGGCCCTTAGCAGGAATTGAATAAGAGCGCATCTTGATATCGGCAGGATATTCATAGTCGAACTTCGTCTTCGGATCGGTTACATCTTTTGGAATATCGATAACAACCGGGCCAGGTCGCCCAGTTGTTGCAATATGAAATGCCTTCTTAACGATGAACGGAATGTCAGACGGGTTCTGAACCATGAAACTGTGTTTCACGATAGGGCGAGAGACACCAACCATATCCGTCTCCTGAAAACCATCGGTACCTATCATTCTGCTTTCTACTTGGCCCGAGATCACCACCATGGGAATTGAATCCATGTACGCTGTCGCGATGCCAGTTATAGCATTGGTTGCGCCGGGACCAGAAGTCACTAACACCACCCCTGGCTTGCCCGTACCACGAGCATAACCATCTGCAGCATGAGTCGCTGCCTGCTCGTGTCTTACTAAAATATGTTCGACCTTGTCTTGATTAAAGATCGCGTCATAGATGTGCAATACGGCTCCACCTGGATAACCGAATATAATTTCTACGCCCTCATCGTGCAGAGCGCGTAGTAGCGCCTCACCACCAGATAATTGATCCACTTTTCTATGCCTCTAAATCGTAATTCGTCGTATTCCCGCTAAGTTAATAGCCGGAAAATGTAACAGAACAACTGACCATATGGCCCGCTGTCTATTGATTATTTCTGAGATTTTCTTATTAACAATCCGCAAGTCGCGGCTAAAAACCATCGATTATTGCTTCTTGTCGGCCCCGTACGCGATAACGTGATAGAGGCTCGTAGGTGGATGTTTGCTTACACCTAGATGGCAATCTGCCGGTGTGCCGGTTGCGGCGAGTGCAGATTACTGCAGAAGGGCTGAAGGTTGACCTAGCCGCTCTGCTTTAATAAAGCGGGATTCTGCCATTAATACGAGGAAAGTCAAGCTCTTCTGTACAGCAGCGCGCGTATTTACTGGCGTAAGTGCAAATATCAGGACTAGTGGAGAGCGACGGCAATAGGACCAGCTTTCGAGAAAGCCAGCTCACCATAACCATCTAAGTCTATTGCAATAACATCGCCACCAACAAAATCTCCCTGCAGCATCTGCTGAGCAAGCTGATTTTCGATGCGATTTTGAATAACACGCTTAAGAGGACGCACACCGTAGACAGGGTCATAACCAAGAGTTGCGATCTTATCTAGCACTGCGTCGGAGACCGTCAGGCCTAAGTCATTATCTTTTAGGCGCTGATGCAATAACTGAATCTGGATGTCCGCAATACCGCGTATCTGCTCTTTTAACAACGGATGGAACACCACTGTCTCATCGATACGATTCACAAACTCTGGCGAAAAATGTTTAACGACTCGTTCCATCACAGCGGACTTAACAGATTCGTAGGCAAGCTCATCGGCAATACGTTCAGACATCATATCCTGAATGCGATCAGAGCCGAGGTTAGACGTCATCACCACGACCGTATTCCTAAAGTCGACTGTCCTGCCATGGCCGTCCGTCAAACGCCCATCATCCAACACCTGCAAGAGGATATTAAACACATCGGTATGCGCCTTTTCTACCTCATCTAACAGTAGAACCGAATAAGGTCTCCTGCGCACAGCTTCGGTCAGATAGCCGCCCTCTTCATAACCGACATAGCCGGGAGGAGCACCTATTAGTCGAGCTACAGAATGTCGCTCCATGAATTCAGACATGTCGATTCTGACCATCGCCTCTTCGGTATCGAAAAGGAACTCAGCTAAAGCCTTACACAATTCCGTTTTACCTACGCCTGTTGGCCCCAGAAACAGAAAGGAGCCATTCGGGCGGTTAGGATCAGACAGCCCCGACCTAGATCTTCGCACTGCGTTTGCGACAGCGTGAATAGCCTCGTCCTGACCGATCACACGCTTGTGCAATACATCTTCCATCTCGAGCAGCCTAAGCTTGTCACCGGCAAGCATCTTACTTACCGGTATGCCTGTGGAGCGCGATACCACATCGGCGACCTCTTCCTCGGTAACACGATTACGTAGCAGCTGTTTTTCAGTTGTCTCCGCCTCGGCAGCCGCCTCAAGATCTGTCTCGAGACTGGGAATCCGCCCGTATTGAATTTCGGACATGCGAGCTAGGTCGCCGGCTCTCTGTGCGAGTTCCATGTCGTTGCGTGCCTGCTCGAGTTTACTCCTGATAGACTGAGCAGCTTGCAGGGAAGCCTTCTCAGACTTCCAAATGTCCTCCAAACCTGCATACTCTTTCTCGAGCTCTGCGATATCTTCTTCCAGCTTCTCTTTGCGTTTCTTCGAAGCAGGATCTTCATCTTTCTTTAAGGCCTCTCGCTCGATTTTTAGCTGGATAAGCCGCCTTTCCAATTTGTCCAATTCTTCAGGCTTGGAGTCAATCTCCATGCGAATCATGCTCGCCGCCTCATCGATAAGATCGATAGCCTTGTCTGGCAGCTGCCTGTCGGTGATGTAACGCTGTGAAAGTTTAGCCGCCGCGATAATTGCGCCGTCAGAGATATCGACACCATGATGCACTTCATATCTTTCTTTCAGGCCACGCAAGATTGCTATCGTGTCCTCCTCACTAGGCTCTTCAACTAACACCTTCTGAAACCTACGCTCTAACGCGGCATCCTTTTCTATATGTTGGCGGTACTCGTCTAGCGTAGTTGCACCGACGCAGTGAAGGTCACCACGAGCAAGTGCGGGCTTTAGCATATTGCCAGCATCCATAGCTCCTTCCGCCTTTCCTGCTCCGACCATCGTGTGTAATTCATCAATAAACAAAATCACCGAACCGCCAAGCTTAGACAATTCATTCAGCACGCCTTTGAGCCTTTCCTCAAACTCTCCTCTGAATTTCGCGCCAGCTATTAGAGAACCCATATCCAAAGACAAGACCCTTTTATCTTTAAGCCCTTCAGGTACTTCGCCATTTACAATCCGCTGCGCGAGCCCTTCGATGATTGCCGTTTTACCAACACCAGGCTCACCAATTAACACGGGATTGTTTTTCGTGCGACGCTGCAACACCTGTATAGTGCGTCGGATTTCTGCATCACGCCCAATGACAGGATCGAGTTCGCTTTTCTCGGCACGCTCAGTTAGATCGACACAATATTTTGCCAACGCCTGCCAGGAGTCCTCGGCGCCAGCATCATTAACGTTCGCGCCACCACGTAAATTCGCGATAGCGTTTTCAAGCGCCTGTAGGGATACACCATACGAATTCAACAGTTTACCAACCGCACCGGAATCTCTCATAGCAACGAGAAATATCGTCTCGCTGGAAACAAAGGAGTCACCTTTGATCTGAGCAATTTTGTCGGCCTGATTCAACATTTTTGCTAAATTTCCTGACACCGAAATTTCACCGGAACTATCCTGCAACTTCGGCAAATCATCTACGAGTGTTTGCAACTTGGCTCGCATGTCCGCGATGTCGAATCCCGTCTGTGACAGCAAAGGACGAACTGAGCCCCCTTTCTGGTCCATCAGAGTTAGTAATAGATGGCTCGGTTCAATGAAATTGTTATCCCCACCCAAGGCCATGGATTGCGCGTCTGCTAGGGCTGACTGCAGCTTGCTTGTTAGTTTATCGATTCGCATAACGATTCCACATTACCCGCTATAGCAGGCGCTACTAAATTATTTTGACTAAGTCAGATAATTGGGCCTTTAGGCTGGAATTCAATGACACAAAGAAGTTTTTTGTTGAGCAATATCAATTCTAAGAAAGAAACTTAGCGTCACTAATTAGGAATTGGAACTAAGCTTCAATATAGATGGCATTCAACATTCGACCGGTAACTCCATCGCGACGATAGGAAAAAAATTTGTCATCATCGCAATGAGTGCAGTAAGCACCGCCACTTATTTTATCAATGCCGAGGGCCGACAATTTTAGTCTTGCGATGGCATATAAGTCTGCCATGTATTTGCCTGGGTTTTTGCTACAGACGAAACAAGCCTCCATAGCGGGAACTAGCGATGGCGACCCCGAAGCTGCGAGAAAATAATTTCTGACCTGAGCTCCCACCTCAAAATGACAAGAGCCAATCGCAGGCCCTAAGAAAACCGCGAGGCTAGAGGTAGAAGTTGACATGCGCGAAATAGTGTTTTCGATGACACCTGACGCTAAACCTTTCCAGCCAGCATGAATTACAGCCACCTCTGTGCCATCTACTGCAGCTACGAACAAAGGAAGACAATCTGCAGCCTGTACACAGCAAACTAAATTTGAACTTGTAGTCAGTATTGCGTCGGCGGTAAGCGTAGCGCCTGCCTTATTGACTACCGCCACATCGTCGCCATGAACTTGGTCTAGCCATTGCCATTCTAGCTGTTGCGGCAATTGCTCTTTCAAAAGAGCTCGATTTGACGCTACTCGCTGTGAATCATCGCCAACATGAGTAGCTAGATTAAACGAGGCGAAGGGTGACTCGCTCAACCCACCAAGCCTAGTGGTAGAGAAGGCGACGATAGTGGGCGAGACATCCCAGTCGGCGAAGATTGTCTGACTGAGGGTCATGCATCGTCTCGGCGAAGTTGTTCAATTAGCTCCACCATGTCCGCAGGAGTGTTCGCACTCCAACTCATGCGCTCGCCGCTTTCGGGATGGTCCAGCTCTAACTTACGAGCGTGTAGAGCCTGTCGCTTAAACCCTCGCAGACAATCACTCATCTCCTTGGAGCAAGCCGCAGGCAATTTAAAACGCCCCCCGTAGAGCTGATCACCGATGAGAGGGTTATTTAAGTGCGCCATGTGCACGCGAATTTGATGTGTGCGGCCGGTTTCCAAATTTACTTGCACGTGGGTGTGACCACGAAATCTTTCAATGACCCTGTAGTGGGTTAAGGCTTCTTGGCCCGACTCCACCACCGCCCTCTTCTTCCGATTGACAGGATGCCTGCCCAGTTCCCGATTGATGCGGCCCCCACCAGTTAAAACTCCTTGCACGACGGCTTCGTATTCTCTACTTACCGACCTTTCTTGAAGTTGATTTATCAGATGCGCATGGGCCATCAAAGTCTTCGCTACCACCATAAGACCGGTAGTGTCTTTATCGAGGCGGTGCACAATGCCGGCGCGGGGCAATTCCTCCTGATTGGAATTGTGATGCAACAGGCCATTCAGCAACGTCCCTTGCCTATGTCCTGCTGCAGGATGCACCACTACATCGGTGGCCTTATTAATTACCAGCAGCTGCTCATCTTCGAAGACAATATCCAGCGGCATTTCCTGGGCAACCCATGACTCCACGGCCTCTAAGCGCGCCTCTACCACCAGGCAATCTCCCGGTTCAAGCCGATCACGAGGCCTGAGCTGCTTACTGTTGACCAGCAACGCACCCTCTCGAATCCAGCTTTGTAGACGCGCACGTGAATATTCAGGAAACAATTTGGCTGCAATCTGGTCTAATCGATTGCCCGATAACTCTTCGGTAACTTCTGCTTTAAGTGAGATATGACTTGTCATGGCGGCATGATACTTGATTAAGCCGCTGCACACAGCAGGCCTAGCGGAGAGTTCACGGATTACACAGGCATAGCACAGGTTGGGATTGCGGCCGATGCTGTGGTTAAATAGCGTTTTTTTGCGGGCTGGTGATATCATAATCCCTTGGCCACACGACAGACTTAACAACAGGAATAACAGTGCGCGCTTCAGTTTTAAGATTACCTCTAATTATCTCTCTATCCCTACTTCTTGGGGCCTGTGGTTGGTTCGATAGTGAAGAAACCGATGAGTTCGCCGGATTATCAACTGAAGAACAGTTTTATCGCCGCGCGTTAGAACAGCTAAATTCTCAGAATTTTCAGGGTTCCATCGCCACTTATCAGGCTCTAGAGTCGCGCTTCCCTTTCGGCAGGTTCGCAGCGCAAGCACAGATCGAAATCGTCTATGCCTACTATAGAAACTCAGATTCCGAGGCTGCGAGAGCAGCAGCCGATCGCTTTATCCGTCTCCATCCGGATAACGAGAACATCGACTATGCGTATTATATGAAGGGGTTATCCTCATTCACCGATGATCGCGGGCTGATCAATCGCTTCATACCCGTCGATCCGACTAAGCGAGACCCAGGTCGGGCGAGCGAATCGTTTTCCGACTTCTCACAGCTACTCGCACTTTACCCTGACAGCCCTTATTCGGCCGATGCTAGGGCGCGCATGGTTTTCCTACGCAACAATCTCGCCGCCTATGAAATTCATGTAGCCAACTACTACCTTGATCGCCGTGCCTATGTGGCAGCGCAAAGGCGCGGCCAGTATGTTGTCGAGAATTTTCAAGGCACCCCGGCTGTAGCCGATGGTGTGGCTATCATGGTGGAGTGCTATCTAAGGCTAGGCCTAAACGATCTTGCCGACACGTCGCTCACGTTACTAAGAGAAAACTATCCGGACCATGCCTCTATCGACAATGACGGTGAATTCATCATCCGCACAGAGATTACTAACCCCTCTCTGCTCTATACGGTCTCATTTGGCTTAATCGGCGACAACCGCGTCGAACCTCCGCTAGCCCCCACTACTAGACCTCTGAGTTCTGGTAGCCAGCAGATTATCGAGACACAGACGCGCCCTGCATCGGAACGTCGTTCCTGGTTTAGCATCCTGACTTTCGGCATCTTCGACTAAATTCCAGAGCACGACTGCCTCTGCCAGACCCATGGCGGAGGGCGTACATCTATAAAAATCTCCTACTTTCTGCCTTTCTCGTGTAAACCGTTCTTGCGCTCCTGCGTTTGTATTACTGAGAAAGAGTCATATTGAGTATTGATTAGCCGATATAGTGCAGTACGCAATGTTCAAGCCTGTAGAAAAGTATTCAGATCATAGCGAACAGGAATGGACACTTCTTTTCTTCCGTATCCTAAACAGCCGTATCAATGATTGGTATCGCCGCAACACGGTCAGAAACAGGCATAGAAGCTGGTTAAGCAATACAGAAGGAGAAGACCCGATTCAAATCGCTCCGGCCCCTGCAGCCATTCATCTGCTGAAGAATTTGTCACCAATTGAGGGTATGGGCAAACTACAGATCGCTCTAGAGGGGCTCCCGGCGCGTCAACAACAGGCTTTCCTGTTGCGCGCATGGGAGGGACTAAACGTGAGACAGGCGGCAACAGCCATGGAATGCGGCGAGGGAAGCGTTAAGACCAATTATTCGCAAGCAGAGATCAGCAGCAGCGGTTTCAGAGTCTATCGCAGCAGGAACAACGAGTAATCAATCAACGATTTCAGCGCTTCAACGGTCTTAGCAGACTTGATCAGCGGCGCTTGAGGAAAATACATCGACGCTACCAGAATATGTCCCGGGCTCAACGCAGCCGACTAAGAGAACAATTTGAGCAGCGGCTGCTGCGGCAATCGAACAGCCGACCCAATCAACGCAGCGCGCAGCACCAACAGCGCATTCGCGATGTGATTCGCCGGAATCAAGATATGTTACGGCAGAACAGGAATCAAACTCTGCAGGTACGCCCGCAAACACCGCAACGCCCAGCGCGACTAGACCACCGTCCCCTCTACCTAGGTAGCACTAATGC
>Ga0308012_10001214_pt1 | contig 13963 bp, 9 predicted proteins | sample Neamet179_FD_203133 | JGI IMG/M metagenome (GOLD analysis project Ga0308012, IMG submission 203133) | Marine microbial communities from water near the shore, Antarctic Ocean - #179 | ecosystem: Environmental > Aquatic > Marine > Unclassified | place: Southern Ocean | collected 2014-07-25 | reverse complement strand
GAGTAGAGTCGCTTTTTTATAAAATTTTTTCATGTTATTAATTGCTGATATAGAAAAGTGAAGGTTTAATGAAAGAATTTGTGGTCATTCATGACTATCTAGTAACCCAAGAAATAGTGGGTGACTGGGATGGCCAAGAAGAAGAAGTTGCTGAGCGTATGAATGAAATTTATCATACAATGTACGACTTGGCAGGAGAAGATATAGAAACAGAAGTTTTAGAGCAGTTATTGGCACTTATTTGGGATACCTGGATAGGCCAAGAAGAAATTGCAGATATAGAAACAGATGATATATATGATTGGTGTAAGCATGTGCTTGATAATCCCGAGCAACATTTACAATCCCAAGAATAAAGAAAGATAAACATTGGCGCTATTTTCTTGCTAGAGTAACTCTTGTCGAGTCATTCTTGTAGATAAATGAAGTTAACTTAAATTAATTAAAAGTGTAAAAAAGTATAGTTATGGAAACTGAAATTAAAAGTGTAGTTATAGAAACTGAAATTAAACGTACTAGTACAAAAGACATCATTGCTTATTTGACTGAAAAATTTCCTGAATGTTTTTCAATTAAAGGCCCTGTTAAGCCGCTAAAAATTGGTATATTCCAAGATTTAGCAGAAAAGCTTAGCGATGATGAAACTGTTAGCAAAACACGTTTACGTCAAGCATTAAGACATTATACAAGTAGTTGGCGCTATCTAAAGGTTATCAAAGTGGGCACTGCGCGTGTTGACATTGATGGTAAAGATGCCGCTGAAATTGATGAAGAGCAAGCCGCTTATGCAAGTAAAACGCTGAAAGAAAGCCAAGAAAAATTTGGTAACAAAAAAGCAGCAGACAGCGATAGCAAAAAACCTTATAAAGGTAAGCAAAGCTCAACAACAGCAGAAAAAGCTAAGCCAGTAGATAAAAAACGTGATTCAACTAAATTTAAAACAGTTAAATCAGCAACTAAAAAAGTTGTAAAAAAAGAAGTTGCACCACTTAAAGCGGTTGAATCAGATTCAATTAACGTAGGTAGTAAAGTTAGAGTACAACTAGGTAATTCTCCAATGAATGCCACTATTACTGAAATTTCAGGTAAAGATATTAGTGTGCAACTTGACTCTGGTATGGTTATTAAAACTCAACTACAAAATATCTACTCGTAGAAGTAACTCTTTTATATATAAATGAACCGATATTCATTTTAGGATATCGGTTATATTTCATCAGATTGTTAGGTTGAATAGAAATCGAATAGGAAATCAATGCATGCAAAAATTTTGTCGTATCGCTCTCGCCGTCTCTTTATCATTAGGTTTATCCGTTAGCGCAATAGCGTTTGAAAAAATATATACTCCTGAAGAACTCCCTGTCCTCATGCCTGAAACCCAGCATGCCACAGCAAGCAAGCGCATTACGGCACGATTTACTCGTGCACATTATAAGAAAATTACAATTAATGATGCTTTATCTGGTGAAGTTTTTGACCGTTTCATTAAGCAACTTGATTATGCCCGTAATATTTTCTTAGCTGCCGATATTGAAAGCTTTCAAAAACATCGCTTAGAGTTTGACACTGTTTTGACACGTGGAAAGCTTGAAACACCTTATGCTATTTATAATATAAATATGCAAAGGCGTTTAGAACGTTTTGAATATGCGATAAGTTTATTAGGGGCTGAAGGTGATAAAAATCCTTTCGATTTTACTAAAAAAGAAATCTACTCATTTGACCGTGAAAAAGCACTTTGGCCTGCTGATAAAGCTGAGTTAAATGCATTATGGCGTTTAAAAGTTAAGTCAGATGTTTTAAATCTTACGTTGACTAAAAAAGAATGGCCAAAAATTAAAGAAGTCCTAACGAAGCGTTATAACTATGCGATTAAACGTTTAAAGCAGAGTGAAAGCGAAGATACTTTTCAGTTAGTGATGAACAGCTTTGCTCGGGTTGTTGAGCCACATACTTCTTATTTATCGCCACGTAATGCGGAACGTTTTCAAGTCGATATGAATTTATCACTTGAAGGTATTGGTGCTGAATTACGTTCTGTTGAAGATTACACGGTTATTCAACGCGTTATTACCGGTGGACCCGCAGATAAGTCTAAGCAATTGAAATCGAAAGACCGCATTGTGGGTGTTGCTCAAGGTGAAAAGGACTTTGAGGATATCATTGGCTGGCGCTTAGATGATGTCGTTGAAAAAATAAAAGGTCCAAAAGGCACAACAGTACGTTTACAGATATTATCTGGAGACAGCGACGATGAAGCTAATATCAAAGTTGTTTCTATTGTGCGTGATATTATTAAATTAGAAGATAGAGCAGCAAAGTCAGAGGTTTATTTACAAAACCCAGAAGTAGCGACAAGTAAAAAAATAGGGGTTATTACAATTCCTAGTTTTTATAACAACTTGTCTAGGGATGTAAAAAAAGAAATAGCCGCACTTAAAGCAAAAAATGTTGAAGGCATTATTGTTGATTTACGCGGTAATGGTGGTGGTTCATTACCCGAATCATCATTGTTGACAGGACTCTTTATAGACAAAGGTCCTGTTGTTCAAATTCGAGATGGTGCAAATCGTATTGATGTACAAGGTGATCCTGACGGAATTAGTTACTTTGATGGGCCACTTACTGTAATGGTTGACCGCTATAGTGCTTCAGCTTCTGAAATATTCTCAGCGGCTATACAAGATTATGGTCGTGGCCTTATCATTGGCGAGCATACTTTTGGTAAAGGTACGGTACAGCAACATCGTGGTTTAGGACGTGTTTATGATTTGTATGAAAAACCTTTAGGTAGTATTCAATATACTATTGCCAAGTTTTATCGTATTAACGGTGGTAGTACTCAACATCGAGGTGTTTTACCTGATATTTCTTTCCCTACGGCAATCGATCCAGAAGAATGGGGGGAAAGTAAAGAAGAAAACGCTTTGCCTTGGGATCAAATTAAACAAGCGAAATACACGCCATTAAATGAATTGACCAAAGCAGTAGCGTATTTAAACTCTCTTTATATTGAACGTATAAAAAGTAACCCAGAGTTTAATTATTTACTTGAAGATATCAGTCTTTACCAAGCAGAGAAAGATGATAAAACGGTTTCATTAAATCTTATTACGCGTAAATCAGAACGTGAAGAGCGTAAAGCAAAACGTTTAGTACGTGTTAATGAGCAACTTGTGCTGTTAGGTGAAGAGAAAATAGTAGAGTTAGACGATTTAGATGAACAACTCGATGATCTAGACCCTTTTTTAGATGAAGCGGCTCGTATCACGTTTGACTTTATTTCGTTAGATAAAGTCGCTAAAAAATAGAATTTAAAAATAAATAAAGCCGCCCTCTGAGGCGGTTTTATTTTTTATATGATGACATCATTTAATTAACCTACATGTTATGTGACTACGATATAAGGTTTACTCTGTATGCCAGCGTTAAAATCAGAATCTAATGAAGTGCTAAACGAGGAGTCTAGCCAAGTCCTAAGTTCGCATAATATCCCCACAATGCTCGATTCTTTTATTCCTGTTATTACCTTAATCACTTTACTGGCGGTAGCGGTTAATTATTTTGGTGATAACTCCTCATACGGTCCTAATCAAATAGCATTATTGCTTTCTATGGGGGTCGCTATAGTTATTGGTATTAAAAATGGCTATAAGTGGGCATCGATAGAAAAAGCGATTACAGCGGGTATATCACTGTCTTTAGGCGCTGTACTTATTTTATTTGCAGTCGGTTCACTCATCGGTACTTGGTTGTTATCAGGTACAGTGCCTACCATGATTTATTATGGCTTAAAAATATTAGATCCTTCTTGGTTTTATGCTGCGGCATGTGTGATGTGTGCCATTGTATCAATAAGTATTGGTAGCTCATGGACGACAGCTGCAACGATTGGTGTGGCGTTAATTGGTATAGCTCAAGGATTAGGTTTATCGCCTGCTATTACCGCAGGTGCGGTTATCTCAGGTGCTTACTTTGGTGATAAAATATCTCCGTTATCAGAAACAACTAATTTGGCACCTGCTATTGCCGGTAGTGAGCTATTTTCTCATATACGCTATATGTTTTGGACAACAATGCCGTCGATTACCACGGCATTAATACTTTTTCTCTTTTTAGGCTTTACTGAAACTGCAGGCAATAATGATCAATCTATTGAATTATTAAGCAAACAGCTTGAGGATCAATTTAATTTATCTTTATTTAATTTAGTACCATTATTTGTTTTACTTACCTTAGCTATAAAAAAAGTACCGGCATTTCCTTCTGTTGCCATAGGTGCCTTGATTGGTGGTTTATGGGCTGTGATCTTTCAACAAGGGCTTATTTTGCGTTTAGCTGATGGTGAGTCGGATATTTTAACGGCTAATATTATAGTTGTATGGACCGCCTTTTTCGATGGTGTCAGCATAGAGACGGGTAATCGCGAACTAAATGACTTACTTAGCGGTGGTGGTATGTCTAGTATGTTAAATACCGTGTGGTTAATTATGTGTGCGCTAAGCTTTGGTTCTGTTTTAGAGCACTTAGGTATGTTGAAAAAGTTTATTAACGTTATTTTGGCATCAGCTAAATCAACGGGTAGCTTAATCGCTAGTACTGTAGCGACATGCATAGGAACGAATATATTAACGGCAGATCAGTATATGGCTATTGTTATGCCAGGGCGTATGTATAAAGAAGAATATGTACGTAGAGGTTTAGACCCTTTAGTGTTAAGCCGTACGCTTGAAGATTCAGCAACAATTACTTCGCCACTTATTCCGTGGAATACTTGTGCAGTTTATATATCAGGTGTACTTTTAGTGAATCCACTTGATTATATATATTATTGCTTCTTTAATTGGATTAATCCAATCCTCGCCGTTATTTACGGCTTTATTGGTTTTAATATTAAGAAAATTGTTAAAGAAAGTAAAACGACGATTAATAAAAAAACATCTCGAAAAGCGATAGCTTAAATTTAAACTTTATCCAGGGCTTACCATGTCATCTACATCATCAAATACTTTATCAGATACGGCACCACGATTTTTAGCGGACTACCGCATAGCTGATTTTACTATTAATACCGTCAATTTAATCATTCATTTAGCTGATACTTGCAGCAAGGTTATTAGTGAGTTAACCATAGAGCAGCAGAGTGATGAGCAACAAGCTTTAGTACTTAATGGAGAGCATTTAACATTAGTGTCGTTAGCTATTGATAATCAAATACTGAATGCAAGCCAATACCAATTGAGCGATACACTCTTAACTATTCCAGCAAGTAGTTTACCTGATAGCACCCACTTTACGGTGACTATTACTACTGAAGTTAACCCACAAGAAAATACCGCACTCGAAGGCTTATTTAAGTCGGGTGATGCATTTTGTACTCAGTGTGAAGCTGAGGGGTTTCGTCGTATTAGCTATTACCTTGATAGACCTGATGTTATGGCAACATTTACGACTAAAGTTATTGCAGACAAAACATTATACCCCTATTTATTATCTAATGGTAACAAAGTCGCTAGTGGTGAATTAGCAGATAATCAGCATTTTGTTACGTGGTATGACCCTTTTCCAAAACCGTGTTATTTATTTGCTTTAGTTGCTGGTGATTTTGATTTACTTGAAAATAACTTTACTACTGCGTCTGGTCGTCAAGTCGCTCTTGAAATCTTTGTTGATAAAGGTAATTTAGCGAAAGCTGAGCATGCTATGACGTCATTACAAAAATCGATGGCATGGGATGAAGAGACTTTTGGCCTTGAATATGATTTAGACATTTACATGATAGTCGCTGTAGACTTTTTTAATATGGGAGCGATGGAGAATAAAGGCTTAAATGTTTTTAATTCTAAATTTGTACTCGCGGATAAACAATGTGCAACAGATAGTGATTATTTTAATATTGAAGCTGTTATTGCTCATGAATATTTTCATAACTGGACAGGTAACCGTGTCACTTGTCGTGATTGGTTTCAGCTGAGTTTAAAAGAAGGGTTAACGGTATTTAGAGATCAGCAATTTAGTGCGCAAATGCATTCAAGTGCCGTTACTCGTATTCAAAATGTTCGTGTATTACGCTCACAACAATTTGCGGAAGATGCTGGCCCAATGGCACATCCAATACGACCTGAAAAAGTGCATGAAATGAATAATTTTTATACCTTAACCGTTTACGAAAAAGGTTCAGAAGTTATTCGTATGTTACATACGCTAATTGGTGTCGATAAGTTTAGAAAAGGTATGGATTTATATTTTTCTCGCTTTGATGGTATGGCCGTAACCTGTGATGACTTTATTAATGCAATGAGTGATGCAAGTGGTAAAGATTTATCACAATTTAAGTTGTGGTATAGCCAATCAGGCACCCCAGTAATTAAAGTAAAAGAATATTTTGACCCCGAAACAGCCGTCTATACTTTAACGTTATCGCAAAAATTACCTATTACTAAAAAACAACAAGACCCGCAAGCACTTCATATCCCTATTAAAGTTGAGTTACTGACGGAAAATATTACTGATACTAATGATCAGTCTATTCAAAATACGTTGCTCGAGTTGACTGAAACAGAACAAAGTTGGCAGTTTAAAGGCTTTAGTGTTAAACCAACGTTAGCCATGCTTGCGGATTTTACAGCGCCGGTTAAATTAGTCTTTGATCAAGATGAAGCCAGTTTATTTACTATTATGAAACAAGCTAATAATAGTTTTTGTCGCTGGGATGCAGGTCAAAAATTACTCATGTCATATATACAGCAATTAACATTTGATATTGATTATGTGATTCCTGATACATTAATTAGTGTTATAAATGAAATATTAATGAGTGATGAAGATCGTGCTTTTATTGCAGAGCAAATATCACTGCCTAGTTTTGACGAAGCAGCGGGCTTAATGGTAGATATTGAACCTTTAGCGTTGATTAATGCCATAAAATCATTATCTACTTTTATTGCTAAAGGTACTCAACAGCAATTACTTACTCGCTATAACGCTTGTCAGAATAAAAGTGATCTAGATAGTGTGGCGAATAGATCATTAAAAAATACTTGTTTAGCTTACTTGAGCCAATTACCTGAATATCATTACTTAGTGAAAGAGCAGTACCGAAAAGCGACTAAAAATGATGAGATAGAACAAGAAAATATGACGGACAGTCTGGCTGCACTAACTTGTTCAGCAAGATATGATTTGGCAGACTTAAATAAGCAGTTAGATCATTTTGAAGAAAAATGGCAAAAAACAACATTAGTAATGGATAAATGGTTTGCTTTAAATGCCAGTGTAGTCAGTGAGAATATCTTTACTCGACTTGACACGTTATTGGCGCATCCACAATTTAGTTTGAAAAATCCTAATAGAGCGCGTTCTCTTATTGGGGCTTTTGCGATGAACAACCCTAAATATTTTCATTGCAGTTCAGGGCGAGGTTATCATTTTTTAGCGGAACAAATTACCAAGCTCAATGAAATAAATCCACAAGTTGCTTCAAGATTGATTACCCAGTTAATTCAGTATAAAAGTTTTGCTCCAGTGCATCAAAAATTAATGAAAGACACATTAATTACGTTACAAGCTTTACCTAAATTATCAAATGATTTGAAAGAAAAGCTTGATGCTGCCTTAAATGACTAACGCTACCTTTTACTAACTCGATTACTTTTAATCACATACTTATTTATATAAGTATGTGATTAATAATTTAAAATATGAAATATTACTTCTCAATAAAAATGACAGCCAATGATTTTCTTCCTTATTACAAAGGAACAATTAGAAGTGTTGCTGTAACGACAACTCAAGGTATTAATATTCAATTTCCAGCTATGCATTTACGAAAACATATGACAGCAAGTGGTATTAAAGGTTATTTTTGCCTAGAAACACAACAAAATAAATTTTTATCTTTATCAAAAATTAAATAAAGGGAACTAATAACGTCAAATAGAGTAAACACTTGAAACAGTGGTCTGACCATTTTTATTCTCTGTAGACAATAACAAGGTAAACTAATGATCATTATTTCAGGAACTTATAAAAAAAATAGTCTTTTACCTTTTTTTGTTTTAAAACGCTAGTTTAAAACGCGGTATTGATGGCAAGGAACGCTTGATTGCAAGTCATTAAAATATAGAGCTTTAACTCCTACCTTTAGACTTGCCACCAACGTAAAATGATGTAATTATTATGGATGTTAGATAAATAATAAAAAACAGACTAACCTTGATTACAAATAATATAAATGATTTTTCGGTGATGTTTTATCTTTTACATCATGTTCTGAATAGGGGAGAGAATAGATGAAATACAAGCCTCAACATAGTTTTGCTAAAAAGCCTTTAAGTATAGGTATTGCCACGGCACTTTCTATCACGTTGTTAACACCGGTAGTTAATAATGCTCAGGCAGCACGATGGGAATTAGGTGATGTAGAAATCAGCTTCGACTCTACTTTTAGCATTGGCTCAAGCTGGCGTACGGAAAACAGAAATTTCAATGATAATGTTGGTAAGTCAAATAATCCTAATAATGGTCTCAATTTTAGTAACTATTCAATACTTGACCAAAATCAAATTTTCAAAGTAAATAGCCCAATTAATATTCCTCCAATACCGACAGAAGATATTTGGGCACAAGGTGCTGGCGGCTATTCGACCAATGGTGATAATGGCAACTTAAATTATGATGCGGGTGAAAGCTTTTCTAAAATATTTAAAGGCGTTCATGAGCTAGATATACATTATGAAAATATTGGTCTATTTGTTCGGGGCCTATATTTTTACGATTATGCCATGGCAAATGAAGACAGAGCCTCATCTAATTCTATAACGGGTACTGTATTTGACCCTTGTCGAGATAGCGAAGCCAAAAATCAAGTTTGTCAGGATATTCGTTTACTTGATGCTTATATCTATGGTGATTTTGAAGTGGGTGAAATGCCTCTTTCAGTACGTCTTGGTAACCAAGTTATCAGTTGGGGAGAAAGTACATTAATCTCTCATGGTATTAGTGAAATAAATCCCGTGGATGTGGCTCGTTTACGTGCGCCAGGTGCGGAAATAAAAGAAGCTTTTATTCCTTTTGGTGCTTTGTGGGGTTCTTTGAGTCTTACTGATAATTTTAATGTTGAAATGTTTTATCAATACAGTTGGGAAAAAACTATTTTACCTCCCCCAGGTAGCTATTTCTCGACTAATGATTTTGCTGGCGATGGTGGACAATATAATAATATCCAACTTGGTTTTGGTAGCAACCCCGATTTAAACTTAGATTTCATAATAGGTGAGTTAAATAATATAGACTTAGCGGTCAAAACGGGACAGATATCGACAGAAAAAGCAGCGGCAATATATGCCAGTTATGCGGGTAATGTTACGTTAAGAGCGCCGGGCACCAGAGGAGAAAATGAACCTGATGATGGAGGCCAATACGGCTTACGTTTATCTTGGTTTTTACCTGAACTTAATGACACAGAAATAAGTTTATATCATGTTAATTACCACAGCCGTCGACCTATTTTTTCAGGTATTGCAGCAAACTTTAATACAGAGAGCATTGTTAATGATATTGGTTACCTTCTAACGAATGAGATAACCGAGGATAACTACACTGATTTAAATAGTTTTGCTCGTGTTGAGTTAGATTATGTTGAAGACATTAAAATGTACGCGATGAGCTTTAACACAACATTAGGTACAACAGCTCTTGCTGGGGAAATTAGTTACCGTCAAGATGAGCCGCTTCAAATTGATGATGTTGAACTATTGTTTGCTGCCGTGCCTCAGCAACTCTATAATTCAGGTAATCCAGTAGGTGCAGCTTTAAATGGCGTTTCACAAATAGTGAACGCTGATGGTATACCTTATGGTTCAAGTGAGTACATAAATGGATATATTCTCTCGGATACCACGCAAGCTCAAATGACTTTAACACATCTATTTGGTCCAACTTTTGGTGCTAGTCAATTAGTTGGGCTTATTGAAGTGGGTGGTATTAATATTAATGATATGCTAGAACAAAACGAATTACGCTTAAATGGTCCAGGTACTGCCCGTAGTGGTGGTATTGAAGGTAGTCCAGGTTTAAATTTAGCCATACAAGGTGGGGTTGAATCTAATCCATTCCCAACTGAATTTTCTTGGGGTTACCGCGCGGTAGCTAAACTTGACTATACCAACGTTATAGCAGGTATTAATATTTCACCACGTATAGTCTTTGCACATGATGTTAAAGGTATTACACCTGATCCACTCTTTATGTTTATTGAAGGTAGAAAATCAGCCTCTTTAGGCATTACTTTTGATTATCAAAGTCGCTGGTCAGCAGATTTGAACTATAATAGCTTCTTTGGTGGTGTGGGTACTACTAACAAACTGTCAGACCATGACTACTTTTCTCTTAGTGTAAAATATTCAATCTAATTTAAGGCATAAATCATGAGAAATAACATGAATAAAGTCACATTATTATCAGTGGCCATTTCTATGGTCTTATCTACAGGCGCTTTAGCTAAAGTTCCTGCAGAGCAAGCGGCTAAACTGTCGTCGGAATTAACCTTTGTCGGTGCAACACGTGCGGCGAATAAAGATGGAACAATTCCAGAATGGACTGGCGGTATTACTAAAACACCTGCGGGGTATAGTGTGGGTGATCATCATATTGATCCCTACCCAGAAGATAAAGCTCAATTTACTATTACAGCCAGTAATGTTGAACAATATAAAAATATGTTAACACCAGGTCAACTTAAGTTATTTGAGACTTATCCTGAGACTTATAAAATGAATATCTATCAAACACACCGTAGTGCTTCTTATCCTGAACATGTATATCAAGCAATTAAAGATAATGCGACAAGAGCAGAGCTTGTCAAAGGTGGTAATGGTATCAAACAAGCGGCTGTTGGTATTCCCTTTCCTATACCTGCGAATGGTTTAGAAGCTATTTGGAATCATCAATTGCGTTATCGCGGTGAAAGCGTATCGCGTCGAGGTGGGCAAGCTTCACCTACAGCATCAGGTAGTTACACTTATGTTGGTTTAGATGAATCCTTAATATTACCTTATAATGTTAAGGGAGCAGATCCGACTGAATTAGAAAAAACAAATATTCTCTTTAAGTTTAAACAAAAAGTAACGGAACCAGCACGTTTAGCAGGTACCGCATTACTTGTGCATGAAACGATGGATCAAGTTAAAACACCTCGTCAAGCATGGACTTATAATACGGGACAGCGTCGTGTTCGTCGTGCACCTAATGTAGCCTATGATGCACCAGGTACTGCATCGGATGGTTTAAGAACCACTGACGATTTTGATATGTATAACGGCGCACCCAATCGTTATAACTGGACATTAAAAGGTAAACAAGAGCTATTCATTCCTTATAATGATTATCGATTACACAGTGACCAAGTCAAATATGACGATATTATACAACCAGGACATATCAACCCAGAATTAGTACGTTATGAAAAACATCGTGTCTGGGTTGTTGAAGCTAACCTTAAAGAAAATACGCGTCATATCTATAAAAAACGAGTTTTTTATATCGATGAAGATAGCTGGCAAATAGCGGTAACAGATATCTATGATAACCGTGATGAGCTTTATCGTGTAGGTATTGCTCACACTATTAACTATTATGAAGTACCAACAGTTTGGTCTACTCTTGATGTATTTCATGATCTTCAGTCTCGACGTTATATTGCAATAGGGCTTGATAATGAAACGAAGATGTATGATTTTTCTAAAAAGCAAAATGAGCGAGACTTTACACCTGCAGCATTAAGACGCGAAGGTCGTAGATAATTAGTAATGAATAACGGCTGACAATGTTAGCCGTTTTTATTTCTAAATGAATATTTAGTTTATTTCAGTTTAATTTTATATTAAGAACTGGAATATCAAAAGAGTAGTGTTATGCGTTTATTAATTGCTTTTGCCGTAATTTTTTTTATTTATCTTCCTTCTGTTTCTGCTGATAACGCAGTAGATATAAAATCACCTGCCACAATGTCAGTATTAGCCAGTAAGTCATTATTATTAGACATTTCTTCTATTGGTGAAGACAAACTTGTAGCGGTAGGTCAACATGGACATATTCTGCTATCAAGTGATGGTGAAGAATGGCAACAAGCCAATGTACCTGTCCAGGCTACCTTAACTAGCGTGTATTTTTTAAATGAACAATTAGGGTGGGCTGTTGGTCACGATGCAACTATATTACATAGTCAAGATGGTGGGCTTAATTGGCAACTACAACAGTATTTACCTTCGTTAGAAAAGCCTCTTTTAGATATTTATTTTAAAAATGCTAATCATGGTATCGCTGTTGGTGCTTACGGGCAATTTTTTCGCACTCATGATGGGGGGAAATCTTGGAACACAGAATTCCATCAAACATTTTTATTCGCAGATGATATCGAATACCTGAATGAATTAAAGCAAGAAGATGAGGAATCATATCTGGATGAAATATCTTTCATTTTGCCGCATTTCAATCGTATCGTGAACGAAGGAGAGACAGTCTTTATTTTAGGTGAAACAGGGTTGTTAGCTAAAAGTAATGATTTTGGACTGACATGGCAACAATTTGATAATTTTTATCAAGGTTCCTTTTTCTCTCTAGCACGTACTAAAAAAGGGAATTTATTAGTAGCAGGTTTACGTGGGCATGTTTTTCGTGGCCTCAAAAAAAACCTTACAGTAGGTGTTGGATCAGACATTAATAATGTTATTCAATGGGATGAAGTTGCCACCAATATCACTGCTTTATTAAATGATATTGTTGTCGCTGATGATGGTCGTATTTTTATATTGGGTAATAATGGGGCGCTGCTTGTTAGTAACAATGACGGACAATTCTTCAATAAAGTTCCACAAAAAGATGGTAAACCCCTTATCGCTGGCGTGTGGTTTAAAAATCGATTATTTGCAGTTTCTGATATTGGAATTAAGATAATTGATTTACCTAAGTGATTCACTTAAGTTATGACTATTTATTACGCAAAAACACATAATATTTAATAATATAATAAAGTTCGGAATATATTACTATGAAAACTTCTCTGGCTAATCGTATTGAAATAGCACTATTTCGGCATAAACTCTTGGTATTAATGTTTTTCGTTATCACCAGTGCTTTTTTTATGTTTCAAGCGACACAAATTAAACTTGATGCCTCTTTTACTAAAAATATCCCGCTTAATCATAGTTACATGAAAACCTACTTAAAACATCGGGTTAACTTTGGTGGTGCGAATAATATTCTTATCTCAGTTTGTGATAATAGTCATGATATTTTTAATGCAGATTTCTTTAATGCGTTAAAAGGCGTGCATGACAAGCTATTTTTTATCCCCGGTGTAGATAGGATTCAGGTTAAATCCTTGTTTTCACCGAGCACTCGTTTCGTTGAAGTCGTTGAAGACGGTTTTGCCGGAGGTCCAGTGATTCCCGCCGACTTTCAACCTTCTGCGGAAGGACTTTCTATTGTTAAGGGGAACATCGAAAAAGCAGGTATTGTTGGTAGTATTGTTGCTGACGATTACAGTTGTGCCATGGTGAAGGCTGCTTTATTAGAGTTTAATCCTGATACAGGAGAAAAATTAGATACGTTAGCTATCGCGGATAAATTAGAGAAAGATATTCGTCAAGCGTTTGAGAAAGATACGATAAGTATTCATATTATTGGCTTTGCGAAAATGGTTGGTGATGTTGCTGAAGGTGCTAAAGGTGTTGTGTTATTTTTTGCACTCGCTATCGCTATTACGGCTGTGATGGTTTATCTATTCAGTCACTCTATTCGCTTAACCACGCTACCAATATTGTGCTCTTTAGTGGCGGTTGTTTGGCAAATGGGTATGTTATCAAGCCTCGGGTTTGGTCTTGATCCTATGTCAATATTAATTCCTTTTTTAGTTTTTGCTATTGGTGTTAGTCATGGTGTGCAAATGATTAACTCCGTTGTT
>Ga0308012_10001209_pt1 | contig 13994 bp, 14 predicted proteins | sample Neamet179_FD_203133 | JGI IMG/M metagenome (GOLD analysis project Ga0308012, IMG submission 203133) | Marine microbial communities from water near the shore, Antarctic Ocean - #179 | ecosystem: Environmental > Aquatic > Marine > Unclassified | place: Southern Ocean | collected 2014-07-25 | reverse complement strand
AAAGCTTTCAATACGATGTGCTCGTTGTATTACCTCGTTAGACTGTGAATTATTGTTATTTTGGGGTGATATACTTTGATTGCTAGAAGAGCTAATATCTTCTTGTGCGGATAATGTTTGATTAATAAATGTATCAAATTCATTACTACTATTATTATCGTTATCCACATTAAATGTGGAATTATTATTTACACCTATATCACTATTTTCAGAATCTGATTGATTACCTTCATTACTATTGAGCGATAACAGCTCTGATTGCGCGGAAAGAATTCTTTGTGTTGCACTAGCCGCGACTTTAATATCTTGTGTCGATGGACTTGCAGGTGCTAAAGCTGCAGCGTGTACTTTCTGCATCTTATTTATTGTGGCTTTAGGATCTCCGGGCACTCCACTCAAGTCGACTGAAACTTCACCACCTACCGCGTATTTTTTCCCATCAGGACCTACTTCAAACGTATAAGAAGGTGAACCAGTCGAACCACCACCTGCTGAAGCATGAGCTAATTCGTGTGTTCTTACTTCTTTATCTCTTTGTTGCAACTCAGTGATAATTCTTTCATCAGTCAGTGCTGCCTTTTTCGCGTGTTCGTCAGCGTTTTTATTTTCTGATTCATCAATTTCTGATGCACCTCTTTCTGAGGTGTTATTGTTAGCATTAGCAGATTCTTCTTGATTTTGCTTAGCGTTTTGTTGTTCGCCTTGATGATTTTCTTGTTCAGAAATTGAACTAGCAGCTTGTTCAGCTTGCTTTCTTAGCTGTGCGAAATCGACTTGTTCATTACTTTGAGCCGGCGTGCGTGCACGCTCTTTTTCTGAAGCAACGCTTTTGTCAGCTGCAGATGGATTCGTCGCAGAAACTTGTGTGATTATTTCTCGTTGGTTATTATCACGACGTAGGCCTTCCGTAGGTGGATTGACCACGGTTGCTATAGGTAAACTAGGTGTATGCGGGGTAATATTCATAATAAATATTATTCACCAAATAGTAATGACTTATTAACTAACTAACGAGTATGGGCCTAATCGAAAGTTTTAGGCGGTTATATCCAGTAAAGTACCTAATGCATCGTCAGCACTTTTAATAACTTCAGTCGAAGCTTTAGCTTGATATTCAGCTACTTTCAAATTGACAATAGATTGGTTCAAATCAGGTACTTCAGAAGTAGTAGATGCACTTCTAATTTCAGTATTTACTTCAGTAGGATCACCGATACTACTTTGTTCTTCAGAATTGAGTGTTGTATTAGCGACAATATCAGTAGCTGCTTGGTCAGCAGTTGATCTTGCATTTTGAAAGCCTTGTATACCTGAATTTAATGCTGATTGTACTTCCATAGGTATTTCTCCAATACTAATAAACTCTATTGGTTAATTATTGACCTAAAACGAAGTAAAGTAAAGCTTAATTTATTCTGTATTTTTATCGTAGAGCCTTTACAATTGTACAGTTCTGGTAAGTGGTTAATTACCAATACTTTTATTATTTTAATTTGTTCTTATATTCGGATATTGTGATTCTAGCCAAGGAAATAATACTTGGTAAAAGTCATCAAGGTGGGAAATAAAGGGCGCATGTGAAGCGTAATCGAATATATGCTGTTGACTCTTTGGGGCTAGATTTTTAATGTTATTGATAACAGCTTTTGGCACTAGGCTATCATTACTTCCGTATAAACGTAAAAATGGTATTTCAATACTCGATAATTTCAGACGTAAATCACAATGACTTAATAACGCCAGTGAATCAGATAAAGTTTTTTGGTTAGGTAGAGGGTGATCCATAACAAGTTTAGTGATCAATTTTAAATCTTGTCGAATATGAGGGCTACCCATTGCTTGAATTTTTAAGAAACCGCTAATTGTTTTCGCTGTATCGGTAGCTAGCTGTTGATGAAAGTTATTGAGAATGTTTTCTTTTATTCCAGGCCAGTTAGTTATCGGCTCTTCGACAAAATATGGGCTACTGGCAACTGTAATTAATGCTAACACTTTTTCTGGATATTTAAGTGCCATCTCAGTAGCAATTAAACCACCTAATGACCAACCAAGATAAATAGCAGGTTGATCAATTATTTGGTTGATATGTTGGCAAATATTGATTAAAGAATAGGGTTCTATAGCCACGTCACTATTAATACCAAAACCAGGTAAATCAATAGTGATTAGTTGATAATTACTCTCTTTATTATCATTAAATAAGGCTAATAGGGGTTGCCAAACACCTGAATTAAGGCCCCAACCATGCAGTAGAACTATAGGAATAACATTACCTTTAATAGAGCCACTTAGAGTCTTACTAGGCGAGAATGTGGAAATTTTTAAGCTTTTTGCCATGCTTACTACTGCACTATGTAAATATTAATTAATCAAAGTACTATTTTATACCCGCAATCCTTCAAGATGCAAGTTCAGGCTGTTTGCAATTAAATGGGAATAATGAGTTGCTAGCAAAAGGAAAAAGAGATGGCATGGAAGCTAGATTTAAGGCGGTTTAATACGTGTTACGTTAATCCAGCCAATAATGGAGTAAAAAATTTATTCAAAAATGCTCTCATAAATGTGAGTTGTTGCGATTTGTGCGGTGCGAATATTAGTAAAAGTTATTTACTTGGTCATTCCTTACAACAATCCTTACTCTGCCAAAACTGTATTAACGATTTACCGTATTTTAATCAAAAGCTAGTCGTAGGGAATCTACTTAATTGGCCTGCAATTCACCAAGCTTTACCTAATATTTATTTTGAACGACTATTTGCCTTATCACCTTATGTTTACCCTTTTAATAAGTGGTTAGCTCAAATGAAGTACTTAGGCCGTTTTGAATTAGCTAATTTATTTAGCACTTTGCTCGGTGCCCAATGGCAGGGAATGATGAAAGTGAATTCATGTAGCCCTATTGATCTTGTGATATCGGTACCGTTACATCTTAAAAAATGGCAGGTTCGTGGGTATAATCAATCGCACCTTATTGCTAAGTACTTTGCGAAAGAGCAATCATTGCCATACGATGCAGACTTGATGATACGAATAAAAAATAATGATAGTCAGATGGGGAAAACAGGTAGTCAGCGGCGAAATAATTTAGCGAATGCTTTCACTTTACAACACAAATTAGCTTCTCATGTTAAGCATGTATTAATCATCGATGATGTGGTGACAACGGGAACAACAGCCAGTGAAATGAGTAAATTACTAAAAAATATGGGTGTTGAAACTGTCACTTTAGTAGCCGTGTGTTTAACCCTACCGAAAGGTAATAATAGGGATCTTATACAATTATAAGAGCATTACTACTCTTATAATTTTTGATAAAGAACAGAGCATACATCACTAAAAAATAAACCATTCGTTAGTAATTTAACGCTGCCGTGGCAGTGACCTCTGCATTTTACTTATCTAAAGTATTAAACAAAAGCGTAAAAATCATTAGACATAACTCAATAGCCGCGTAAAATACACATACTTGAGTAAAATAGTCAGGTACTCTTCATTTACATCTTATTTATTGAAAATATATTTTGTAAATATGAACCCGTACCAGAGAGCAAAGAGAGCTAAAAATGATCAGTATTTCAGAGAGTGCTCAAAAGCATTTTATAAACTTACTTTCGCAACAAGCTGAAGGTACCCATATTCGTGTTTTTGTTGTAAACCCTGGTACAGCGAAAGCTGAATGTGGTGTTTCGTATTGCCCACCTGATGCGGTTGAAGCCGATGATATAACACTTCCTTTTGAAGGCTTTTCAGCGATGATCGATGCTGATAGTAAAGGCTTTTTAGAAGATGCAGAAATTGATTTTACTACGGATCAAATGGGTTCACAGTTAACCCTAAAAGCACCTAACGCCAAATTACGTAAAGTTGCAGATGATGCGCCTTTATTTGAACGAGTGCATTATTTTTTACAAGCCGAAGTTAACCCTCAGTTAGCAGGTCATGGCGGTGAATGTACATTAGTTGAAATTACGGATGATGGTTATGCGGTCTTGCAATTTGGCGGTGGCTGTAATGGTTGTGCGCAAATTGATGTTACGGTAAAAGATGGTATTGAAAAGCAACTTATAGATTTGATGGGTGGCGAAATCAAAGGCGTTAAAGATGCAACAGAACATGAACGCGGCGATCATTCGTATTACTAAAATTTCACGCATATAATTTAGTATTGTATGAAGATACTACTAGAAAAAATAGGCCAAAATCCACAGAAAAGTTTAACACTGTTCTTGCGTGGACTTGGCCTTTTTGTTGTTGGTTTGATCTTTGTCGCTTTAGGTTATTTCTATCACCATCTTTGGCAGATTATTGGCATAGTTATACTCATCTTTGCTTGTTTATTAGCAGCGTGGGGTTATTTGGGCATATTTGCTAATCGGTGGTTAAACATTCTTTATCGCACTAAAACACTGAATAAACGCAAGTATTAAGTATTTTCTTTAGATTCAAATAACCTTAGATAAAATATAAAAATGATAAATTTAATAAAGAAATATTGGCTAATTATTACCATTTTTATACTGACGGCGATTGCTACTTTATCTTTATGGCCAGTTGCACATTTACCAGAAGTCCCAGGTAGTGATAAAACTCATCATTTTATCGCTTATGGTTTGTTAATGTTTCCTGTTGCGTTAAGAAAGCCAAAACATTGGTTATGGATTATTTTAGCTTTTGCCGCTTTTAGTGGTGCAATTGAACTAATTCAACCTTACGTTAATAGATATGGCGAATGGCTTGATATGGCAGCTAATGTTACTGGTTTAGCCTGTGGTATTATACTCGCTAAGGTAGTCGAGTATTGTTCATTACGATACTCGAAATAACACTTATTCACGTTTACCCATTTTATTAAATTACTGCCCATTTGTGCGGGTTAAATAATTCATCTCCGTGTTGCTCTCAATCCCAGTAGCCAGCTATAGTTTATTGGTGTGCTCTTTCACGCTATGGGTAGCACGCGTATCCCTAATTTAAAGCCAGCTGAAAACAAACTCGATAAATAAAATGGCAAGTTTAATCAATAATTTTTCCTAAAGTTCTAGTGGTTCAAAGAAAAAGGCGGTATTTTATCTTATCTGATTTTTTAAAGGGTAACTCTATGCAATATATGTTGCGGTCACTATTCTCAGTTTCATTATTATTAAGCTTGATGCTTAACAGTCATGCCGCTGTAATTTTACAGTATCACCATGTTAGTGATAGCACGCCAGCAAGTACTAGTATTTCTCCAAAGCAATTTGAAGTGCACTTACAATATTTGAAAGATAATAACTTTAAAGTCGTACCTTTATCTGAATTAATTAATGGCATAAAAAAACAAAAAACATTACCAGACAAAAGTGTCGCAATTACTTTTGATGATGCCTATATTGATATATTGACACAGGCAAAACCGATTTTAGATAAGTTTGCTTTCCCGTATACCATTTATGTAAATCCAGGTATTATCAATCGTAACGAAAAAAATGATGCCTCACATTATTTGTCATGGATACAACTTAAATCCCTTTCAGATGAAGGTGTGATTATTGCTAACCATGGTTATGAACATGATTCAATGGCGCGTATTCCTGAAGGTTTAACGCAAACAGAATGGTTAACTAAACAAACAAATTTACTATTAAAAGCCGAAACAATCATTAAAGAAAACACCGGTCAAAACTGGAAGTATTTTGCTTACCCTTATGGTGAGTATGATTTGGCGGTACAAGCATGGGCTAAGGCGAATGATTTTGTTGCCTTTTCTCAGCAATCTGGTGCCATTGGCTTAAACACAGATTTAACCAGTGTGCCACGCTTTCCTGCTTCTCAACCCTACGATAAAATTTCTGGTTTACGTGATAAATTGAATTCATTAGCACTGAATATCAGCTTGAAAGACGACCAAGCTGAAACAATATTTAAGCACAAAGAAACTAAAAGTATTACTTTTGATATTGAAAGTGGTGACTTTTATAAGTCTGGACTTAATTGTTATATATCAGGGGTAGGGAAACAAAAAATAATTTGGCACGATGATGTTAGTTTTAGTATTGAATTCTCGAAAGATTTACCTGTTGGTAGGGTTCGAGCAAACTGTACTGCGGCAAGTATCAGTAAACCAGGTCGTTATTATTGGTATTCAAAGCCATGGTTCATCTTAAAAGAAGAGGGTAGCTGGTATCACTTGTAGACACTTTTCATTTACATCACAATATTGATGCAACTAACGATACAAGGCGACTATCTTTTGGTAGTCGCTTAATAGTTTTTCATTATCAATATGTGGCACCTCGCCAACTTCCTGTTCAGGTTTAAAGATGGCTTCAACTTTCCCTTCGGGGTTAATCAATACTAGTGATGCACTGTGATCAACCCAATAAGCCTCATTATCATCTGTTGAGTTATCCGTTATTGCATACATTAGACCTAAGTTCCGTGAAAAAGGAAAAAGCACATCGTGTTCAGCACGTAATGCTTTAAAGTTAGGATTGAAGTAGCCGATATATTGCGCAAGTTTCTCTCTAGTGTCGCGCTTAGGATCAACCGACACTAATACAACTTGGCTATTTTGGGCAATAGCCGTTAAATCATCATAGATAAAATGGAGCTTTTGTAATGTCATTGGGCAAACATCAGGGCATGAAGTATAACCAAAAAACACCAATGACCACTTGCCCAGAAGCTGTTCATTTTGAAAAGGCAGCCCTAACTCATCTTCGAAAGTAAAATCTGAAATGGTGCGAGGCTGTTGGTAATGCAAAGCATATTCAGCGCTGGGCAATTCATTGCTTTGTTTAATAATATTATAGCCAATGGTTCCAGCAGCGATAGAAGTAAGCGCAATGAGTCCGTAAATATATTTATTCATTCATTAATACTTTCATTAATATTCTGGTTTGTCGTAATGGTTTAATTATTGGCTCTTGAGCGTTGTCTATTAGGTCAAAGGCAGCCAATAATGGTCGAATAATAAAATAATAAAAAGCAGCATTAAATGCACAATAGAAAATTTAAAAGTTGCCATCGCTGTCTCTTCTTTCGCATGAAATTTTAGCTGCCACGCGTAACCAAAAAATATTAAATTTAATATACAAGCACCAACTAAATAGAGCCAATTACTCATTCCCACTAAATAAGGCAATAAACACACAACAAAGAGTAATACGGTATATAGCAGTATTTGTGTTTTTGTGAAACTCACACCATGAGTTACTGGCAACATAGGAATGTTTACTTTGGCATAATCATTTTTTCGGTGGATAGCCAATGCCCAAAAATGGGGGGGGGTCCAAGTAAATATGATTAATACAAGGAGTAGAGCATTAGGCGCAATTTCGTTAGTCATCGCCGTCCAGCCTAATAAAGGTGGAATTGCACCAGCCAAGCCTCCTATAGTAATGTTTTGTGGCGTTGCACGCTTTAAATACATGGTATAAACAAAACTATAACCCACTAATCCAGCCAAGGTTAACATTGCTGTTAACGGGTTAACTAAAGCATATAGAATAACAAAACCAATCAATGCAATGCTTACTGCAAAAACTATAGCATTTTCTACGCTAATTCTACCTTCAGGCAAAGGCCTATTATGCGTACGTCCCATAATGGTATCAATTTTTTCATCCACTATATGATTAATTGCGGCAGCGGCAGAAGATAATAAAGCAATACCTAACATCGCTGGTATTAGCAATTGCCAAGGTAACCCGCCTGGAACTGATAAGCTCATACCAACTAAAGCTGTTAGTACTAGTAGAGCGACAACTTTAGGTTTAGTTATATCGTAATAAGCACGCCAATTAGTAAATATATGACTTATAGAAAAACGACTTTTGACAACCGTAAGCTCTTGTTGCAAAGGCGGTAGTGTTTCATTAATAATCTTATTCATAAAATGACTCCTCAGAATTTTTTCTTAACTTGTAAGCTAAAGTGATTAAACTCAGCATCAAACCTGCGGCGACTAAGTTGTGTGCAACCGCCACTTTAAGTGGTAATGAGAACCAAATATTACTCATCCCTAAACAAATTTGAATGACTAATACACCGAGTAATATAACAGCGGAACTCTTTATTGTGTGAAGTCTTGACTTAATAAAGACCATGATGGCTAACCAAGCGAGAAATACGCCAGTAATGATGGCGCCTAAACGATGAGTTACATGAATAGTGACTCGTTCATTATGAGCTAAGTGGCCAAATTCATAACTTTCTTTGTTTGGTGGAATCAAATTAAACGACTGCTCAAAATTTAAATCATTGAGCCAATCCCCTTGGCATATGGGTAGCTCAACACAACTCATTGCTGCATAATTAGAAGATGTCCAACCTCCCAAGGCAATTTGTGCGGTCAGTATAATAACCCCGAGTAATGCATAGCTACTGTATTTTTTAAGTTGAGAATCTACTAAGTTGGCACCTCTAGCATTGACACTTCTAGCCTTAACTCTCAAATATAATAAGAATAATAAACACAGCGTAGTAAAGCCGCCGAGTAAATGTGCCATGACAATAACGGGCATTAGTTTTAGTGTTACTGTCCACATACCCAATGCTGCTTGAAATATTACAATAATTAAAATGGATATCGGGAGAAATAGCGGATACCTAATTGATGACTTTTTGAAAAAGCGTAATTTAATCGAAAATAATGCAATAACAGCAATAAGTAAACCAAGACTGCCAGCGAAATAGCGATGAATCATTTCATTCCATGCTTTAGCAGGTTCAACAGGTCGGTCAGGAAATGCTTGTTCGGCGGCGGAGATTTGCGCACTGGTTTGAGGCACATCAATTAAACCATAACACGTTGGCCAGTCAGGGCAGCCTAAACCAGCATGAGTTAAACGTGTATATGCACCTAAGCCAATAACGACAATGGCTAGTAATAAACTTGTTAGCACTAAACGACGTAATGTTTGCGTATTTCTATCATGTTCAGTCATTGAGTTCATATTGTAATTACCCAACCTTAGAATATTTCAAAAGTTTCTTCATGTCGGTAATAATTGCTTTACCAAAAGCGGCTTGAAGTTGTTCTTTCTCTGGTAGTTGATGAGTTAAAATAACATTGCCTAAAGGATCGGCAATAAGTACTTGTGGCTCTTGCAGCAAATTATTCATTTGAGGCGTTAAAGCGAGTATTTCCCACTGGCTTTTGGCAAGCCGTTGGTTTTGCAGCGCAGAAAAAAGGTCTTCTTTGAGTAATACGGCTGATACTCTTGGCATATCTTTACCTAGAGCGACGTAGCTGTTATGTACTGTTTCAATACTGTGTAAACAAAGATCCGGACAAGTATGAGGGAGTCGGTAAATAATAAGCCATTTTTTATCAAATGCTTGATTATCAATACCTAGATCATTGAGTGTTAATGGCTGTGTTATTAACTTACCTTGATTCGTTACGCCTAAGCTCAACCATTGATTGTCTAAGGCTAATTTAGCTAATAATATTGGCAATATAAATACGGTTAGCAATAATAATAAACTACGGCGGTTCTTATGCTTAGAGAGGTGTTTAGAGTTAAGTTCTGCAGTATGTTCTGACTGAGTCATATTTAACGCCTTATTGTTATTGTTATTGTTATTGTTATTTCTTCTGTAAATTTTTAGATGATTTATCGGTCTTCCCAAAGGAAGGACTAGGAGAAGGGTTACGTGTTTTTACACGTAAGCTAATCATCAATATTAACCAAGCTAATGCTAATGCTGCCCATTGGAAGCTATAGCCAAAATGTTTTTCGGCGGGCATGACTATCGGATGCCAGTTTTTTTTATAACCAAGACTTTCTTCAGGATCTACATAAATAACAAAAGGTAATAACGGTTTATCTATTAATGGAGATATTAATGCAGAAAACTTTTTTAATTCAATTTGCTGAACACGTAATGGCCAACTTGGTTTAGTAAAATCTTGCTCTGTTAACATTATCCCTTGCTCAACAACACGCACATGACCTTTGAAGTTATATTGTCCTTGAAAAGGCGTAACTGCAGGTAGTATTTTTCGATTAATTGAACCCTGTACCCAGCCTAAATTGACTAAAACAGCATGAGTCTTAGTTTGTACAACTTGCAATACGCGGTAACCTAGCGATCTATTCTCTACTTGGTTATCGAGTAAAAAAACATAGTCACCATTAAATTGTCCTTCAATGGTTACTGGAAAGTCATTAACGCTTTCCTTACCGTTAAATTGTTTCGCTTTTGATAACTGAACGACTTCGTTAAGTGTCAGGGGGGAGCGTTGATTAAGTTGTTCAATGCGGGTTAGGCGCTGCTCTTTTTCAAAGCCGCGGTCATACTGCCAGAAAGCTAATTTAACCAAACTAAAAAAGACAATAAGGGTTAGCCCTAACCAAAGGGCTTTTCCTACTAGTGATTTAGTAATTATTCTTTTTAGCTTCTTATCAGACTGCAAAAAATAAGATCCTATAAAATATAAACAAAAACAAAAAGCATAACCCAAACTACATCGACAAAATGCCAATACCAACTTGCGGCTTGAAAGGCAAAATGATTTTCAGGGGTAAAGTGTCCTTTTAATACTCTCAACCACATTACTATCAACATGATACAGCCTAAAGTCACATGCATACCGTGAAAGCCAGTTAATAAATAAAAGGTGTTACCGTAGACGCCACTATCTAGAAATAAGCGCATTTCTTCAGAGTAGCCGTGAGCATATTCTAATACTTGAAAACACATAAACGCCAAACCAAGTATTATGGTTAGACCAAGCCATATTTTAAGTGGCTTACGGTTATCTTTAATTAAAGCGCTATGTGCAAAGTGTGCGGTGACTGAAGATGTTAATAGCAAAACAGTATTAATTAATGGTAGTCCGTACCAACCCATAGCGGTAGTCGTTGTACCATCTGGCGTTGTTAATAACGGCCATTGAGGAACAAAGTTAGGCCAAAGAACTGCGGCAGTTTCGGCATTATTTCCTGCGCCGCCTAACCAAGGTATAGAAAACACACGTAAATACAGTAAAGCACCGAAAAAAGCGGCGAAAAACATTATTTCAGAAAAGATAAACCAACTCATACCTTGGCGAAATGAATTATCCATTTGATGTGAATACTTACCCGCTAATGATTCATTAATTACATCACTAAACCAACCGGCCAGCATATAAATAATAAGCGCAACACCAGCGAGTAGTAAATAACCACCATACCCACCTGTTTCATTAGCCATATCTGTTACATAATTAGCGGCGCCAAAGGCGATCATAAATAGTGCGACTGCGCCAACAATTGGCCAGTGACTTTGACTAGGTACGTAATAACTTTCATATTCTTTGTTAGTCATTTTCTATCCCTTATTTCTAGTAGAACCCTATGATGACTTTTCAGTAATGTCATACAAGGTATACGATAAAGTTAACGTTTTTATATCTTCAGGAAGTTCTAAATCGACATAAAACTGTAAGCTCATTTCAACATCCTTTCCTGCTTCCAATGGTTGTTGAGTAAAACAAAAACATTCAATTTTATGAAAATAGTTTGCTGCCAAACCAGGTGATACTGATGGTACTGCTTGCCCGATAATGTCATGCGTAGCATTATTTTTTGCATAGAATGACACTAATTTCATCTCACCGGGATGCACTTCAATTTCATTGATCACTGGCTCAAATTCCCAGGGAATTCCTTTAGCATTGCGCGTTATAAATTGCACCTTTACGATACGAGACTTGTCAATACCACTCGCATCATAGGTTGCTGCTGTACTATTGGTTTTGCCATTGAGGCCGGTAATATCACAAAACACATCATATAAAGGCACGAGAGCAAAGCCAAAGCCAAACATAGCAACAACGACTAACAGTAATTGTTTTACTGTTTTGTTATTGGACTTTATAGAACTACCTGTACTGTCCATATTGTCGGTAGTTCTTTTCAAGTTAGCTTTATCATCACTCTTCATATAAATGAATACTCGTATTCTTTAGCTTTGATTCTGATCGGCATCATCAATTTCTTGCTGCGATGGCGGAGTACTAAATGTGTGATAAGGAGCAGGACTTGCAACTGTCCATTCTAAACCTATGGCACCATCCCAAGGTTTAGCTGGCGCTTTTTCACCACCGCGAATACATTTGATAACCACCGCTAAGAAAATAAGCTGTGATAAACCAAAGGCAAAGCCGCCAATACTTACCCATTTATTAAAGTCAGCAAACTGTAGTGCGTAATCAGGTATTCTGCGCGGCATACCGGCTAATCCTAAAAAGTGCATTGGGAAAAATAATAAGTTAACAGAAACTAATGAACACCAAAAATGCCATTTGCTTAGTGAATCGTTGTACATGTGTCCTGTCCATTTAGGCAACCAGTAATAAGCACCTGCATAAAGTGAGAACAATGAACCTGTAACCAATACATAATGGAAATGAGCGACAACAAAGTAAGTATCATGATATTGAAAATCAACCGGAGTCATTGCCAGCATCAAGCCAGAAAACCCGCCAATAGTGAATAAAATAACAAAGGCGATTGAAAATAGCATAGGTGTTTCAAAGCTTAGAGAACCGCGCCACATTGTAGCTACCCAGTTAAATACTTTAACCCCTGTAGGTACGGCAATGAGCATGGTGCAATACATAAAAAACAACTCACCAAATAACGGCATACCCGTGGTGAACATATGATGTGCCCAAACGATAAATGACAGTAAGGCAATAGAAGATGTTGCATAAACCATTGAGCTATAGCCGAATAATCGTTTGCGTGAAAATGCCGGAATAGTTGTAGAGACAATACCAAAAGCAGGTAAAATCATAATATACACTTCAGGGTGTCCAAAGAACCAGAATATATGTTGGAACATAACGGGATCACCGCCACCAGCTGCATCAAAGAAACTTGTGCCAAAATAAGTATCGGTCAGCAACATAGTTACTACGCCTGCGAGCACGGGCATGACGGCAATCAATAAATAAGCCGTGATGAAAAAGGTCCAAACAAACAAAGGCATTTTCATGTAAGTCATGCCAGGAGCACGCATATTCATGATAGTAACAACAATGTTTATTGCGCCCATTATGGAAGAAATCCCCATAATATGAACAGCAAAAACGAAGAATGCAGTACTACCATTTGAATAGGTTGTTGATAATGGGGCATAGAATGTCCAACCAAAGTTAGGCGCGCCACTTTCCATAAAAAATGAACCAAGCAGAATGGCAAACGCAAACGGTAATATCCAAAAGCTCCAGTTATTCATTCGTGGTAATGCCATATCTGGCGCGCCTAACATCATAGGCAGCATCCAGTTAGCAAAGCCGGTAAAGGCGGGCATAATCGCGCCAAACACCATTACCAAACCATGTACGGTGGTTAACTGATTAAAAAAGTCAGGTTCAACTAACTGAAGACCAGGCTGAAATAATTCTGCACGGATAATCATGGCTAGCGCGCCGCCAGTTAAAAACATAATAAAAGCGAACCATAAATATAAGGTACCGATATCTTTATGGTTTGTGGTGTACAACCAACGTTTGATACCTGTCATTTTATGGTCATGATGTTCATTTTCTTGATGCTCGTTGTGCGATGCTTGCTCTATAACGTTTGTAGTCATTTCATACCCTCCTATTTCGCACTAACGGCATTAACCGCTGCAGGTTGTACTAAATCGCCAGTATTATTGCCCCAAGCATTACGCTCATAGGTTACAACCGCAGCTATTTCTGTTTTAGTTAATTGGCTTGAAAATGCAGCCATCGCCGGATTTTTCTTACTACCGTTTAGTACCATGTCAATATGAACAGCAATATCTCCCGTAGCAATCGCACTACCTTTCAATGCTGGGAATGCTGGCGGAATACCTGTACCTGTTGGTTGATGACAAGCAACACAAGCTTTCATATAAACATTTTCGCCCATAACCATTAATTCATCTTGGCTGTACACTTTTGCTAAATCTTCTACGGGTGATACTACAGTGGTTGTCTCTGCTTCAACGGTAGTTTCAATGACTTCATTTTTTGTTGTATTTAATTC
>Ga0308012_10001204_pt1 | contig 14012 bp, 14 predicted proteins | sample Neamet179_FD_203133 | JGI IMG/M metagenome (GOLD analysis project Ga0308012, IMG submission 203133) | Marine microbial communities from water near the shore, Antarctic Ocean - #179 | ecosystem: Environmental > Aquatic > Marine > Unclassified | place: Southern Ocean | collected 2014-07-25 | reverse complement strand
CCATCACCTTTATCATCAAAGGTAAGGCTCGCCTGTGATTGATAAAAATTTTCGCTATTATAGTTGTGATTACTAAAAACAAGTAAAGTATCACTTTCTTCAGCCACTAGATTGCTAAAGTGTTTAGTACCATTAATTATCTGATTAGTGCTAAACTCCTGATGTGGTAAAACTAAGCCAACATTTTTTGCAGAAATAATAGCAGATGACGACCAAATATCTTCTGGTGTTTCACTAAAGTCATCTATAAATTGAGCAACACCAATAGAATCTTCATCTGAATCAATTCCTTCAATTGAAAAAGAGTGCAATGGCCAGCTATTACCTATGGCCCTACACACCTTTACGTCTTCAAATAAAGTATGGCTATCATCAACGTCTTGAACATTGTTAAAGCTTAATGAGCTACTCATCTTCGTTTTATTTGTGAAATTAGTGTGCGTAAGCTCAAGATCTTGAGTTACACATTCACACGTTGAATTATCAAGTGACTCATCAAACTGCGCTTGATAACTTGATTTAGTATCACTACTTGCTTGATAAAAACTCACAACATTTAACCCTTCAGGTTCAATGCCTTTTTGATCTTTAGCCACTAAGGTGTAGTTAATAAATTCACTTGTGGTAACTAAACTAATTACACCCGCTTCATCAGCAGTATGAGTAGAAATTGTTTGCCACGTGTCATCTTGAAGTAATAATTCAACGTCGGTAAAAGCACTGGTTACACCACAATCATTAGTCAATTGTGACGTTAATGTAAAAGTACGCTCAACAGGTAGTAATGGCGCAGCAGGTCCATCTGAAGAGCTACTACCACAAGCTTGAAGAAATAAGGTTAACAATAATGGTGTTATTAAGTGTTTATTCAAAGGAAAATCCTAAAGGCGTTATTCAAAGATAACGGATAAGTAAAATAATATAAATGTCATTATTACAATATAAGCTTCAAAAGGTTACACCGTATTTTTTGACAATAACTAATGAACAGAATTATACCCAGTTTCAACCTCAATATGCTAACTATTGTTATGGGTATTGATTCATTCTTTAAATCAAGGTGTTTAATTGACTTCGCTTGATAATTATCACTTAAGCCCCCATCTACAATAAAATAAATACAAACGAACAATATAAATTAGACACCTTTATGCAGTTACTAAAATCTACAATCCATCCTGATATCAACGATACTTCAGCAAAAAGTTTTACCCGAAAAGCGACAAGAGCAATTGTGCTTAACGGTGAGAGCATTCTTTTACTTTACACCGCTCGCTATCACGACTACACCTTACCCGGCGGTGGCATAGATGAGGGTGAGAGTAATATTGACGGTTTAATCCGTGAGCTTAAAGAAGAAACAGGCGCGCATAACGTTAACGATATTGAAGAATTTGGTCTCTATGAAGAGTATCGTCCATGGTATAAAAATAACTTTGATATTATGCATATGCAATCTTATTGTTATACCTGCACTATTGATGATGAATTGCTTGAGCCTGAACTTGAAGAACACGAAGTGAATAACGGTATGCACCCTATTTGGATGAATATCCATGAGGCTATTGCTCACAATGAAGAAACTATCGCTAAGAGTGCTAAAAAGGGTTTGTCGATTGAACGAGAAACTTTTTTACTGAAATTAATTGTTAGTCGTTTACTTCCCAGTAATTTAACTCTCATAAAATAAGTCAATGTCACTACTTAGGGTGCGAAGGTGTAAACTGTAAAAGCCAAATTATAAATTTAGCTACCACCAAATAAAACATCTTCTCGGGTATCAACCCATAATGGATGTTTCGCCATGACTTTGGTAAATACAGGGCTTTGCAAATAGCTATTTAACCATTGACGTACTTTGGGATAAGGAGATGTCAAATACCATTGGCGTTCGATGCGGCCAAACTGCCTGATAAAGGGCATTAAGGCAATATCGAGCAAGCTTTCTTTATCTGACATTAAAAAAGTATGTTCAGTTAAGCGTTGCTCTAATTTTTGAATATATTGCTCACAAACCGCTCTGCACTCATCAACATTAGCTTCTTGATATCGCTTGGCGCATTTATAAGCTTCAAGGCAAGTTTTAAAGTCATTATCAAATTCATTTATGAGTAACAACATTTCGGATAATGCGCCTGCGCCTTGATAATGGAGAAGATCATCAGGATCACTTTCACGTAATGCCCATAACATCACATCAAGACTTTCTGCAATTACAGTATTATTGGGTAAAACTACAACAGGTACAGTGCCTTTAGGTGATGCCGTTAACATTTCTATCGGTTTATTACTTAACACCAAATCCCGTAGTAATACTGTTTTTTTTGACTTGAAAATTGCTAACCTGCCGCGCATGGCATACGGGCAGTTTCTTAATGAATAAAGAATAGGTAAGGTATTTATTTCATTCGTCTTTTTACTAATTACTTTGTCAGTATTTTTATCCGTACTTTTATCCATATTTAGATTAGCGCTTTCATTCATTACTTTATATTCCAGAGCGAGGATAAACAATTACCTCAAAGAGCTACTTTAACTGTATTCATTCCCTAAATATATCGGTAAAATCCCCCCTTTAAAATTTAACTGCCTAGATAATAGGCCCAAGTTGTATTAATGAGTCCTAAAATAGAATTATTAGCCCCCGGTGGTGATGTAGATGCGATTAAAGCGGCAATTATTGCTGGCGCAGATGCGGTGTACTGTGGTTTAGATACCTTTAATGCGAGAAACCGCGCTGCTAATATTTCTTTTGATGAACTCGTTGGTATTATTAGACTTGCACATGCGTATGAATGCCAAATATTTTTAACGTTAAATATTATTATTTTAGAGCGTGAGTTTGGCACTCTTGCTAAGTTATTAAGCAAACTCGCTAACACCACGTTAGATGGCGTAATAGTACAAGATTTAGGCATGCTTTATATTCTTAAAAAGCACTTCCCTACTCTTGATATTCACGCATCTACACAGTTAACAACACATAACATAGGTCAAATCCCATTCTTGAAAAAGCTTGGTGCATCACGTGTTAACTTATCGCGTGAATTAGATCTAAAAGAAATATCAGCCATTACTGAAGTATCACGCGAAGAAGAAGTACTTACAGAAGTATTTGTACATGGTTCATTATGTGTCGCTTTTTCTGGTTTATGTTACTCAACGTCTGCCAGTGTCGGTAACTCAGGTAACCGAGGTCGTTGTAGCCAAGCGTGTCGTGAAGAATATAAACCGACTGAATCAGGTAACAAGTTCCCATTAAATATTAAAGACAACTCAGCCTTTTTTGATTTACCTGCATTAATTGAAGCGGGTGTTCATTCATTTAAAGTAGAAGGTCGCATTAAAGGCGCAAGTTATGTTCACACCGTTATTGATAGTTTCCGTAAGCAAATTGATGGTTTTGTAAAAACAGGTAAATTAACAGAGGATGGTGAGCGACTTTACAAAGTATTCAATCGTGATTTTTCTAATGCTTTTTTGCGTGGCGATTTAAATCAATCAATGTTTATTGAAAACCCACGTGATAACTCTAAATATCACGCCATTGATAAAAGTAACGCCATTTCTGTCGTACAAATTCAAGAAGTAGAGCAAAACTTAAGTGATGAAAAAGAAGCATTGCACGCTGATGTATTTGATAAAATAAAATACCTGAGTATTGAAAAACGCCAGCTGTCTTTAGTATTCACAGGTCAAGTTAATGAGCCACTGACTGTCACGGTTAGCATTAACGAGACAGTTTCGCCAATGACAAACAAAGGCTTGGCTGACAATAAAACCACAGAGCAAAACCATGTAATGCAAACAGAACGCTCGCTTATTGCTAGCGAGAAAAATTGCCTAGATAGTGAAGCGATAGAAAAGCGCTTTAAAAGCTTTAACAACGCTGCATTTAACTTAATTGAGTTAGCGACAACAGATATTCCACAGGGTGTCACCATCCCATTTAAAGAGCTTAATGCACTTAAAAATAAAGTAGCGACTCTGCTCAGTGATGGTATTCCAGTATTACCTGAAGTTGAATTACCCAAATTAGTACGTCACGCTAAAGAAGCCGACACTACTAAATTATCACTATTAATATGTGATGAGAGCGATATTACTCTTGGCGATGTAACAGACGCTGACATTTACTTTAAATTACCCGATGCCTATAAACGTGGCTGCACTAAATATGTTGGATTTTTCAAAGAAAATCCAAGACTTATTCCTTGGTTCCCGTCCGTATTAATTGGCAAAGATTATGATGTTGCGGTTAATATTCTAGAGCAAGTTAAACCAAAATTAATCGTTACCAATAACACGGGTATAGCAAACAGAGCTTTTGAATTAGGTATTGAATGGATTGCAGGCCCTTTCTTAAATACTACCAACTCATATGCTTTATTAGCGATGAAAGAAGGCTTTAACTGTAGCGGCGCATTTATTTCAAATGAAATTAATCGTCAACAAATGAAGACTATTGCGCGCCCTGAGAACTTCAAAATGCTTTACAGCATTTATCACCCTATTTTATTAATGACCAGCAGGCAGTGTTTCTTCCAACAAAGCGTTGGTTGTGAAAAGCCACGTATTGATAATGGCTGTATGTTGTCGTGTGATAAATCAACCACGATTACCAACCTTAAAGACGTATCTTTTAATATTGATAAACAAAAAGCAGGCTACCCAAGTATTTACAACCAAGATAAATTTTTAAATACCGAGATCGTTCAAGATTTATCATCGTTATATGATGGCTTTATGATTGACTTAACCAACATTGGACAAGGCGATAATGAATCACCAGACAAAGTAGAATTAATTAAACAATTTGAAAATTTACTAACACTAGGTAGCGAACATAATAACCATCATTATCGTAGCGGAGCTGGTTACATTGATGCAGCATCAAACGAAAAAACGAATGAACAAGAACAAGTAAGAGAAACCCTTAATACACTTGTTGCTGACTCAACCAATGTGCAATATCATAATGGTTTGTAATACTTGTAAATGAGTATTAATTAATACCACGTACTTATTAATACGAAACCTAAGATGAATTTACAAAAAGTCATTAATATTGGCATATTAATGGCTTTTCATTTATTGAGTTATATTTATAGCGCCTTAGTTTGTCATTATTAGATTACTATCCGGATTACCTATTTAACCTGAGGTTTGGATAAGTTTCCTGTATGACGTTGAAATTATAATAACAATATTTTTTTAAGTACAAGTGACGTAATTTTAGCGGTTAGCAAGGCCTTTTTACGAACCAGTAGCTGGCTATTGGTAGTAAGAATAACGCAGATAAGCGTTAAAATAGCGTTATCGGCAAGTTTTCTTATCCAGAATTCAGGTTATTTACGTAGGTTTAACCTGTTGTTCGCATTAGCTGTATCTTCAATCAGCATGAAGTGCTCAACTAACTATAGAGGCGCTATGCACTATTCAAACATGCTTGCGCATTTGCTATACCGTGTGTACGTTTCAGCCCTACATGATCACTAAATTCACACAGGTGTTCTGCAGTCCCTACTGCACCAGTAAAAATAGATTCAAAGGCGCTCGTTAATTTTAACCAACTTTCGTCACTGATATGTAGCCTTGATAAGATGTTTATTGCTGTAGAGGAAATAGTACCACGTTTATCATCACGCAAAATGCGTCCAGTTTCATCAACAAGCGTTAAATAGTCTTGCAAGCTAAACTGAATACCATTTAACTTACCCTTTTTTTCATTACCTGTAAAAGGAAGTAATGGAGCAGGTTGCTCTCCTTTTATCGCTGCTTTGATGCGCAATTGAGCGCTGGTAAAATTTGATTGTTCAGGGGTAGGAGCAATAGCGGCACGTACTGGATTTAAATCAACATAAGCCATACAGGATAGTAACGCTCCTTCATCAAGCAATGCTTGTGATTTAAAGCGCCCTTCCCAAAAATGCCCTGTACAATTATCTTCTTTGTTTGCTTGTCGCGCTATAGGCTCGTTCAGAGAGCGCATAAACCAACTAATATCGAGTAACCGCTGTTTGTAAGTACCTGCTGTACTTTCAACCATTGCTAATTGAAACTTATCAAGCGGTTGTTTATTAGAATACTGCTGAGTAAGTAATGTACCTTTAAATAATAGATGCCATCGTTCAAGTACTTCATCCGTTGACCAGTTTTTGACTTGTTCACTATTAACATGCAACACAAGATGTAAATGATTATGCATAATGGCATGCGCACAAATATCAATAGAAAACACTTGAGTTAATTGAAAAATACGTTTTTCAATCCATGTCCGTCGGTGTTCAAAGCTTATACCTGACTCTTTATCAACACCACACAAAAAAGCCTTGCGAACCGTGCGGCTACAAATGTGATAAAAGGGAGTATCTAATAAACTGATTTGTTGTGAACGAGGCTTAGGCATAATAATCACTAGACTTAATTAAGGTAAATTAAGTCTAGTGTATTGATGTAAATTTAGACAAGTTATTATGGGTGGCAGAGTTAATTTTTTTATTGATTCTACTAAATCAATGACTCTGCCCCCTTTGATTCTAGTTGGTTTTTAGTTTAGCGATACTACAGCCAAATTCACGATACACGTCAAGAACATTATCATTTTCAGCATCAAGCCATTGAAATGTTAACTTTGTTTCTGCATCTCTCCATGTAGGCTCATTATTCCACAAAAAAAACTGACACTGTTCACTGTTAATGGGGATGATATTTTTTACCTCTATCAGTTTTGTAAAATACTCATCTGAAATATGACTGACATATAGTTTGGGATAATTGAAAGACTTCCCTATTATACCCGCATGGTCATCTTTAGAAGTGTAAACACTAAAGTTTTCATTGTTCTCATAACTAACTCCGTCAATAACCATACTAGGCTCACCTGTATAAAATAAGTATTCACCTGCTAAGAATTGCGCTAAAAAAAACTTATATATAAGTATAGTTAGTGAAAGAAACAAAATTAATAACAAATATTTTTTATTAAATGTCTTTAAGCTTTTCAATAGTGTCATTTTTTAATTCTCTTCTTCATCTGGGACTGGTTGTGGTGGCAAGTCTGTGATTGTAGTCGTGGTAGAAGGAGTTGTAACAACGTTAAAGATTAATCCTCCAATAACATCTGAAGTTGAAGTTGGAGCTCCTGTTCCACATGTTTCAGTGAAGCCACATCCACTCTGTCCAGTATTCAATGCTTGCTGATAAAAATCCTGTGTAAGCTTATCCGGTTTGTTTTTGTTTTTTTTGTGCCGTTCACATGCAGCTTTGTCGCCAAGAATACAGTCTGATTCATCTTTTTTTGCTTTATTTAGATCTGTGACTATAGACATCGATTCATCAGTGTTATCCCATAAATCATAAAGACCATATCCAATAGCTAAGATAGGTATTATATACTGCATAACCTTACCCGTAGGGTCAACCATATTAACCGGATCATTCCCCACATAAGCATAAAGATTCATCTGATCAGCATAACCAATCGGATCAGTCTGTAAGAATCGTCCTAGTTTTGGATGATAAATCCGTGCTTTGTAGTAATATAATCGGATCTATGATCCAGGTTAATCTTTGTGGTTTGGGGAATTTTAAATTACCAGCATCCTATGCTGTCAATTTGATATGGCTATCCAAGCAATTGGTTAATGGTTTCAATACTTAAAAACATTTTAGCTATGTCATCTTTGCTATCATTATCCAATCGAGTAAATCCTAAGGAAAGATAGAAGTCAGTCGCTTTTGGATCGGCATCTAAATATAGACCATAGATACCTATCTCCTTTGAGGCTCTATGTACTCGATGAAAAGCATCAGACATCATTTTTTTACCAATGCCGTTACCTTGTAGCTTATTATCAACACCTAGCATAATAAGACGTACACAGGGTATATCTCTTGGCAAACTACCTGAAGATAACCTTTCCATATCAGATGCAGATAGCTTATATGAACTTAATGTATAAAAAGCAGAAAAGCTGTCATTATTTTCTTGGTCTAACAAAGTATAGGCTTGAGAAAACTTTTTACTTACCTGCTTTTTAAGTGAAGAATGAACAAACTTGTTAATAATCTTATTTCCGCAATCAAATTTCTTTTGCTGAAAATACGTTTTACTTACATCATATTGCTCTAGAACAAATCTATTATCGCTCACTAAACGTCCCCGCTGAAAGTAAATCCTTTAACCCTTCAGTAGGTACGTTAGGTTTTGATAAAGCATTAAACAATGCTTCTTGTTCAATATTCTGCAAATGCAGTTTTTCAATGACTTCTTTTGCTGCTTTTAATGCTGGCTCGATGATAAAACTTGTCATGTCAACACCTCGTAAAAGAGCAGCTTGAGCTAGCAACTCTTTGTTCTGTAGTGTTGTTTTCAAATCTAATCGAGCATCTTTTTTTAATGCTAATGCAACCATAATTTAACTCCATACGGTGTTTGTACGTATAATTATGATAACAATAGCACATAAAACAAATAGCGACAACAGCCGTATATTGTACGTATGATTTTTGATACTAAAGAAATCCTCCTTTACTTAACGCTGAAGGGTGCGTTTTATTGTAAACCTCAGTAAGTTTTGAGCGAGAAACAAACGTATAAACTTGCGTACTCGTAATATTTACATGGCCTAGCATTTCTTGCACATGACGTAAGTCAGCTCCGTTGTCTAACATGATAGTTGCCGTTGAATGACGAAATAAATGACAAGCACCAGCGCGCTTAAAACCAGCTAATCGGACATAACGAGAGGCCATATCAGATAATGCATTTACTCTGAACCGACTACCTTTGTCGTTAAGGAAAAGTGCACTACCTGATGTAATCGTGGCAAGTTGCGGCCTTAATTTAGTAAGGTAAAAAATTATCCACTCACAAGCTCTCTCACTAATGGGCAGTATATATTCTCTATCCCCTTTGCCTTTTCTTATTCGTACAAGTTGTTGCTTTAAATCGATATCTTCAACATCGAGGTTGCGTAACTCAACACGGCGAATACCAGTAGCAAAAAACGTTTCGAGAATAACCTTATCAACCATCCCTTTCTCACCAAAAAAAAGCGGTTGCTCTAGTATTTTTTCAACTTCCTCTGCGGTAAAAATTGCTTTAGGTAGTGGCCTACCTACCGTGGGTAATTCAATATGATCGATAGTATTTTTTTCTAGTAACCCTCGATTATACATTTTACCCATAAAGGTTTTCACGTTAAGTAGTAATGCATATTTATTTGCCTTACAAATCGGCAAATTATCTTTTGGCTTGCGGTAAGTGTTTAAATGCTCCATGTAATCATCCATCAATTCGATATCAACCTCATCGATAGTAAATACATCTTGAGCAAAGCACCAAACACAGAATTTTTTAAGGCTGTATCTCTTTGCTCTAATAGTGTCATTTGCTTGCCCTCTAACAAGGCATAGCGTTAAGTAATAGCGAATACATCGCCAAAGTCGCTTAGTGGTAGGCTTTTGCATGCGCTATCTCCTTAACTAATTTCATTCCTTCTATAACAAATTGTCCAATATCAGGTTTATGCCAGTGGATAATAGATGCCTGCCATGAACGCACTCGGCCATAACGATAACCAACGGCTGAGACTATGTGACCAAATTCATCTCGTTCAGGAAAAACAATACAACCACGAAATAACTCTCCTCCTGATGTATTTAATAATCCACAGTGTTGAAGGTGCCCACGAATAGCGCCACCTTCTAATGTTCTGCCGTTAGGTATTTGTAAACCCAATGTACGGTCACATACACCCTTTGATGAGTGGGATTGTAGCTCTGCTGGTATTGCAGCAAGTGAAGCGGCAATAAGTCGTTTCTTCTCATCAGCAAGTAGACAATTACGATAGTAGTCGAATGCTTGTTTGATATACATATCTTCAAGACTTAATTGTCCTAATAGGGTGGAATTAATCATGACTAATCTCCCGTTTATCACTGAGCAATTTACGAATAGAAGGCGCTCTTTCTCTATCAATAATATGTGCGCTATGCACAATTCTATCTAGCACCGAATCGGCAATGGTTGAATCTTGAAATGCGTCATGCCAGGCACTGATAGGGTATTGAGACGTAATTAATAAAGAGCTATTTTGGTCTCGCGACTCTATAAGTTCAAAGAGTAAATGCCGTTCATCGTTATTCATCATGGCATTACCCCAATCATCAAGAATAAGAAGCTTTGCTCGGTTAATTTTACGAATAAACTTAACCCAAACATCTTCTTTTCTTGCTGCAGTTAGCTCCATTAACAAAGTATCTAGACGATAAAACAACACGGGAATATGTTGTCTAATAGCAGATTGTGCAAAAGCGCAAGCCAGTGATGTTTTTCCGGTGCCTGTAGGGCCTAAAATAAGTAAGTGGAGCTTTTTATTTATCCAATCACAGTTAGCTAATTGATTAACCACATTCGCTTTTAATTGAGGATAGAGCGTGTAATCAATGTCCTCAATAAAGTAATTAGGCTCTCTTAATTTCGCTTGTCGAGTTAGCGTTGCTATACGTTTTTCAGAGTTGGCCTGTAGCTGGGCATCTAACAATATCGCTAAACGGTCTAAGTAACTGATATGATCTGATTCAGGTTTAGTGTCTTGATGCTCTAGGGTTGATGCAATGGCATTTAGTTTTAAAGCACGGCACTTATCAATAATGAGTTGGCTATTCATGATGTTTCCCCTCAAAGTAAGTTTTACCTCGGATATTGGCATGCGCTATCGCAACAGGCTCAATACTGCGCTCCCATGCTTTAGCACGAATAACAAGTTCAATATCACTCGGCTCATACCAATTGCGCGTTAAAGCGTAATGACAAGCGGCAGAAAAAACGTCTTCACCACACGTATCACAAAGCTTTTGTAATTCAATGCAGTGTTTGCCTACCACACGAGATTTTGCATTACTGGTTTGCTCATATTGTCGTTCAATCACTTTTTCTACGTCTTCGCCAATATCTTTGGCCCAAGCTAAAAAGTTCGTTTTAGACTTTCTTTCTTCAGCCAAATGCGTAGGTTTCATGTGTTCATCTAAACGCGTAAAACCAGACATAGACTTACTCAACACATGACTAACAACAGGCTTACCATCAAAGAAAATAATAAGCTTATGTTCAGTAACGCGCAGCGTAACGGTCTTTCCAACGAGCGTATAAGGCACTGAGTATTCGTGACCTTGGTAGGGCAATAAATACGTTGAAGGGACTTTTATCTGCTTTTGCATAATAAAAGGTATTAGTGGTAAATCAGGCAGTGGGGTTAGTGTAGTTTTCTCTTCTGCTGAAAATAGTTGATTTCGACTTTCTGGTCTTTTTTGAAAAGGCTGTGCATTAAGTACTTCAACCTGCTGTGCAAGGTGACTATTCACTTCAGGCAAACTAAAAAACGTAAAGTCGCTGTTCATACTGACCAATATACGCTGAGTTATAAACTTTACAGCGGCTTCTGCATTTGGGTTATCAGTAGGTGTTGCTACCCGAGAGGTATCACACATGCAGCCGTAATGTTGTGCAAACGCAATAGCATTATCATTAAGTAACGCTATTTTTTTAGCTTTTGTAACCATCGCCTTAGCGTTATCAAATTGTATAACCTCAGGTGTACCACCGTAATATGCCAATGCATTGACTAATGATAAAATCCAACTATCTGAACTCATATCCTTCGTTGCAAAGGCAAATAGCTTTTTGGAATAACCCATACAGCATACAAAGACATTGAGTAGAATATCTTCGCCTTTTTCGCGGTATTTAACCCGTGTTCCGGCATAATCAATAAATAACATTTCACCAGGGTAATATTGCTGTTTCATTACCACATGACGAGCGGCTAAGCTTTCACGAACCAACTGGTTAAACTGTGAACGTTTATAAGCCACATCTCCATGTTTAAGCCTATATTCATCATGAAGGACACGAAAGGATTTCCGTCGCTTTCCTTTTTTCATTATTTCTTGATAGATATAATCAAAGTCAGGTAATACCTTAGCTGGCACTCTGTATTTTTTCTTAGGGTAAAGTAAAATATTAAGCTCTGTACAAGATAAAAACTCAATATCTGTCCAGGTAGCCTTTAACGCTGAAAGCTTCCACCGAATACGCCCAACGCTTTGGTGGGAGCTATCGGTAATCCGTCCAATATAACGGTCTGAATAATCACTAAATAATAAAAGCGTTCTAGTAACTTCACTCACTTTTGATGCAGTAATCATAATTCACCTCTGTTTAAGTAAAAACAAAGGCGCAAAGGTCTATGCCAATTACGTAGAAAAATTGACAAATAGCCTATCAAGAAACTATAGTTATTGATGTCGGGATAATAATCGACTGATAACTAATGAACTCGAATGTGGCTGGTACCATATTCGAGTTTTTCTTTTATGCGCCACCTATAAAATTTAAATTCAGGCTATTTTTTCATTCATCCTCCTTATCAGCTAAAGCATGCTTCGCTAACACATAAGCAATGTCTTTCACTAAAGCATATTGGCTTCGTCTATTGGGTAGTTTAAATATCTTCACGGGTACTGTATTTCTCATCATGGCTTGGCGTAAGGCATATATCGAGCGATAACCAAGCGCTTTTTGTAGTTCGTCAGCCGACAATAAAGGCGAGCCATACAGTTTAAGTAAGTCCTCTTCTAATTGAGCTGCTAATAATAAAACGTCATCGTCACGCATTTTTTATCCTATATGCAAAGTAACTACCTAATACAAGCCTATACTTAGAATATTAAAAAATCCTTGTCTGCAAAGGCGATGGTGGGACACTAATAAATCAATAAGGTCGTTGTCATGTTGGATTGGAGTGAATATTCAAGTTTCCAGCACCGAAGTAAATGCATGGCTGTTCAGGCGTTTATTGGTGAGTTGATGATTAATACAAAGGCACTGACGGTGTACCAATTACCCATCAACTTAGAAGCGTTGATTAATGAAGAAGAACAAAAAAATTTCATTCAGAAAAAAGCTAATCAGCGTTTTTTCTATAAAAAATACAATGGGCAACGTATTAAAGAAAAAGAAAGTGTAGAGGTGTTAGCGCGAATTATCCCTGGCAGTGATGCCTTATTGTCACATCCACTTTGGGAATTTTTGGGACCTAAACAACCCTCTGAAATAAAAGTTATCAATCTCGCTAAAAAGCTTAATCCGGCCCTTCAACTAAAGATATTAACAACGGATGGCTTAGCTCTTAAACAACCTAAAAACATATATAAATTACTCAGGGGAAATACATATGATGCATTAGCGGCGACCCTATTGGTTTTACATAAATACTACGAAAGCCTTTCATTAAATGACAAAAATATCATTAACCAGTCACTGTTAAAATTTATTCTTCGTTTTTTCATATACAGAAACAAAAAACTAGCATTCACTGTAATACAAAAAGTCATTGCTCAGTTAAAACTTCATCATACAACCAGTGAATTCAGTCCTTCATTTACCATACAGGATGAAAAAACGTATACGGAAAAGACCATTAACAACTTTCCCCTAACTTTACAGCAAATTACATCACCCAAAGTACTCAATCACGCCTTTGATAGTTACACGTTAATTTATCAGCAACTGAGCAAGCTTAATTTGTTCCAAGGAGAAGTGCTTAGTTTGAGTGAAATGATGACTTACATAGAACATGAGCAACTGGATAAACTTTGTAGTGAGATACTAAACTCTCCTAACATAATGCATTTAGACCTTTCATCTCAGTTAGGTACATTAACTGCTTATATTCGAAGTTACCGCCTTTTAGACGATTTTAAAGAAAGTGAAACGTTAGCACGTGAAAACCATGAGGATATATAACTGTCATTAACTAAAAGTTAGGAAGCGTTTTTAAAAATAAAATGATCGTATTAAAAATATCAGTTTACTAAATTAATGATAAAATATTGGCCGGCTTGACCGTTGGAGTGGCCGCGTAGAAAAGACCATGTGGCACATTTATAATGTTCAACTGGTCCAATAGACCGGCATATACACTTAATTCAATTCATCGTTAAAC
>Ga0308012_10001202_pt1 | contig 14017 bp, 10 predicted proteins | sample Neamet179_FD_203133 | JGI IMG/M metagenome (GOLD analysis project Ga0308012, IMG submission 203133) | Marine microbial communities from water near the shore, Antarctic Ocean - #179 | ecosystem: Environmental > Aquatic > Marine > Unclassified | place: Southern Ocean | collected 2014-07-25 | reverse complement strand
GACATTAACGGACAGTTACTTGATAGGAATGTGAAGAAGCGTGATGAGTTTTATACAGCCCTCACGGCGTTTTCAAACTGTATGAAAGTAGCCTTGCAATCGGCTTCATTTTTTGATGATAAAAGCTTTGATGGTACAGCGACAGACAAAGGATCGCGTGAACATTTCAAAGCAACACTCAAGATGTTTGTTAATTTACGCAAGCAAGTGCGTGAAGATGCCAACGAAACGATTGATTACGATGAGTACGCTGACGATATACGACAGCTATTAGACAAGCACATTGCAGGTATTCATATTAATGAGCCTGAAGGTGCCTATTTAGTCGGTAATTTAGGTAAAGATGTTAAGCCCCAAGACGCTTCAGAGCTTAGTGATGATGAAGCGCGTAATCAAAAAGATAAGATTACGGGTCGTGTCACTAAGATGATTGAGCAAGAACTTGCTGATGACCCTTACGCACAAGAGTACTTCTCTAACTTACTTAAAAAAGCCATTGATGAAGCTAAGGCGATGTTCGACGCGCCCGTTAAACAATACATATTGTTTGCTGATTTTGAACAAGAAGTGAAAGAACGAAAAGTAGCAAACATGCCTACTGATTTTACTAATGCTGAGGGTAAAAAGAATAAACATGCTCAAGCTTACTTCGGATTGTTTAAGTACCTGTTTGAAGATGAATTACTTGTAAGTGGCGACCTCAATGAAGCTAAGCTTATTCAATACGCTCTTGATATTGATGGTGTAGTAAAAAACGCAGTGGCTGAGTTCTCTATTAACCCTGGTGAAATAGAAAATGCGATAAGCGTTAAATTACTCCCTATGCTATTTGCTGATTTAGGCATTGAAAATGCACAACGATTGATTGAAGAAGTTCTTAAAATCACTCGACTAGGACTCTCTCGTGGGTAGAACGACTTACGGGAATTATTGCTAATGAGTGACATAAAAAATACGACGCAAGATTGTGGTGTATTAGCTTACGGTGATGAAGTTATTCATTACGATATCATTCGACGTAGTGTTAATCGTGCAGATAGCACTGCTTCTACAACTATTACTACAGCTGCTTCTACAACTAAGCCTGCATCAAGAAAAGTTGTGATCAAAGTTCACCCTGATCAACGTGTGGTTGCGACTGTACCTAATGATGCAACTGATGAAGCGATTCAAGAAGCGATGCTTAAACGCGCACGTTGGATTTGGGAAAGTATTACTGAATTTTCTTCTCAACATGAATATGTTTTACCAAAAAAATACATTAGCGGTGAAACCCAGTTTTACCTTGGCCGACGCTATATGTTGAAGGTATTGATTGACGCTGATAAGACGGCAACGGTTAAATTACACAGAGGTAAATTAACCGCTACTTTTAAACAGGATAGTGCTGCTTTACCCCAAGAACAGCGGGCACTGAAAATTAAGGCGCTTTTGGATAAATGGTATTTGCATCGCGCCACTATCATTTTTAAAGAACGGCTATCTGCCATGTTACCTAAAACGACTTGGGTTAAAGACATTCCATCGCACAAAATTATGTCAATGCAAAAACAATGGGGAAGCTGTTCAAGCAAAGGCAGCCTAATGCTTAACCCTCACTTGGTAAAAGCGCCTAAGGAGTGTATTGATTACGTTATTCTGCACGAGCTTTGTCATATTGTTGAACATAACCATAGTGACAAATTTTGGCGCTTGCTAACCCAGGTGATGCCTAATTGGAAAGAAGTTAAAGCCAAATTAGATGACATGGCGGAGTTGTATTTAAATGAGTAAACATAACGAACATTCATCATATAGAGAAAAACTTATTGAACACCTTTTTATTGGTGAGTTGCTGAAATTATCTTGGATAAGTCACGATTGCGGTTTAGAGGTGGCTAAACCAGAAGTAGATAACTCAGGTTATGACGTACTAACAGAGTGTTATGGTATTGTCCGACACATCCAACTAAAAGCATCACATACAGAATCATCGACAGCTCAGCAAAAAGTCCACATAAAGTTAGCTGATAAACCATCAGGTTGTATGGTGTGGATAGTTTTCGACGAAAATTCATTAGCACTGAAGCATTTTTTATTTTATGGCGATATAGCTGGAGAACCATTACCTAGTTTAGATAAGCTTAAAATAGCTAAACATTCAAAAGGGAATAAAGATGGTATCAAAGCGGAAAGACCTAACATTAGAATTATCAATAAGGGACAGTTTAGAGTTATCCCCACAATTGAGGATTTATATAAAATTCTATTCTGTATAGAAGAAGCCCCTGAAACTACCGTTAATTTATTGCCAATAAATAAAAACAGTGAGCTAGATTATCATAATACTGAATTTACAAAACTTCACAGAATAGAAAAGTGGTCTAAAAATACATGGCAAAAAAACTCACAACTGATTAAAGCATTCATGACCCTTGAGTCGAAAAGTACGGATGTGACTTTGGAGCAAATTATTGACTACTGTATCGATATTTCTGGAGGGTCAAAGAGTGAGTGGAAGAACAATTTTAATTCTATGAAAACAGATCATGGAAATTCACATGGCAAGGTATTTTATCTATCTGGTACTAAGGTCAATATATTTACTACCGCACGAAATGAAATAGATACGTTTTTTAAATAAGAATAATAGTAACAAACTAAGCGACTAATTTAAGATGGCATTTGTACGGTAAATTTGAAGATGACATTATGTAGAACTCGCCCGTATTACCTGCGCTTTGTAAGTCTTTTAGAATTTGCTCGTAAATATCACCAAAGAGGTGACGCTCTTGCGAGTCGGTAAAGTCAATTTCGTTGAGTTTGTTGATTACTTGGCGTAATAGCGTGCCGTTTTTCATGTAGTTAAACGCATCGCTGAATGCGGCTCTGGCAACATAACCACGCGGGTTAAGGTCGATAGGTGCGGTTAATGTTTTAAGCTGTGGAAATAGCTCGTCGTTAACAAAGTTTAAGAGGGTTTCACCTGTTATGCCTTCGGCATCTTGTGCCCAGTTACGCCATAAGTATTGCTCTGGAATTGGCGTTTTGTAGTTGTCTAATTCTAGTTCTAACTCTTCTTCTTGAGCGTCAAATACTTTTAAGAATAATAACCATGACATTTGCCCTAAACGCTGTGCATCACCGTCTATACCTGCGTCTTTACGCATGATGTCTTGAATTGATTTGATTACTGAGCTGATTGACATAGTTTTCTCTTATTTTTTGTATTTAATATTTAGTCAGATAGTTAAGCAGAGTGTTTCGCTGGCTGATAAATTTCAGCCTCTAGTTCGCTGATAGCTTGCTCGTATTTAGGTTTGCCACCAAAGCCTTTTTTAATAATTTCGCTAAGGCTACCTATCTCGGTAAAGGGTTGAACTTTAAGCACTTGCATGTTTTCGATTTCTTGTACTCCAACATCCGCATATTTGGTAAGTAGATTATCTAACACGGTTTGCGCTGTGTCTGAGTATTTAGTGAAATAGTTTCGCTTTTTAACGTTATTTGCTCGTTCTTTGCGCGTTAATGCGGGTTGGTCGTAAACAACGTGGCAGATCATATCAAAGGGATCTAACTCTTTACCGACTTCTTGCTCTAATGCAGCCCAGATAATACCCGCTTGTTCTAGTTCATCAATAACGGTTTGTTTGCGGTCGGCTTCATTCCAGCGTTTAACAAACGCGTCTAATGAGCTAAATTGGGCATGCATGGTTTTACGGGTGTAGTCTTTAAATGATTCGGTAACAAGTTTACCGTCAGTGTCGTAATACTGCACACGCTCTGCCATTTTTTTAACGGTTACGCCTGAGATATGAAACTTGATGAAAGGTTTCTTTTCATCGTCATCGGTTATTTCACCTGTATAGGTTTCATCCCAGTCACCATCAACTTGCGGTGCATTTGGGTCGGTTGGTTCATCAGGTGTTACTTTGTAATCAGGTGAGTTTATATCAGTAATGCCATCATCAATTTCAACTTCAATATCACCTTCGCCATCAATAATGTCGGTTGGCTTTTTCTCCATGACTTGAACGGGGTCGCCATCAAAGTTTTCATCGGCAAACAATTCAGTGGCTTTTTTAAAATCTAAGATAGAGAACCAGAGCTTGCCATAACGCTCGTCAATACGAGTGCCGCGACCAATGATTTGTTTGAACTTGGTCATTGATTGTATGTTTTGGTCTAACACCACTAACTTACAGGTTTTAGCGTCTACCCCTGTGCTCATTAACTCTGAGGTGGTGGTAATTACTGGGTAGGATTTTTTAGGATTTATAAAGTTGTCTAACTGGGCTTTACCTATTTCATCATCACCTGTAATTTTCATCACGTATTTTTCGTTTTTAGCGACTTGCTCAGGGTTTAAGTTTACTAAGGCTCTGCGCATACGTTCAGCGTGATTAATGTCGTTACAAAAAACGATGGTTTTAGCCATGGGGTCGGTACGTTTTAGGTAGCTCGTAATAGTTTCTGCTACTAGCTGGGTGCGTTCATCAATCACTAAGGTGCGGTCAAAGTCTTTTTGGTTATAAATTCGGTCGTCAATTAACTCGCCGTTTTTATCGGTTTGCCCTTTGGTTGGTCGCCAACCTTGTACGTCTACATCAATATCTACACGTACTACTTTGTAAGGTGCTAGAAAACCATCTTCAATGCCTTCTTTAAGGGAGTAGCTGTAAACAGGCTCGCCAAAGTAGTCGATATTTGATACTTCTTCGGTTTCTTTTGGTGTTGCGGTTAAACCCACTTGGGTTGCCGAGCCAAAGTATTCGAGTATTTCACGCCATGCGCTGTCATCAGCGGCGCTTCCACGATGGCACTCGTCAATAATGATTAAGTCAAAGAAATTTGGATCAACTTGCTTATAGGCTTTTTGTTCTTCTTCGGGGCCTGTTAATGCTTGATAAAGTGCAAGATGAATTTCATAAGCGGGGTCAACTTTACGGCCTGTGATTTTAGTCATGGCTTGACCAAACGGTTGAAAATCGTTGGTTTTGGTTTGGTCTACTAATATGTTGCGATCAGCCAAAAATAAAATACGTTTTTTCGCTTTGGCTTTCCATAAACGCCAGATAATTTGAAACGCGGTATAGGTTTTACCTGTACCCGTTGCCATCACCAATATAATACGGTTTTGACCTTGGGCAACCGCTTCTATGGTTTTGTTAATGGCTTGGAGTTGATAATAACGTGGTGCTTTACCACTGCCATCATCATGATAATCTTGGGTGATAACAGGCAGGTGTTCGGTTTTATAGCCTTTCCACACACAATACTTATTCCATAACTCTGTAGGGCTAGGGAATTGAGCAAGGGTAATTTCAGTTTCTAGCTGTTGCGGATTGGTTTTATCATGGAAAATATAACCATCACCATTAGAGGCAAATATAAACGGGACTTGTAATAAACGCGCGTAGTCTAAGCCTTGTTGAATGCCCTTACCTACTTTATGCTTATTGGCTTTAGCTTCAATAACAGCTAGTGGTTGGCTAGGTTTATGGTACAGAACAATATCAGCAGACTTGACGGTTTTACGCATGCCGATTTGACCACGTACAATCACCTTACCATCACGTAATTTCACCTCTTGGCGGATTTGAGTCATATCATCCCACCCTGCATTGATAATGCTAGGCATAATGAATTTAGTGATGATGTCTGTTTCGCTGAGTTTTTTCTTGTCCATAAACTGCTCAAGCCTTCCTATGATGATTTATAATATCAAATTAAAATCATAGGGCGATAAATATTTACTATTAAATATATATAGTTAATGGCATAAATCTGTTTTAAATTGTCATTATTACTTACTTACTAACGGCAGTTTTAAGTGGTGTAACATTATTAGTTGTTGATATTTTACCTGTTGCTGCATTATCAATATGCTCCGACCACCAATACATTAGGGGCCTTCTTCGCTCTAGGTATTGTGTTCTATTATAGGCTTTTCGAACTTCATTTGCTTCTTGATGCGCTAGCGCAGATTCAATGAGGTCACCCTCAAAACCTTGTTCGTTTAACGTTGTACTGGCGATAGAACGCATACCATGTGCAACTAGACGGCCTTTAAAGCCCATACGTTGTAATGCTTTATTTGCTGTTTGAGCATTACTTGGTTTGGTTGGATGCCTGTCTGCTGGAAATATGTATTCGCGGTGTGAACTTAACGACTCAATAATTTTTAATATAGCCAAAGTCTGTGGAGTTAAGGGCACGGTATGCTCTACCTTCATTTTCATTCGCTCTGCAGGTATAACCCAAAGGTTGTTTTCAAAATCAATTTCTACCCATTTAGCCTCCGCCGCTTCTCTTGGACGAACCATAGTATGTAATTGCCATTCAATTAAACAGCGTGTTGTAATTTTAATGCTAGCGTAGTTAATAGCCTTCATTAACTCTGGTAGTTCCTCTGGCTTAAGCGTAGCCATATGAGTTACTTTTGGTGTTTCAAATGCACTTCTAATACCATCTAGCGAGTTATGATGTAATCGCCCTGTATTTACTGCGTAGCGCATAACTTCATTAATATGACCTATAACCTTACTGACCGTTTCTAAACTACCCTTTGCCGCTAAAGGTTTTAATACATCAATAACTTCAGGTGCTAATAATTTATCAATAGGACGGTGGCCTATTTTTGGAAAGATATGGTTTTCAAAATTTCTCCATAAGCTAATTGAAGTGGTTTCAGCGATTTTAGTTTTCTTAATAGCAAACCAGTCAGAGGCAACACTTTCAAATGTATGGGTAGCTGCTAGTTGTTTATCTCTAAACTTATCATCTTTATGTTCTTTTGGATCTATATCTTGAGCTAATAACTCTCTTGCATCATCACGTTTCTTTCTGGCTTGGGCGAGTGAAACCTCAGGGTAATTACCAAAGCTAAGTGACGTTCTTTTTTTATTATAAGGTTTTCGGTAGTCGAGTAACCATTGTTTTGAACCATTAGGCATGACGCGAAGCTGTAAGCCATTACCATCTGATAACTTAAAAATTTTATCCTTACCTTTAGCTTGTTTAACTTCAGTATTAGTAAGTGGTTTGGTTCTTGTAGCCATTTTAGGTAGTACAACTTTTAGTTAAAGGAATCTGTACTACCTACTGTACTACTAAAAAACATGGATTACAAAAGACGCTATTAGATAGCATTAGACATAAAAAAAGCCTGAACCCCTTTATTAATATAGGGCTTAGGCTTTATTTGAACAGTAATAAATAGTTTAGTGGTGCGGTTGGGGGGACTTGAACCCCCACGACCTAAATCACCAGCCCCTCAAGCTGGCGCGTCTACCAATTCCGCCACAACCGCGCAATACTAAACTATAATAATTTCGTCTAAGTTATCTTGCTAATATTAAGGTTAATTAGCTAACTTAAAGTACTAGTCAGGAACGTTGCTGTTATCTTCTTTTTTAAGAGGTTCGTCTGATGCAGGTACATCACTGTTTTTAACAGCAGGTAATGTAGTTGCTTCAACGCTTTCACTAGGAATAGCGTCAACTGCTTGTTCAGTAGGAACTTCTAGGTTATTCCACTCTTCAACAGATTTAGTGCGGTTAGCCGTTAAGTTACCTAAGATTAAGCTAATAGCAAAGAATGCTACTGCTAAATAAGTTGTTGTTGATGTTAAGAAGTTACCTGAACCTCCCGAACCAAAAACAGTAGCAGAAGAGCCAGCACCAAAAGATGCCCCCATGTCTGCGCCTTTACCTTGTTGAATTAGCACTAAACCAATTAGAGCTAAAGCAATTAATACATATGCGATAATTAAAACTTGATACAACATTTCTATTTTCCTATGGCTGCGGAACAAATAAATTTAAATTGTTCAGCTTTTAAACTAGCACCACCAACAAGACCACCGTCTATATCAGGTTGTGCAAATAATTCTTCACAGTTAGCTTCGTTCACACCGCCACCGTAGAGTAATGATATATTAGCCGCCACTTGTTCGCTTTGTTTAGCGATAAGTTGACGAATAAAATAATGTGTTTCTTGTGCCATCGCACTAGATGCCGGGTTACCTGTTCCTATTGCCCATACGGGTTCATAAGAGATAACAACATCACTAAAATTCTCTATGCCAACTTCATCTATAACTGGCTGAATCTGTGATAATAACACTGACTCTGTTTTTCCATTCTCTCGTTCTTCACCCGTTTCTCCAATACATAATATTGGACTCAAGCCTGCATCTAGCACTGCATTGACTTTATTAGCAACTTGTTCAGAAGTCTCATTATATAAACTTCTACGTTCAGAGTGACCAACTATTACGTATTTGATACCTAAATCTTTTAACATACTTGCTGAAACTTCGCCTGTATGGGCACCACCAGGAAACCTACTCACGGTTTGCGAACCAATATAAATTACTTCATTTAAATTAGCCGTTTGTATTTTCTGTTCCAAAGCAGACAAATAAGGAAAACATGGACAAATAATCACTTCAACATTCGATGATTCCATACCTGCTAGGCCTGAAACCATAGAATCAACTAAAGCTGAGTCTCCGTTCATTTTCCAATTTGCGGCTACAATTACTCGTCTAGACATTTTTATCCCTAAGCCATGATAGATATATTACGACTTCAGTTAAAATCAAAATAGAGCCATTGCTAAAATGAAGCCGCGAGATAGTAACTAACCTACGCAAAAGATACAAGTATTTAACACAATATCTTTCACTGGTTGTAGCTTTTTTATACTTACCACGCGTTCAGCATAAGAAAGTGCTTAATTACTGCCTACAAATGCAATAACACCGTATTTAGCGTAATTGGATAAATCAACTTTCTAATGCCACCTCAAGGTTATTTAACAATGAACCTTAAGTGAGAATTATTATACCCGTTACCATTCAAAGTGCTACTTAACGAGTTTAACTAAATCAGCAATTTTGTTTGCCAATGTGGTTACTTCATCAAGCTCAGGGCCTTCAACCATAACGCGAATAAGAGGTTCAGTTCCTGATTTACGCAGTAACACACGGCCTCGACCACTTAGTATTTCATTAACTTCATCAACAGCGGCCAATACGTCAGCATCATTTAATGGATTGTTATTTCCCGAAAAACGAACATTCACAAGTAATTGTGGAAGCATCGTTAAGCCTTGGCGTAATTCATACAATGATTTTTCTTGCTTAGTTACTGCAGTAAGTACATTAAGTGCAGCAATAATACCATCACCTGTAGATGTGTGATTAAGGTTAATTACATGGCCCGAATTTTCAGCACCTAATTGCCAACCTTTTTCTCGTAGGAGTTCCATAACATGTCGATCACCAACATTACTACGTTCAAATTCGATATTTAATGATTTCAAGGCTAGTTCTAAGCCCATATTACTCATTAATGTACCGACAACCCCGCCCTCTTTTCGACCAGATTTTAAATCATTACATGCGATGATATAAATTATTTCGTCACCATCAAGTACATAGCCAGTATGATCTACCATCATAATACGATCGCCATCACCATCAAGCGCAATACCAAGGTCTGCTTTATGCTCAACTACCGCTTTGCTAATGGCGTCCATGGATGTTGCACCACAGCCATCATTAATATTGGTACCGTTAGGCGCGGTTCCAATTTCTATAACCGTGGCGCCTAATTCACGAAACACATTGGGCGCAATGTGATAAGTTGCTCCATGAGCACAATCAACAACTACCGTTAAATCTTTCAATGACATACGTGTTGGAAAGTTACTTTTACAAAACTCGATATAACGTCCTGCTGCGTCATTTATACGGTTTGCTTTACCTAATAGCGCTGACTCTACACATCCCATTGGATTGTCTAATTCTGCTTCAATAGCTAATTCCACATCATCAGGTAATTTTTGACCTGATTGTGAGAAGAATTTAATACCGTTGTCGTAAAATGGATTGTGCGATGCACTAATAACAATACCGGCTTCAGCCCTGAATGTTTTAGTTAAATAAGCAATACCTGGAGTTGGCATTGGTCCAAGAAGACCAACGTCGATACCGGCAGCGGAGAAGCCAGCTTCAAGAGCAGATTCAAGCATGTAGCCTGAAATACGAGTGTCTTTACCGATAAGTACTTTTTTAGTACCTTGACCTGCAAGTACTTTACCCGCGGCATAACCTAGCTTCATTACAAATTCTGGCGTTATTGGCGATTTTCCAACTAAACCACGGATACCATCGGTACCAAAATATTTACGATCTGACATTTTTTGTCCTTATATATTCTTATTTATAGCTTCATGTATCGCTAAATTTTAATTTTAATTTTAATTTTAATTTTGTACTGAACTTCACTACTGAGCTTAAGTAGAGAATATGGTTATTCTTTTAGAAAAATTGCCTACTACAAGTATTTAGCTGTAATGGATAATATTTTTAGCGCGTCGACTGTTTCTTTAACATCGTGCACCCTAATAATGCGTGCATTTTTCTGTGCGGCTATTATAGCGGTAGTTAAGCTACCTGCAAGACGATCATCAACATTACGCTCTAATAAGTCGCCTATCATCGACTTTCTTGATGTTCCAGATAATAACGGTAAACCTAAGTCATTAAATATGTCTAATTGTGCAAGTAATTCGTAGTTTTGATCTAAGGTTTTACCAAAGCCAAAGCCTGGATCTAATATTAGGCGTTCTTGTGCAATACCGGCTTGCTCACATACTGTAATTCGTTCTATGAAAAACTGTTTAATGTCGCTAATAATATCATTATATTGAGGATTATGTTGCATTGAACGGGGTAGGCCCTGCATATGCATTAAACAAATAGGAACATCACTCCTTGCCAATACAGCTAAGCACCCTTCATTTTGTAATGCTCTGACATCATTAATAATGTCAGCGCCATGAGCGATTGCTTGTTCCATTACCTCGGCTTTACTCGTATCAATCGACACCATGATATCGAAATTAGATTTAATGGCTTTAAGTAAAGGTACAACGCGATATAACTCATCATCAACACTGACATCTACAGCGCCTGGACGTGTGGATTCTCCGCCTATATCAATGATATCGACACCATCATCAATCATTTTTTTTACTTGCTCTAATGCTTTGTCAAAGGTCGAGAACTTACCACCATCAGAAAACGAGTCTGGGGTTACATTTAAAATACCCATAACAAGTGGTTGAGTGCGGGTACCAGATGTAAAATCTGAAAATAACTTAGCTAATGTCATTGTTAGTATTTATTACCTGAAATAAAAATATAAATAATTAATTTGGAAAAAGCACATAAGAAAAAGCCTCGGTATTTAGTACAAATACCGAGGCTTTATTAATTAACACCAGACATTAACTTGCTGGAGTATCACCACTTGGTTTACTTGTATCTGGTTCTACTTTGTCAGCTTGTTCTGTTTCGGTAGAAGCAGCTTTAGATTCATCTGCTGCTTTACCATCACTATTATCAGAATTAGTGCTTGAACTATCTTTGTCATCCCAACCAGCAGGTGGACGGACTGTTGTTCTAGCCATTAAGTCATCAATTTGTAATGCATCAATCGTTTCATACTTCATTAAGCAATCTTTCATGGCGTGTAATACATCCATGTTTTCTTTGATTAATGTTTCAGCACGTTGATAGTTGCGGTTAATTACTGCTTTGATTTCTTCATCAATAGCTTTTGCTGTTTCGTCAGACATATGTAACGATTTTGCAGAAGTTCGACCTAAGAATACTTCTCCTTCTTCTTCAGCGAACAACATAGGACCCATTTTTTCAGATAAGCCCCATTGTGTTACCATTTTACGGGCAATATTCGTTGCTCGTTCAATATCATTTGAAGCACCAGTAGATACTTTATCGCTGCCGTAAATAACGTCTTCAGCTACACGACCACCGTATAAAGAAGAGATATTACTTTCTAAATGTTGCTTAGAGTGACTGAATCTATCTTGCTCAGGTAAGTACATAGTTACACCAAGGGCACGGCCACGAGGAATAATACTTACTTTATAAACAGGATCATGATCTGGCACTAAACGACCAATAATAGCGTGACCTGCTTCATGGTATGCTGTCATTTCTCTTTCTGAATCACTCATCACCATTGATTTACGTTCAGAGCCCATCATTATTTTATCTTTAGCTGAATCAAATTCTTTCATGCTAACTAATCTGCGTTCAGTACGTGCTGCACATAAAGCAGCTTCGTTCACTAAATTAGCTAAATCAGCTCCTGAGAAACCAGGTGTTCCACGTGCAATAACTTCTGCGATTACATCATCACCAAGTGGTACTTTACGCATATGTACTTTAAGGATTTGTTCACGACCTTTAATATCAGGTAAGCCAACGGTTACTTGACGGTCAAAACGACCTGGACGAAGCAATGCTGGATCTAATACATCAGGACGGTTAGTAGCCGCAATAACAATTACGCCTTCATTACCTTCAAAACCATCCATTTCTACTAACATTTGGTTAAGTGTTTGTTCACGTTCATCGTGTCCACCACCCATACCTGCGCCACGTTGTCGACCTACTGCATCGATTTCATCGATAAAGATAATACAAGGAGCCGCTTTTTTAGCTTGTTCAAACATGTCACGTACACGAGAAGCACCAACACCAACAAACATTTCAACAAAGTCTGAGCCTGAAATAGTAAAGAATGGTACTTTTGCTTCACCGGCAATAGCTTTTGCTAATAAGGTTTTACCCGTACCTGGTTGACCGACCAATAAAATACCAGATGGAATACGTCCACCCAATTTTTGAAAGCGACTAGGCTCTCTTAAGTAATCAACTAATTCAGCTACATCTTCTTTTGCTTCATCACAACCTGCAACATCAGCGAAAGTTGTTTTGATTTGCTCTTCACTAAGTTGGCGTGCTTTGCTCTTGCCAAATGACATAGCGCCTTTACCACCACCACCTTGCATTTGACGCATGAAGAAAATCCATACTCCAATAAGCAAAATCATAGGGAACCACGAAACGAAAATAGTCGTTAGGAAACTTGTTTCTTCAGGTAATTTACCTTCAGCACGAACGCCCTGCTTAACAAGGTCGTTAATTAAGTCACGGTCATAGCCACCAGGAATTACAGTTTTGTATGCTTCGCCACTGCGTTTTTCACCTGTAATTACGCCACTTCTATCGACACTTGCGTCTCGAATTTGTCCTTGACGGACATCCTTAATAAATTGGGTGTAATCCATTTGTTGATCGTTTGGAGTATTCGGAGTAAAACTCTGAAATACACTCATCAAAACAACAGCAATAACTAACCATAAAATAAGATTTTTTGCCATATCACTCAACTTAATGACCTCTTTTGGTGTTTAATATTAATATTCGAATAAAACTATATTAGTCTATTGTGCCTAATTTACTACAATTCAAGGTTTGTCGCTATTTAACTTTAGTCGCTATTAACAACTAGTTACAACTTCCAACTTAATTGCCCTTAACCTTTGTACCCTGTACCAACTAAATACACTTCTCTAGAGCGTGCTCTAGATGACTCTGGCTTACGTGTTTTTACCGTTTTAAATACCGCGCGAGTGGCTTTCATATATTCTTCAAAACCTGCACCTTGGAATACTTTTACCACAAATGCACCATTCGGTTTCAATACCTCAGAGCACATATCTAATGCTAATTCGACTAAATACATACTACGGGCAGAATCAGCACTTTCATTACCTGTCATGTTCGCTGCCATGTCTGACATAACCACATCAATGTTTTTACCGTTGATACGCTTTAATAGTGTATCAAGTACTTCTTCTTCTCGAAAATCGCCTTCAAGAAAATCAACACCTACGATTGAATCCATTGGTAAAATATCACAAGCTATCACTTGCCCTTTATCACCTACAACTTTAACTGCATATTCAGACCAGCCCCCTGGAGCTGCACCCAAATCAACAACCTTCATACCTGATTTAATCAACTTGTCTTTTATATTTATTTCTTCAAGTTTAAAAACTGCGCGTGATCGTAGCCCTAAACGTTGCGCTTTTTTTACGTATTCATCATCAAAGTGTTCATCTAACCAACGTTGACTACTCGCTTTGTGTT
>Ga0308012_10001197_pt1 | contig 14048 bp, 14 predicted proteins | sample Neamet179_FD_203133 | JGI IMG/M metagenome (GOLD analysis project Ga0308012, IMG submission 203133) | Marine microbial communities from water near the shore, Antarctic Ocean - #179 | ecosystem: Environmental > Aquatic > Marine > Unclassified | place: Southern Ocean | collected 2014-07-25 | reverse complement strand
AATGTGAGTTATTAACTCCTTCATATTGCGGAGAAGAATTAGTACCTGATAAAGTGTACGTTATCGATGTCGATAGATTGGTCTGATTTCAGAAACTTAACAAGCGATGAAATTGAGGCCATAGCCATTAGACGCGCTAATGCATAAAACATAGGTTGGCACTCATGTCACGATCTCTACCGCCATTGAACTGGTTCCGAACCTTCGAGTGTTCGGCTAGGCACTTAAGTTTTACGGCTGCCGCTGCAGAACTTAACCTCACACAGTCTGCCGTCAGTCAACAAATTCGCTTGCTTGAGACGCGCTTAGGAACCATATTATTTAATCGTAAGACCCGCGGGCTTGCGCTCACTGACTCTGGGCGTCGTTTACTGCCTTACGTCTCTGGAGCTGTTGGGAATCTAGAGGACGGAATTGCGATATTTGATTCCAATAAAGCCGGTGGGGTTTTGAAAATTGCCTGTAGCATTAGCTTTTCGCTTCTTTGGCTCGTGCCTCGTCTTAGTCTGTTCTTAAAAAACCATCCAGGTCTTGATTTACGTATTATCAACACCTTGTGGCCAGACGACTATTTATCATCCCAGGCAGATGTGGAAATTCGTTTCGGATCCAAAGATTTGGTGGGTGACGGTGCCACATTACTGGTTCCTGATTCAATTATTCCTGTATGTTCTCCTGCTGTGGCGAAAAACTTGAAAACTTGGTCCCAAGTCTGTCAAGTCCCCCTGATTCAGACTGTTGGATCATCGGATACCTGGCAGGTCTGGGCAGATGATCTTGATTTGACGCCCCCTCCTCCGATTTTACGTTCAGTGGATAGTTCTGCGTTGGCATTAGAGTTTGTACGGCACGAAAATTGTATAGCTTTGGTTCAACGAGTACTGGCTGAGAGATTAATCCAGGCAAATGAGCTAGCTATTCCATTGGCGTTATCTACCACAGCCAGAGACAATCACTACATAAAAATACGCGATACACATGGAAAGGAAAATTTACCAAAAGCCTTTAAAGACTGGCTTTTATCTGAAATTCAGTAAAATCGAAATGCAAAGTGAGGCAACGGTTAGGCTATGCAATAGCCCTGAACGAACTCAAAAAACTGCGCCAATTGTACCCATCCTAACCAAAAGTGATTTTTCGCAAGTACTGCGCTGGAACGACCCTACTGTTCTGGCAGCCTCGGCTGTCAACCAAGAAACTACCCTATCTACATCTGGGTTACCGAGACTGTCATGTGATCGCAAAAGATAATATGCGAAAGCAGATCTTTCGACATCCAGAAAAGGACGAATAAGCCGCCCGCTGTCCAGATCTTCAGCCACCAAGGGCAAGCGACCAAACGCTACACCCTTTCCTGCAATCGCTGCGTCAACCGCAAACCCAGTATGAGTGAAATGTTTCCGTAACAGATCAGTACCTGGAGAATTGGATGTAGCTTCAAGCCATTCCGACCATTTGTGGTCATTCATCTCGTCCGTCAGGAACGTCATTTCAGTCAAATCTTCCATTCGCATATTACGCCCCTTTGGTAATATGCACTGAGGATTGCATACTGGAAACACATCGTCTTCGAGCAACTTGATGGCATGGTATTCTGCCGGAGGAGCAGCGCAGTACCTTATTGCCAGCTGTATACCGCTGGTTTTCAAGTTAATTAAGGTGTCATTGGCATCGATCAGAATATTGATCTGCGGCTCGGTGCTCTGAAAGCGAAATAGCCGAGGCAAAAGCCATTTACTACAATAGGAAATCGGCGCGCTGATAGAAATCGACTTCTTAGGCTTAATGCCCGTTATCAAAAGCTTCTCTGCCTCTAGGGCTTTGAAAGCCGCGCGAACCACGCCGAACAAGGCCTCTCCCTCTTCTGTCAATTTCAGAGACCTGTGTTGGCGCAAAAATAATTTTACTGATAGGTTTTTTTCAAGATTTCTAACTTGAAAACTGATGGCCGCTTGCGTGAGCATCAATTCATCAGCCGCTTTTGTAAAGCTCTTGTGCCGTGCCGCCGCTTCAAAACCCGGTAAGCAATTAAGAGGCGGTAAATCGAATTCCATTTTTATCCCACTAATATGTTGTGTGCTTTGGCACAAGTATTTTTTATGATAAAGAAAGTATAACTCACTTGTAAAGCCCATAACTTACAAGTATATTTTAGGCAGATTCTACGAACGGCTGATCGACTGCCGTAGAAATATACACTCGGCGATAGGCGCTACGGTCAACGAACTACAATAAAAAAACAGGTAAATTTTTATGTTAAAACTAAAAAAAGCATCGGTTGCATGTGCATTGGTGGCAGGTCTTGCTGCTGGAGGAGCGCAAGCGGCGCAAGACTGCGGTGAAGTGTCTATTACCGAAATGGACTGGGGCTCAGCAATCATTGTGACTCAGGTTGCTAAATTCTTGCTTGAGCAAGGATATGGTTGCTCTATCACGGTTGTACCCTCGGCCTCCACGCCAGCACTTGCCTCAGTGACTGAAACTGGAGAACCCGACATAATTACCGAAGTTTGGACAAATGGTGCGCCAGCTTACATACCACTTTTGGAAGCGGGCAAAATCAATGAATTGACACATGTTCTTTCAGACGGAGGCGTTGAGGGCCTCTGGATTCCAGCCTATTTGGCTGAGGCTCATCCGGAGTTGTTGACCCTTGAAGGTGTGTTGGCCAATCCAGATTTGGTTGGAAATAGAATGCATAACTGTCCTGTCGGATGGACGTGTCAGGTTATCGCTACAAATGTCGCCAAGGCTGGTGGTTTTGACGCTGCAGGTATTCAAGATTTTGTACATGGATCAGGAGAGACGCTAACTGCGTCAATTGCTTCTGCATATTCCTCCAACGAGCCGTGGTTTGGATACTATTGGTCACCTAGTTTGGTGTTAGGAAAATACCCAATGGTTAAAGTGGAATTAGGTAGTCATGATCCTGCGCAACAGGCTTGTAATTCAGACTCGAATTGCGCAACTCCAAAGGTTCAGAATTGGCCAAGTAGTGTTGTCACGACTGTTGTCACCGACACCTTTGAGGCGAGTCATCCTGCTGAGTCGGATCTGATGCGCAACCTCTCGTTTACCAATGCCATGATGAATGGTCTTCTCGCTTGGCAAGATAAGAACAAAGCCACTGGTGACGAGGCTGCTGTTTACTTCCTGTCAACCCAACAAGCTATTTGGAGCGACTGGTTGAATGATGCGGCACGCGTTAAGCTTGCAGCTCTTCTACAATAAACTACTAACCAACATGCAATAAACCAATAAAGGCATACAATGTGTATGCCTTTATTTTGCTCATGGAATTAAAAAAATGGCGTATTATGACAGCCTATTTAACGGCCTAGGATTAAGGGCTTGGTGCGACTCGGCACCCGGATCTGCAAACGTATCAATGGCCAGCCTGCTAGCTAAAACCAACCCAGATACAGCGATCAGTGGACCGGTTTTTCCGTTTCCCTCGATGGATGAACTCCATCAGGCATGCTCGTCAATTCCGCAATCCCGAGAATTCACAGCTGCAGTAGAGGCTGGCTTTCTTAATATTAAAGACGTCTTGAAAGCAATACTGGATCCACTTACCCAGCCCCTTTCCTGGTTTTTGGAATTCGCCTTGTTCAGTTTTTTAACTACGCCTTGGTGGATTGTTGTTCCGTTACTATTATGGTTTGTATGGTACGCCTGCCGTTCGGTGAAGATCGTAGGTTTCGTCACTCTATCATTTGTGTTTCTAGGGTTTATAAATCACCTTGATCCTGCTCTGCAAACGCTTGCGATTATTGCTGTTTGTACAAGTATATGCATCATAATTGGTGTTCCCATAGGCATTGCTATGGCCAAATCCAATCCTTTAGAAAGGGCCTTGATCCCATTGCTTGATCTGCTTCAGACACTACCCACATTTGTGTACTTGATCCCACTGATCTTTCTGTTCAGCGTAACTGAGCCAAAGCTCTACGGGATCGCGATTATTGTCTATGCCGTGGTGCCGGTGATCCGGCTCACTAATCTGGGAATTAGACTCGTAGATCAAGATGTTGTTGAGGCGGTTGACGCCTTTGGTATGTCGCCCAGGCAAAAACTGTTTGGGGTTGAGATACCGCTCGCAATGCCCAACATTATGGCGGGAGTAAACCAGACAATAATGATGAGCCTCGCTATGGTGGTCATCGCATCGCTAGTTTCTGCGCCTGGTTTAGGTGTTCTTGTGCTTCGGGGCATCCGCAATCTTGAATTGGGAGTAGGTCTTATCGCCGGACTAGGCATTGTGCTGCTGGCTGTCATCTTAGACCGAGTGTCAAAGGCGGCAATTGCCCGTGTATCTTCAGGTCACACATATAGATAGGTAGGTATTTAAAATGGCTCAGGCCTCCAAAATTCAAATTCGTAATCTATACAAAATTTTCGGTTCCGACCCTGCATCTGCGCTAGAACAGGTAAAAGCGGGTATGGGAAAGGATGAACTGCTTGCAAAAACCGGTCATGTATTAGGCCTAAAAGATATCTCAATCGATATTAGAGAAGGTGCTATAACCGTGGTGATGGGTTTGTCTGGATCAGGAAAATCTACGCTTATTCGCCACATTAACAGATTGATTGAGCCGACTGATGGTCAGGTGCTGATCGACGGTGAAGACGCGCTCTTACTGGACACAGAAGAGTTGCGCGAAAAGCGCCGCACTGGCATGTCTATGGTGTTTCAAAAGTTTGCGCTTCTCCCTCACCGCTCCATACTAGACAATGCAGCACTAGCATTGGAGGTGCGTGGTATAGGCCAAAGCGAGCGCCACAAGGAGGCCCAGGTATGGCTCGACCGGGTGGGGCTAGGTGGCTATGAAAAGCACTATCCACATCAACTCTCTGGTGGTATGCAACAAAGGGTTGGTATTGCCCGTGCACTAACGTCGAACACGGATATCATGCTGATGGACGAAGCATTTTCTGCTCTCGATCCTTTAATACGCAGTGACATGCAAAAACTGCTGCTTGAGTTGCATGTAGAATTAAAAAAGACGATCGTGTTCATCACCCATGACCTCGATGAAGCCCTACGATTGGCTGACCACCTCGTTATTCTAAAAGATGGTGCAGTTATTCAGCAAGGCGAGCCCCAGAGCATTTTAACCACGCCAACTGATCCCTACATTGAGGCTTTTGTCAGTGATATTAACCGCGCCCGTGTTTTGCGGGTCCGCTCGGTAATGACACCACTAATCCCACAAACCACCTATGCGGGCGATGTAGGCCCTCACGATACTTTGGAAGCTCTAATCGCCCTCTCTGAAGGTAATACATCGTATAACTTCAGGGTAGTTGACGGGGAAATCCCTGTTGGCCAGATTAGCATGGAGGATCTGTTTAAAGCTCTGGTTCCCAGAGAGCCTGTATTAGAACAGCAAACGTTATAGGCAGACAAAGCCTGCGGATTTTTTATGACTTACCAAGATCAATTGATCAAACAAGCATCTAATGTCCCTTTTTCGATGTATGACGCTTTTACTGAGGTGCCGTATTCCGGTAGCCAGGGGGCTATTGTCCTACATGCCTCAGATATCTCCATGCCACACCGGGCTCGAATTGCACGTGAAATTGGAGCGCCCGCCACTGCGTTTGTAAACGCCATCAACCATAACAGGGTTAAAGTTCAATTTTTCTCTACTGTAATGGAGTTGCCTATGTGTGGGCATGGGACGGTTTGCCTGATAACGCAACTGGTTGCACAAGAACTATTACCTTGTAAGGCTGATGCGTGGTGCGAGGCGGTTCTCGAGCTTCCTAAAGGGGAAGCGACAGTGGAGTGTCGCCGCACCAAGGCCGGCAGGGTGGAGGTTATGCTGGATGTTGCAGAAGCACGGTTTGCAGCAGTGACGTTCGATCTGGAAGAACTGGCTGGTATATTAGGCGTTAGTGTTGGGGATATATCTAACGAGTTACCACCTGAGGTCGCCAGTGGCGATTTCATTCACCTGTGCCTTCCAATGCGTGATCTTGCCGCGATGCGGGAACTGCAACCTGATTTTTCAGCCCTTGCTCAGTTCTGTGTAGCCAATGGATTAGAAACTGTGGCCGCTTTTTCAACCGAGGTGGTAGATCAAACATGCAACGTTCACGTGCGGGATTTTTGTCCAGCTGTAGGCGTGGCTGAATCAGCAGCGGCTGGCACCACAAATGCAGCTATATCGACCTATCTTTTACGCCAAGGGTTGGTTCAGCCAAGTGATGACGGAAGCTTACAGGTCCGAGCTGAACAGGGCATAGAACTTGGCCGCCCCAGCCGTGTGACAACACGGATCAAAACACAAAATGGTAATATTATACGATTGCAGGTAGGTGGCGTGGCCAGCTTGATCATCGAAGGTATGATCAATGTAAATCTGGATGGCCTATGACAAAGGTATTGAAAGAAACTCTCGTTTGGGATGCTCATGCAGGGCTGTTTCCCTCTCCCGATATGGATTTGAATACGCTTGAAGATTGGCGCACCAATGATGTCGACTATCTGAGCATCAATGTTGGCTTTGACGTTATGTCGCGAGATGAAACGCTGGCCACCCTTGCGGCCTACCGTCGCTGGCTACTCGAGCACTCTGATCGTTTTCTACTGGCTGGCACATTTGCCGATATTGACCAAGCCAAGCGCTCTGGTCGCCTTGCTGTTAGCTTTGATATCGAAGGTATGAATGCTCTGGGTGGCGATATTAATATGGTCGAAATATACCATACCCTCGGTGTACGACAGATGCTGTTTGCATACAACCTCAGCAACGCAGCGGCGGGCGGCTGTCATGATGCCGACATCGCCCTAACCCCGTTTGGCATCGATATTTTGGCAGAAATGAACCGTGTTGGCATGATCGTGGATGCAAGCCATACAAGCTATTACACAAGTATGGACTTGATCGAACGTTCAACTACACCTGTGGTGTTTTCACATTCTAATCCGGCGTCGGTCTGGCAGCATCAGCGCAACATCACGGATGAACAGATCATAGCCTGCGCATCCAAAGGCGGCGTTATAGGCCTCAATGGTCTCGCTATTTTTGTCGGTGACAACGACACAAGCACAGAATCCTTGCTGCACCATTTGTTAACGTTAATTGATCTTGCCGGGCCTGCCCACGTTGGACTTGGCTTTGATTATACGCCGGATGTCACCGTCGACATTGGTGCGATACTTCGTGCCAGGCCCGATTACTGGCCCGCAGGCCAGCAATATGACACGCGGAACATAGGTCATTCCGGGCCGTCAACCATCCCCCACCTTGTGGAAGGTATGCAAGTGCGTGGCTTTTGCGCTGCAGAAATTGAAGGCATTTTGGGTGGTAATTTTGCACGAATCGCCCAACAGAGCTGGATGCACTACTGATGCACATTACGGATAAGAGTTTCACATGAGCCTTCACGCTCGCGCAGGCACCAGAATTGGCGTCTTGGTGCCCTTTACAAACACCAACCTTGAACCAGACCTGATGCTGATGCGTCCACCTAATTGCAGCTTCCATTGCCAACGCACTGGCGGCTACGACGCAGACGAAGTGCCTGGCGCCGATCAGATGACCCAACTCGGAATGTTTGATATTAGCCATGACCTTGAAATGATCGCTGGAGCGCGGCCAGATGTTGTGCTTTATGGTTGCACTTCCGCTACTTTGACACATGGCTCGGAATTTGACCGCGATTTGGCCATGAAAATTGCAGCCGGCTCTGGTGCTGTATCCTTGACTGCCGCCGGATCGTTGGTTGCTGCAATCCAAGCATTGGGAATCCATCGAGTTGGGTTTGCATCACCCTATGTAGGTGATATCAATGACCAGGCTGTCAATTTCCTAATGCAGAACGGCATTGAAACCGTAAAACGAGCCGATATTGGGCACGACTTGGGCTGCTACGGACAAGGTGAATTGACCCCAGATGAAATTTACAACCTCGCTCTAAAAGCAGATAGTCCGCAAGTCGAGGCAATTGTTCTGAGCTGCACTGACATGCGCTCTGTCGAAGTGATCGAAAGGATCGAAACAACTCTCAATAAACCCGTTGTCACCTCAAATCAGGCGATGATGTTCTGCCTCTGCAAAAAACTTGATATACCACGCCACCCAGGACTTCCTGGTCGCCTATTCAATTATCTTTGATATTTAAGCACCGGCTGTAAGGTCATTGTTCGAGGTTTGTTACTAATGTAGGGTAAATGTGTAGCGGCTGACTAGTAATGTCAAATTATGGTTAAAAATGGTCTCATTACGTGGGTGATTAGGGAGAGGAATCATGGTTGAAAAACAATTTACAGGGCATTTAAAGGGCCGTGTAGCTGTGGTAACTGGTGGTTGCGGAGGCATCGGACAGGCAATATGCAGCCGTTTTCATAGTGAGGGAGCTCACGTCATCGCAGCAGACATAGCATCGCTTCCAGCGTCGCTAAAAGGTCTTGTCCGGTACTTTAAACATGATGTTACCAGCGAACAGAGCGCACAGGATCTAATGACATTTGTAGGGCAAGAATTTGGCCAGTTAGATGTATTAGTGAATGCAGCCGGCATTGAAATAGAAAAGACAATTGAAGAAACCACCTTAGATGAGTGGCAGAGAATTTTTGCTATAAACGTTACAGGCACTTTCTTAACCAGTAAATATGGAGTGCCTCTAATGCGCAAAAATGGCGCAGGTTCGATCATCAATTTTGGTTCTTATGACGGTTTTATTGCAGATCCTGGTTTAGCAGCTTATTGTGCAACAAAAGGTGCTGTGCATGCTCTAACTAAAGCGATGGCCTGCGATTATGGTAAGGAAAATATTCGTGTAAACGCTATTTGCCCGGGTTATGTAGCGACACCCATGCTAGAAAGTTTTTTTGGAGACAGTGGAGACATAGAAAGCCTAAAACAAGAAGTGCGCGACATTCACCCCCTGCGCCGTTACGGCACACCTGATGATATGGCTAATCTAGTGAACTGGCTGGCAGGTGATGAGGCGCGCTATGCGTCTGGTGCTTTGTGGGTGTTGGACGGTGGTTTAAGTGCCCAAGTTCAGCAGATGCGGTTATAGGAGTCGGTATGCAATTATCAGGCAAAGTGGCTCTAGTCACAGGTGGGCGTCAAGGTATCGGTGCTGCTATTGTTGAGCGATTTGTGCAAGAAGGCGCCACGGTTATTACTTGTGGGCGCGGTGAAAGACCAGCTGATATGGCAGTTAACATTGATTGGGTGCAGACTGACGTGAGCTGTTCTAAACAAGTAGCTGAGCTTAAAAATTGGATTCTAAGCAACTATGGCTCATTGGATATATTGGTAAACAACGCTGGCGTACAAATAGAAAAAACCATCGTCGACACCACTGATGATGATTGGGAAATGCTTATGGGGGCCAATGCGCGAGGGATCTTCAATACCATCCGCAGCCTATTACCGATGATGTCTATGGGTGGCTCTATCATTAATATGGGCTCTGTATCGGGCGTTAACGCCGACCCTGGCCTAGCTCTATACAATGCGTCTAAAGCCTTTGTACATGGTTTAACGCGTTCGGTTGCAGTAGATCATGGCCCTAAGGTGAGGTGTAACGCTATTTGCCCGGGCTGGATTATGACTGCCATGGCAGATAGTGCCTTTGCGGTAGCACAGGATGAAGTTGCAGCAAAAAAAGATGCCCTGGCTCGGCACCCGATTGGTCGCTTTGGTGTACCTTCTGATATAGCAAATATGGCCCTTTGGTTAGCAAGTGAAGAGTCGCGTTTTGTAACGGGGCAGATGTTCACCGTTGATGGTGGTTTAACAGCGGCATCACCTTTGAACCCAGGATTGTTTTAAATTTAAATCACTATTAATGGCTTATGGAGGTCTAGGTGGCTACACATTTAACCCAATTAGAATTTGACGCACTTGCATCTGGCTATGCTAAAGATCCTTGTGAATCTTGGTCTATTGGCTCTCAATGCTACATAGAGCCTAAGTACCAAGCCATCGAAAAAGAACACGTATTTGCCAAATCTTGGCAGTTTGTTTGTCATGAAGAAGCGTTGCAGAATACAGGAGACTACGTATCCCAGGAAGTTGCGGGTCAACCTATACTTGTAGTGCGTAATGCCGAAGGAGGGTTGCAGGCATTTTACAATGTTTGCAAACACCGAGGTCACCTGCTCGTTCAGGGCCAAGGTAATACCGATAAAATTGTCTGTCCCTACCATTCATGGACTTATGACCTTAAGGGCCAGTTGCTGGCAGCACCAAGATCTAAACTGGTGCACAATTTTAACACCCAGGAAATTTGTTTGGATCAAATTCAAGTGGAAATGTTTTGTCACTTAGTGTTTGTTAACTTAGATGCCAGTGCTGACTCGTTGGCAAGCCAAACAGGTGATTTGGCGACGGAAATCATGGCCTATGCGCCTGATCTGAGCAAACTCACCTATGCCACACGCTTATCCTATCGCATTAAAGCCAACTGGAAAGTTGTCACAGACAATTTTCTGGAGTGTTATCACTGCACTACAGCCCACAAAGACTTTGTAAGTTTGGTGGACATGCAAACCTACAAAGTCAAAACCCAGGGTATCTACTCTAGTCATATGGCTAAAGCTAAGCGTACCGATAATGCAGCTTATAGTATTGATGACGCCGCCGTAACCGATCATGCAGTGTGGTTTCTATGGCCCAATATTGCCTTAATGCGCTACCCGGGCCGCGGCAACTTTATGGTGTGGAAGTTCAACCCGTCGGGCGCAGAAGAAACTCACGAAGAATTTGAGTTTTATTTTGAAACTGCGGATATTGAGGAGGTCGAGAAACAAGCCCTTAAATTTATCGATGAGGTGCTGCAGGTAGAAGACATTAACTTAGTTGAGAGTGTGCAGCGAGGCATGAATACGCCAGCGTTTCAGTCAGGCCGCATCATGGCTAATCCAGATGGGGAGCACGGAATGAGCGAGCATGCGGTACATCACTTTCATGGTATGTTGCTTAACGCATACAAATCTGCAATAAAATAAATAGGGTCTATGATGAATAATCATTTCACTAGCGTTGCTGTTTTGGGTGCCGGCGTCATAGGAGCCAGTTGGTCAGCGCTGTTCGCATGCGCGGGCTTACGCGTCAAAGTTTATGACCCTATGGCAGACGCGGAACAAAAGGTAAGGTCATACCTTGCTGATGCAGCACCTATGTTGCAACAACTAGGGATGCAAGGCCCACAAGGTGAAATTAGTTTCCACACAAGCGCAAAGGAAGCGGTAAAAGACTGCCAGTTTGTGCAAGAGTGTGCGCCTGAGAAACTGCACATTAAACACCAGCTCTACGCTGACATAGAAGCGCACCTGTTGCCTGATGCCATTGTTGCCTCGTCTGCTTCGGGCCTTATGGTGTCTGAAATGCAAGCTGGCTGGTCTAATCCATCTCGCTTTATATTAGGCCACCCGTTTAATCCACCACATTTAATTCCCTTGGTGGAGCTGCTTGCGAATGACAAGACTGCCGCTGGAGTACTGGAGCAAGCAGAAGCCTTTTATAAATTTGTAGGAAAGGTCACTATCAGGGTGCAACGTGAAGTGCCTGCACATGTAGCTAATCGGCTACAAGCGGCGTTATGGAAAGAGGCCATACATTTAGTGGAGTCTGGCGTAGCATCTGTTGAAGACGTAGATAAGGCCGTTTGGGCGGGCCCCGGCTTACGTTGGGCAGCCATGGGGCCGCATATGTTATTTAACTTGGGTGCTGGTGAAGGTGGCATGGCTGAGTTTTGTGACCGCTATAGTGATAGTTTTCATCGCTGGTGGGCTGACCTAGGCCAGGTCGATTTAAATCCTTCGACAATAGAAAAACTCGTGAGTGGTCTATCATCAGAAGGAGTAAAGCCAAACACGGTGGAACTGTCAGAGCAACGTGATGCGCTTATTGTAGCCATGTTGAAAGCGACTCACCCCTTACGAGAACCTGATTAGGTTTTCTGCGATCACTAGTTGCCACTACTAATTTTATTGCCGTTGCTGTCATATAATAATTTTGATAATCATCGATGGTATATTTTGATATTCGTACCTACACATAGTCACTTATAGTGAGGATTTTATGACCGACATCAACATCCATTTTAGCCGAGAGGAGTTCTCCCAACGTCAGGAATCCGTCCGTGCCAGCATGAACGCCCAAGGCCTAGATGGCCTTTTGATTTTCAAGATCGAAGACATGTACTGGCTTACTGGTTACGATTCTGATGGCTTTTCGATTTTCGGGTGTATGTTTATCGGAACCGAGGGGGATTTGACTCATTTGGTGCGCCCTGCCGATCTTGGTAACGCCTCGTATTCATCTATTTGTGAGAACGTAATAACGGCCCCAGACTCCCACACAGTGACTCGAGCTGAGCAAATAAAAGCGATGCTGAATTCGCTCGGGATGCAGGGTAAAAGAATTGGTATCCAGGTCGACACCATGGGTTTAACCCCACGGCTTTTTTTGGAAATAAAGGAAGCCCTTGATGGCTGGTGCCAACTAACCGTAGCACCTGATTTCATACGAGAACTACGCTTGGTGAAGAGCCCGCAGGAGCTATGTTACCTTCGTAAAGCTGGTGAAATTTTGGACATAGCACTGGAAAAGACTCTTGAAGCAACACTCTCTGGGGCCTTCGAAGGTGATATTTATGCTACATTTTATGACACGCTATTTCGTCTTGACGGTGATTTACCAGCCCACATCCCTCCCATTGGAAGTGGTAAATCGGCATTAAACTTGCGATATACAACCAAGCGAAAACACGTTCTCGACAATGATCAGATAACGCTTGAGCTTGGAGTTGCATATCGTCATTATCATGCGGCAAGTATGTGTGTTGTCTTAACAGGCCCACAGGTTAGCCAACGCCATTTAGAAATGCATGCTACTAGTGTTATTGCCCTAGATGCAGTGCAATCGATTCTTCGCCCTGGAACCACTGTTGGTGAAATTTACGACACGTATCAAACTACCCTTGAAGAGAACGGCGAAAAAGACTCTGTACTTACCGTTTGCGGATACACGATGGGAGCAGCCTGGCCACCCACATGGATGGAGCAACCGATGATACATAAAGGAAACCCTGTTGTACTTGAAAAAAACATGTCCTTTTTTACACACATGATACTGAATGATCGAAAAACCGGGCTTTCTATGGCGGTGGCCGAGCAAGCTATTATTACCGAGGATGCACCGGAAATCATCACTCATGTTCCAAGAACGCCTATCATTAAAGGCTAGAAGCAACTATGGAATTCAAACCTACTCATACAAATGACCGTTTTATCGAACCTGTACCCCAATATATAAAATACTAAAGTAAGGATACCTATGAACTACTTAGAAAACTTTTGTCTAATGGCCGGGCGCATTTTAATGGGCGCCTATTTCATCTTACCTGGAATACAGAAAATAACTGATTTTGACATGATGAGCAGCTACATGGAGGAACACAGCGTACCAATGATATCTGTGCTTTTACCATTAACAATCTTGTTACAAATAAGTGCAGGAGCAGCCATTATTGCAGGCTACAAAGGCAAAATTGCTGCTTTTATACTCGCCGGTTTAACATTGGTTATTAGTATTTATATGCATGATTTTTGGGATATGGCAGAAGGTATAGAACAGACCCACGAATTGCAGAATTTCGTTAAAAATATGGCCATAATGTCTGGTCTATTGATAGTGGCTGCAATAGGAACAGGAAAGTTCAGCCTAGACAATAAACGTTAATATAAACTTTATGGTGGCTTGCTACCAAACAATGCGGAGGCCGAGTGACTTGACAGCTACTCGGCACCGCCCTATAGCAAATAACACTTAACCTCAGGCTCGGGTTATTTAATCCCGAAGAGACTTATATGAAAAATAACTGGTTAATTATCATAAGCTTAGTTGTATTTATAGTGCTAATAATATCAACTATTATCGGCTCGCGCTGGTATAACGCAGAATACACCGGTGCGAAAAGCCTAGGCTTAATACAGGGGCAGCTAACAGAGTGTAGTAAAAGCCCAAACTGTGTCAGCAGTCAAACTACACAACGCAGTAAGTATATCGCGCCTATTA
>Ga0308012_10001189_pt1 | contig 14166 bp, 9 predicted proteins | sample Neamet179_FD_203133 | JGI IMG/M metagenome (GOLD analysis project Ga0308012, IMG submission 203133) | Marine microbial communities from water near the shore, Antarctic Ocean - #179 | ecosystem: Environmental > Aquatic > Marine > Unclassified | place: Southern Ocean | collected 2014-07-25 | reverse complement strand
TTTTTTGATAATTTCTCTTTAAGGGTTTTAACCTCTGCTGTCAGGTTGTTGACTTGTTGCGTAAGAGAATCAATGGTTTTAGATTGCACACGAACAACTTCCCAAAGTTGAACTATCAACGTTTGAGCTTCTTTAAGGTTTGTGACTTGAGGTGCTTTATCCTTCATAACGGGTATGATAAAGCACTAAAAGGATCAGGTAACACGATCATTGAATCTATTGAAAATAGTTTTATTTAGGCTGAGTAGTTACCAATAATGTATTTAATTTCGAATGGCGATAGACTACATAGTTTGGCGTCGCTGCCAGAATTCCTCGCCCTTAAAACGTTGTTCCATAGCGTAGTATTTTTGCTTTTCTTGCAAATAATCGTTGTAGGTATTTGTTACCCAGCCTTGGTATTCTAAATCTGAAGCGCAATGACTGTTTGCTAAGTGTGTAGTAATGGTATTAACAGCACGACGAGCAGTTTCAAAACCGACCCAGAGACCCTGAGATGACAGGGGGTCAAAGGACATAGCAGCGTCACCGATGGCTATCCATTTATCACCCTGTACCAGGGAAGAAACCGTACTTCTTGCCGGTTCGTTATAAAGGCTCATTGAGGAAATCTCCTGATAATTAGTGCATTCAGATGCCACCTTCTGCTTGATGTAACAAGTCTGCTCAAGCCGTTCTAAAAAAGCTTCACGTGTACCACAGGCTTTAAAACCGGGTAAGTCACTATCGCTGAAGAACATTACGATGCGTACACCAGAGGGGGCACAGCTGCTATACCACCAGCCATCATGATCTGCCTCGGTGAGGGTGCGGTGGTCTCTGTGTTCTGTATTAGTCTCAAAAATAGCAATGCGGGCACAAAGCTTGTCGTTATGTTCAAGGGGAATGTTTTTTTGGCGCAATAAAAATCGTGAAACGCCACTGGCATCCACGAGGTAATCCGCTTTGATCAGGGTCTCTGATGTACTTTCGTTCACAGAAGGCGCTAACGTTAGTTGCCATTGCCCGTCTTGCTGTGCCACAGACTGTACTTTATTGCATAGTATACGAACACCATCCGCCACCGCTCGGTCAAGCAAGTGTTGCTCGAAAGCGTGACGGTCTAGATGCCAACCTAGTCCATTTGCAGAGAATATGAAATCAAAATCAACCAACTCCGCCGAACCAAAAGCACTTTGATTGCCAGGGCATTCTATGTGTCCTTCCTGCTCTAGAAAGTCATAGAGCCCTAGGTGGCGTAATATACCATTGGCGACAGGTGGCAAAGTTTCACCTGCTTTGAAGCTGTTTCCCAGACCTTTGTTATTGGGCCGATGAATGAGTTGGACATTAAAACCCCGCTGCGCTAAAAGTTGCGCAGCGACGGCTCCCACAGGTCCAGCTCCAATTATTGCTACAGTTTGCATACCTGTCCTATTGCAATGTGTTTATAAAATATAAAATTATGAATTCACTTCACAATGCATAGGATCACCATAGCCAAAAACTAGCTCCACATGTTCCCCATCAGCAACAGTATTATCTCTGTTAAAGGTAGCTTCCCATTTATATATAAAATTTGTTAACGTCCCTCGGTTCTTGCTAATAGGTTTTAGCGCCGTTGTAAAGGTCAAAGGTTTTGCACTATAAAAAATTGCGTTAGCTGACTTTGTTGTAGCTTTTGTTATTCCTGATCCTATTAATTGACCCGGATCACCGCCGGGGATGTTATGCGCATCTTGTTTTAGTTTTGCAATTTCCTCAGCGTTTGAGTTGAGGCAAGCACCCGCAACTAAACCATTATATTCATTTGCTGGTGGATATATATCGTTGCCATCTTGCGTGGGGGACAGGTTGAACGAACAGGTGACAAACAATTTATCACCCTCTTGCCACCCAGATGGTTTTGCAAGTAGTGGATTGAAAGGAGACCAAGATGCTGAGGTTCCACTTCCAGTAAAAGTACGACCACGACCTGTGTCGGATTCAGTGATAGTGCCTTGATCTAGCGTTAGATGATATTCCATTGTTATTTCCTTCATGTTGTTTGAGTATAAACGTTTATAAAAATGTACAGACAAGCCCTATAAGTTCAAAGCGTATCGATTATTTTTCTGCCAATACCTTTCCGTCGTTATGAATCTACTTCAGAAAACATCGGGTCACCATAACCAAAGAGAATTTCCACATGGTCTCCATTGGGAACCGTTGTAGTATCGCCATTGTATTTCATGGTCCATTGGTAGATAAAATTGTGCAATGTACCTCTGCTACTTGGTGATAACGCAATAGTGACTTGTTTAGATTGAGCGTTGTAAAAAATTGCATTATTAGATTTTTGTGGGCTGGTCGATATTCCTGTCCCTAACAATTGCCCCGTCGTTCCGCCGGGAATTTGTTGTGCCGTTTGTTTTAGTTTGGCAATTTCCGCTGCGTTTTTATCAAAAGTAGCGCCAGCAACCAAACCATTGTAATCACTAGCCGGCGGATAGATGGGGTTGCCATCTTGTTGAGGATTTACATTAAAGGTGCAGATCACCGTCAGTTCATCGCCATCAACCCAACCGCCAACTTCTTTTGGATTGTAGGGAGTCCAAACGGCTTCTGTTTGACCGCCGGTAAATGTACTTCCGCGACCTGAGCTACTTTCTGAAATAGCCCCTTTAGGTAGTATCAAACTATATTTTGTGGTCGATACATCCAGGAGCCACAATTGCTGCAAACCTGTTGTGGCCACAGCTAAAGAAACAGTACCAGCCGTATCGGTAGTCAATAGTTTCATAGTATATGGGTTGCTTATGTTAAATTGACCAGGATAACCAGCAGCATTATATTGCCACTTCTGATCACTAGATGGAGGTATCTGCTGAGTTTCTAGCGTCAGGGTACCATCAAAAGCAGCGGTCAAAACCTTGTTTTGGTCGATGCCAATGCCCTTATATTGAATATAAAAATACTCCACGGCATTTGTATTTTCAACGAGGTTCCACTTTTGAGATTCAGTGCCCACAACAATCGGTGCCGTTTCTATAGCTGAACCGTCAAATTCGAGCGCCGAACCACTCGTGAGATTATCGTTTTTGATGCTAACAATAAGCGACGGACCATTGAGGCGAGTGTTGCGTTCTGATTCCGCAAAGACTAACTGGCCTAAATTCATTTCACCTGTTGGCGTTACATATCCTAAGTCAGACCATGACTCTAACATGATGCTGTAGCCATCTTGATAGTCTGCAATATTATTGGAGTTTGGTGGGATTTCATTGCCCCTAAACCATTGTGTTTGACTTAATACTGGCGGGGTATCATTACTTGATTCGACTACGATATCAGGTCGTAATGAAGGCCACCATGATATATTACAAGACCAAAAATCGCCCTGCCACGGTACAGACATATAAGCAGCGATGGAGCCAGGCAGCGTCGCTGCTTTAAATCGAAATGCACTGTCGAAATAATGTTCATAAGCCATCAGGTAGGTCAATTCGATACCAGGGTGAAAACCACCGCCAACTGTTGGTTGCAGTGCCGAAAAGTCATGCTGTTCGGGTTTAGCAAGGCCTTGCCATTGAGTATCAGTTGTTTCACCCTGTTCAAAGTTGCCGTTCACCCACTGTTGAAACTTTTCCAGTTGGTGGTTTGTCAGCGATAACCATTGATTGGGGTGCGCCGTACCATTAGTGTCATTTTCAGATGGAGAGCCACCATTTCCAAAAAGCCGCGGCATCAGATCAGCTCGTTGTTGCTGACCTCCATTTGTCACTTTCGTATTAGCAGGAGTGCCCACAGGCAATGCCGCTAGTGGTGGTGGCGGAATGGTGATAACGCTGTCACCTAAATAAATGTCCTGAACAGGAGGACGAATAAAATTAAATACAAATGGTCTTGTGTAAATAATACCTTCCCCTGGAATGCTCGGGTTTTCAAGTCCGGTTATGTGTGTGGCAGATAAAAAATCACCTTTTTTACCAGGTCCGTGGCCATGAAAGGCGAGTTCGTTGGTCCAAGCATAATCAGTTACGGTCTTGAGTATAGGGTATATATCACGGTAGAAATTCACCGAAATATTGGTGACAAGTGCTGGGGCTCCCGATGTGCTAGACGAAACCGCTGCGAAGGTAAAGGTCTTACCATCGCTAGAGGCACCAAGCATAACACCGCCGCTCAAACCTACTGAATAATAGATCTGATTATTAAACGCGCTCAGCGCAACCCCTGAAGCGGAAGTAGTATCTGCCAGCGCTATATTGATAAAACTAAAACTGATACCGTCAGAAGAAACACCTAGATAGAGGTCATTATCATTACCGATATAGGCACAATATAATTTACCCGCATAAACCGTTAGGCTCAAGTTAGAGGCTGCTAGAGCAAGTGTCGTATTGCCAATCGGGGCAAAGACAAAGTTAATTAGCGTGCTATCGGTTAGTGAGCTGGCGAGATGGATCCTGCCCATCACGTCGATCGCACCGTAAAATAGTGCACCATTAAATGTTGTCAACGTTGGCGCTTGGTCGGCATTGACCATAAAACCAGGAGCTGTGAATTTGTTGAATTTGATATCAGCGCTATCCTTTGCACTAATATATAAGTCACCAAAACTGTTTACAGCATAATAGAGTATATCATTGAGCACTGTTAAAGCGGCGGGGGCTGATATTTTCGGGGCATCTATGATTTGTTTGAATGTATAGCCGTTGCCATTGTCTACGCCGTTGTATAAAAGATTAGTTGTGTCAGAAATGGCAATATTTGTCACTCCGTTATGTACAGCTAAAGCCGGAGCGGTAGCGAAAGTCAAATCGCTAGTCACTACTGTTGGAGCAAGGCTGTTGGCTGAGCCTGTCGTCGAAGTGCCAACATAGAGTTTGCCGCTATCCTCCTGAGCGAAACTAATCGGCCCTTTGCCGGTATTAGGATCAATGTTGGGATATATATCCAATTGCAGATCCAGTAGCGATACCACATTATAAGTTGCTGGTGCGTAGTGAGGCGGTGTAACAGCTATCCATCCTTGATTAACAGCTTGGCTAACCGTACTAAGAACAGAAGTATCACCAGTCTTAAGCGTTACATTGATAGAGCCGCCGCAAGTATCATCATACCAGCCGGGGTTATTAAAATAGGAATTACCATTATATTCTGGGTTAGCGACTTCAGGCGTTTCTATTACTTTCGAAATAACTACTGACGGGCTGGTGCAAGATCTAGAAGTACCCGCGCCGCCGATAAAAATAAGTCGTCCATCCGCGTCGGTCCGCAGGTCACCTAAACTAACCGTTGCGGGTGTATAAGTGACCGACACAGGCTCTGATCCACTTTGTGGAGGATCAAATTTCAATCGGTTCGAGAGTGAGCTCGTATATCCTGCTCCTAAGTCAAATATTGTACTGCCTTTTCCTACCAGTTTCAGGGGACCTTGAGACACTCCACTGATATTCATTGCTCCAGGATCAATAATAAGTTTGTCGCGCAGATGCGGGGCTATACCCGGTTGAACCGTCGAGTTACGTAAATCATCCGGGTTGAAAACATATTGCCCTTGAAAGGCGTAGTTTGCGGCTTTCATATTGGTCACATGAACCTCCCAATCCAGTGAAACCACTTTGCCATTTACTGAGTCGCCCTGAACTATTTCACCTAAAAGGCTGCCATCACAGTTATAGCCATATACACGAAACCGCTGCGCCTGACGTTTGACACGACCACTAGCGTCTTTGTATTTCCCCGGTTCAGTGCCTGTAGTAGCTTCGGCTATAGTAAAGCTGTCAGGTAAGGGGATGTTGTCGGGAGTTTCTGGCCCGATGAAATATTCGTTGCTGTTGCCAACGCGACCAATCCCAATTCCTGGTGATACTTTTATCGAAGCTACATTAGAATAAGCTGTCATTTTTTTTCCTTAAAATTTGTCAGTAAGCAGGGCGCCTATTGACACCCCCTACGGGTATTTACTCGTTTCACTTTGGTCGGCTATTTTTATATCACCGAAGCCCGTGTTATCAGTTATCGTCAGCTTTCAATGGCTGATTAATCGCATCGGGAATACCGCCAAAGGGCGCATTCTGAGTGATAAAGCTGAAATCGGAAGCAATCTTTTTGTCCGCGCTTAGTGGGGCGGCTCCTTGTTGCTGTATTGGACCAACTTGCGCGTTGCCATGACAGCCCTTACAGCCACCTCCCGTGTAAGATGTATGACCAACTTGAATGTTGGGGTTTTTGGGGTCTATGGTGCCGTTTTTTGCATCGAGAGTTCCGCTGAAACTACGCAATATTTCATTTGTTTCGGTAACTAAGTTAGCCAGGAAGTAATCACTGCCTTCAGTATTGGTAGGGTTGGTGGCAGCTCCTTGAACACCAATAAGTTTGTAGTAGAGCCAGACGCTATCCTGAGGTCCAGCTTTGTCTTTCGCTAATAAGCTGCGCAGCTGGAAATGCACTTCATCCGTGACCGCATTTGTTGCACTACTGATCGGGTGAGCTCGTGCAGTAACTGTTTGTTTAAGAGGCTCGGAGCCTTCCTCTACTTGGCGGTTATAATAAAAAAGACTGCTATTAGGCGTACCCGAGTTGAGCGTATCAACCTGTTCGAACGTGGCAAAAACAAAGGTTGGGTAATTGGTGGTTTTATGAATAATGTGCAGACCGATCAGACCATAAGGTAAAGGGCTAGTGACCGTTGTCGGAATCGGTAACGATGGCACTTTAACTGTTTCAAAACAAAATGCTTGAGCATTGCTGGGATCTGGGTTCCGATAGCGTATGATGGGCGCCATCAGAAAACGACCACTATTGGCTTCCAAACGTGTCAATTGTCGCCAAGTGGCCTTAACTAGAATAGTGCCCTCTTTGCCGGCGTTGTTTGCTTTTGCCGATACACCCGGTGGAAAGCAGATAATGCTATTGTCGTTAGGACAAGGGGCAATGCCGCCTTTGCCGTCATCGCGTACGGCGGTATAGCTAGCCTGCTGTGCTTCTAAGCGGGTAGCATCTTGCTGGAAATTATTTTTCTGAATATAATCGAACATCACCTGATTAGCCTTGGCTTCATAGATAAAGCGCCTTGGCTGCTTAGGTAATTCATAAAAATTTGGGGTTGTGTTCGGCGGTGCAATGCCTGGCGCGTTAGGATCGCCATCGGTGAACATGGTGGCGAGATCAATCTCTGATGTTTCATCCAAGTTATTAAAAATATTGGTGCTACTGAGTGTTACATCATGATTTACAGCCCAAGTACCTGTTGCAGCTCTATAATCACCACACTGGGGTACCTTATTGTCTGGGTTGTTATCAACGCTTATATTAGAGGGGTAGTTGTAGCTTGGTACTGTATTATAACTTATTTCTTGGCCAGTCTCGTGCAATGGAGCTCCTTTAGGATAAACCTCTACTCGATGTTTATAGGTTTGCCAAACAAGCTCACCGGCACTGTCTGGCTGAGCAAACTGGCCCAAGCTTTTAGACGTATCGGGTTGTCCGCGTGTCGGCGTTCCTGTGGTATAGCTAGATGGCCAGTTGAGGGCAATAAACTCTTGCCAAGCAAAGGTAGCCAACGCAGTTTGTTGTGTACTTGGGTCTTTAACAGGCGTAGGTGCATCAAAAGGTACTTGATAAGCTTGAGCATTAAAAAAGCTAGGTTGCTCGGGAGTAAATGTAAAACTTGTGATTGAAAATGTGATTTGGCTGCCATTGCTTATACAGCCAAAACTTTGAGGGGTAGCCTGACCATTTAAAGCAAAACCAAAAGATTTTCCTTTACTGACGTTAAACTTTATAGGTGGACCACCTTTGTTGAGAATTGTGCTTATTTCGTCATTTTTATAAGTCGCAGGGCAACTTGAGGTAACCCCTGTAAGGGTATAGGAAAATTCGACTTGACCATCCCAGGGAGCCTTAAGGAAGGTCATTGCTGAACCACTAACTGCCCAAGGTTTATAATTTTGTAACGTAATACTTTGCGGTGCGTTAGAGGTGATAATTAAATTTTTCTGTGGGTTAGAACCCATCTGCCATTTTGTAGGTAAAAAATCCCCTTGAAAGCCAACTGTTTCTATTGGCTTTGCCGATACGCCAGTAATCCCCATCAAGAACATACATAACAAGTATAAATTTACATAATGCATACAATATTTCCCTATTTCTCTTTGTTATTCTTAGTTGTTGAGTTTTCGATATTATTTTACGGCAACTAGTGTGATATTTTGGCAAGACAGAGGATGTGATAGCTAGCTACATACACATCCGGTAACCTTGTATAAATATCAAACCAATGCTGCCTTAGGCTCATTTAAAACACATTTATGCATGTTTATTTACATTGCCTATTGAATAAATTTTAACCCTGAAAAATCAACAGCCCCTAAATATATGTTGTATTAATTACTGTGTTCCATTAATTAAGACCGATTAAAATGAATTAAGCCTGCCAATCAGGCACAACATCTTTTGCCATGGTTTTAGTATTTTCATTATAAATAAGGACAGTATCCGCACTAATCATTGTTGAATCGGCAAGGGCTAAACCGTATTTCCCTACTAATGTCCCATCACCATGAATGGTATTGGCTGGTGTATATAGGGCGTAACCATAAGGAATTTGAAAAGCCGTAAAATGAAATTCATCGGGCTTTATTTCTTTACCAATAACAATATAGCCACCACATTCTTCTTCCATAGGAATATGGATATGTGGAAAGTTATGATGCTCAACAAAAATGCCACCTCCACCATGTTCTTTTAATAAAAAATCATCTTTATAAATTTTGGTGTAGTCGTATTCCAACATCATGATGTCAACTTGTTCTGAATGAACTGTAAGCACTTCGCCACTTTCAATTAGCTTTAAACCGTAATATTTGACATTTTCAGGTGTTGCCATCATAGGCGGTATTTTAAAATGGTCGGGTACTAGCAAAGCCCCTGAGCTGCCAAACACATTACCGCTGCTACCTGCAATAACTTTGACATCTTTCTTTAGTGCTTCAGTAGTATTCAACCATTTAGCTTTTACATGAACATGCTCTGTTATATCACCGGAAGCTTTCATACCCACTTTATCTGTGTTATCAATAGTCCAGTTAGTCACTCCCTGCTTGATAAATACCATGCCTGCATCTGTGCTCATTGCGACACGCTCATGGTCTGGTTTTCCATCTCGCACAGCGTAGCGAGTCAGAGCCAAGTTTTCAGTCATGGCGTTGGTCAATAAATCAGCGGGGTAATAAGTGGGAAAATCAAATTTTTTATTGGTCATCATATTGCCTTTTTAGTCATGTTAAATTCAGTTGGAAATTATATTTATGTTATGCATCGATTTTTACATTCAGCGTATATTAGCTGGATGTTTAGCTCGTCTTGTATCTTCAGGATTGATCCTACCTTGCTCAAACCCTTGTCCTGATTTAGATGACTGCGGCCAGGTACGTAACTTCAACGCCCAGCTGTAGTCCATATCTGATGCGCCGTAGTGGCAACCCATGCAACTCGTGTCCTCCAAGTTATGGTCTTTATTCGGGTTCTGAAAATAGGTTTCCATCACGGTATTTAAGGCTCCAACCTGCGGGATAGGCAAGCCAGACCACCTTGGGTAGGCAGCTTTTGCATTGTTTAATGCGCGTTGATAAACCTGCTTTACTGCTCGGGGCTGTTTTTCAGTGGGTTTCTCCATAAAAGGAAAACCACGCGGATAGAAAAAGGGTTTGGCATAAAATGAGCCTGGATCCGTAGGCCACTGTGTTATGACCAATTGATAGTTTTCCCATACTGTGCCTTTGAGTAATTCTTGATATCGCTGATTGATACCTTGAGTTGAGAGCCCGTAAGGAAACGCTTCAGAAGTGGCTACGGGTGTATCAGGTATTTTATAGATCCGGCTAACCTCTACAGGGTCTCTGTGTTTTTCTATTTTTGGCGCATGAGACAACAAGCTATTGGGTTTATGGGAGAAGCCCTGCGGGTGAAACTTTCCATTGCCATTATTAAACGAAGGTCTTATACCTTCTGGCGCTTTAATATTGTCGACGTGCTCAAAGCTAGCCCAAATACCTTGTTTAAATTGCGGTGTTTTTACGACGATATGTAAACCAACCAAGCCCATTTTTTGCCCTTCGATAGGCTGGTTAGTTACTGCATCGGTAATATCTGAAGTTGTGACAAAATAACGGGACAGATCATCTTTTTTGCGCCACTTATTTGTTGCATTGCTAATGTCTTGCTCTTCTATCATCACCCGCCAAGCAGATTTAATGGTTATTGAGTTACCGTTAACCGGTTGTTTTACTGTGCTGTTGGTTTGCGGCTGTACCAGCGATAACACCTTGCCATCCTCATCTAGCGCTAAGGGTGGCAAACTGGCCTGAGTTGGTGATTTAGGTAAATTTTTCTTTAAATACCATTTGTTTTGACGAATAAATTCATACATTACTTCGTTTAGTTGCAATTGGTAGCGAACATACTGGCGGTTTTGATCGATCAAGGGGGAAGAGAAAGCTTCATTTAAAGCCGCTAAATGTTTAGCCTTACTCATCTGTTCAAAGCTATAAGGACGTGTATATTTTTCGGCATTCCAAGGTTGCGGCTGCGCGGGTTCGGTATTACTCGGATTAGGTAAAGCCGTTTGGATCGTTTGAAATGTTTCCCAAACAACCGGTACACTTAATCCTTGTCGGTTGCGTATATTTGTCGACAAAAACTGTTCTGCTGTTTCTACTTTAGGATCGGCTAACCCTCTATAGTTGGGATCGGCTGGCCATATTAAACCGATAAAGGTTTGCCAAGCAAAATAATCAAAAAACGGTCGGTCTTCAATATCGGTTAAAAATAGCCGAGAATGTGGTCTAAATTGAACCGGTACTTGTGATGTCAGTTGTGGTATTAATTCATGATAAGGATTAGCAACGCGGGTATTGTGCGTGGGTTCGTAGTCGGTTGAATCCTTAGTGGTAATTTTGTAATTGCTATTGGGTTTGTACGTGACTCCAGCGGATAATTTTTTATCGTGCTTTATACAACCCGATGTTAAAATAATCACAGCCAAAGTTGTCGTGATAAAAAGAAGCTTCATTAAAAAATGTCCTTAATTATTAAAATCGTAGTTCTTTAATGATTAAAATATTACCTTTATTAAATCATTAATTAAATCTATAGTTTGTGAACTCTACGTTTAAAAATATCGAACAATGAATATAAACTACCTTCGTCACATGGTTGTCTTCTCTCAAATTATTGATGAAGGGGGAGTTAGCCAAGCAGCAGCTAAACTTCAAGTTTCTAAGTCCGTGGTAAGCCAACAATTAAAAGCATTAGAATGTGAACTCGGCGTAACCCTGTTAAATAGAAATACACGTTCACAAACATTAACCACTGTCGGAAAAAGTTTCTATGAACATTGCTTATCCCTTAACATTCTCGCTGATAAAGCCTGGAATGAAGCAAGAAACAATCAGAATATCGCTTTAGGTGATATTAGAATTAGTGCACCCAATGCCTTGATCGAGCCTATTATTGCACCAGCGGTTGCAAAATTAATTGAAAAATATGAAGGCATAAGACCAACACTATTGGGTGATGACAAACAGGTAAACCTGATTAACCAAAGCATCCATCTTGCTATTCGAGTGGGTAAAATGCCGGATAGTGAATACAAGCAACGTAAATTAGGCGAATTTCGTGATGTTTTGTGTGCAAAGCAGAGTTATTTACAACAAAACTCAATCAATCAGGCAAGCTTACTCTCACAAGGGGGTAAAAGCATAAAAGTTAATTATATTGCGAATAGTTGGCAGGGTGACCTTATAACTCATCACTTAACTGAGAAATTCACAAAAGAACAAGTGACACTTAAGTTTGCAGCGAATCGAACGTGTAATTCCCTGCCTGCTGTTTTAGCTTTAGTTAGAGCTGGTTGTGGATTGGCCTATATTCCCAACTTTATCTTTGAACAATATAGGAAAACTGGAGATTTAATCGAAGTAATGCCTGACTATTGGGGGGAAACGGCACCTTTATATGCCGTACATGCCTATGCTAATGAAGTCCCCTTTATTGTAAACACCACTATCGATACTATAAAACAAAGTATTACCGAGGTATTTAAAACTTTATAAGTTGCTTAAGTAAGTCAATAATCGCAGGCTGATCTCTCACTGCCATATGACCAGCATTTAACACCTTAGTCCAACTTAATTGGTGACCATCTTGAATATAACCCAATACAGGCGATTCTTCAGTTAAACGCCATTGTTGAGTACTAGCATCATGAAATCTTTTTGCGGCTTCATCTTTTAGATTTAACAGCCACTTTTCAGTACCTAGGAAGTTACAGTCTTTTGCATCATTTAAACCTGAAATGATTAGGATCTGCAGTTTCCTTCGTAATAACTCTTCCACAACATGCACATATGATTCATTTACACTAAATTGGTAGTTATTACTCACCGCTTTAGACCAAGAGCTGGTCAAAGGTTTACTCGAATTGATATTAAGGGCTTCACGCACATCTGCACGATTTAAGTAGTCAATAATGGGCTCAAAAGCTGGATCAGCCAATTGCGCAATATTTGTCATGTATAAATCACAACTTCGTTGAATTGCTTCATTTATATCTGGTAGGTTACGCTGGTATTTTTTATCGAGTACTTTTTTTTCTTTTGCCGATATCATGCCATGCATATGAGCATAGCTCGTATCTTGTTCCATCTGAGTAAACGGATCTACCCAAGCATCTAATAACACTGTTGCGGTTAAATTTAAATGCGGTCCATGATTACTGTCATTTCCATCTAGGATAGCTTTAGATAAAAGTGGTAGATAAGTACCTGCATAAGATTCACCGGCGAGAATGATAGGGTTATTTGCAATTTCTGGATGTAATTTAATAAAATTAAGTAAAGCTTGGTAATATTGCTTAATCCCTTCTTCGACGGTAGCAGGAATATCATCAGGGTCTTCATCAAAAGAAAGCATGACACTTAATGGATGTTCAAAAATCATATAATTAGCATGGTTGTTCCAGCCATGTTCACGCTCTTTTAGTTGAGGCTCACTGGCTGATATTATTTCATATGGACCATTCTCAAGGAAAAACCCCCAGAAACTACTCGATCCAGGGCCGCCATTAGTCCATATAATGGTTGGGCTATTGGCGTAATTTTGGTTACCAACGAACCAGTAATAAAGCGATTCATTTTTTCCTGTTTTGGTCTTCGGGTAAACAGAGCCAGTGATAGGCACATACCCAGAAAATTGAGTTTGTTTTACTTCTCCAATCCCCGGTAGAAAAAACAACTGATCTTCTTTTAGCATATTATCTTCCATTTTTGATCCTTTTATATGTTTATTAAACGATAACGTAATATGTCTATGCACTTGGCTCAGGTCGATTTTATTGGTAAGTTTAATAATCGATTAGGTATCTGTTTTTCGATAAACCGACGATTGAATCGATAACAGAACTCATCTCAGTATTCTTGTAGGTATTTTCCCGATACACCATGAAATGTACCTAACAAAAATGTTTTTAAATTACCTATAGCTATGTGTACCCACGGCAACCATTCAACAACTAAATAACTAAATAATTACGGGTTATTCTAGCTTCATGCTCTTGTGTCTTTTCTATAATATTCAATGCGGAAGTGCATCTGAGTGAACTTTTTGACTTCGATTAATTTACTCAATCTCAATGCAGCTATACTTCCTTTATCTGACCCAAGGAAATAGATAGACCAAAACCACTGGATTAAAGTGATTTTACTTCCGTGAAACAGTGTTCCAGCCATGACGGATGTTTGTTTTTTACATTGTGTACATTCGTATAAATGACGACTGCTAATTTCATAGCTATTGTTATTGCCACAGCTAGGGCAAATAAAGCCATTCGGCCATTTCATTTGCTGTAAATATTTTAAGCAATCATCTTCAGTACTAAATTGTAGTTGCCAAGCTAAAAAACTTGCTTCTGGTACATTCATGACAAAGTCCACCTATACAGCCTGATTATGTATACATAAGCAGGCTGTATAGTTCAGTCCTGAGTTATCTGCATAGGCATGTTAAATATTGCTCACTTATACTGGTTAAAATACTCCAAAGCAGCGTTGCTCTCAATCCCAATAGATAATTGGACTCCCCCACACCCCAAGGTGTAGAGTAATATAAAAGTTACCACACAAATATATTAAAAGAGTCCAT
>Ga0308012_10001185_pt1 | contig 14184 bp, 13 predicted proteins | sample Neamet179_FD_203133 | JGI IMG/M metagenome (GOLD analysis project Ga0308012, IMG submission 203133) | Marine microbial communities from water near the shore, Antarctic Ocean - #179 | ecosystem: Environmental > Aquatic > Marine > Unclassified | place: Southern Ocean | collected 2014-07-25 | reverse complement strand
TATGGCTCGGCCACCACTTAAAGAGCCTGTAAAACCAACGGCTTGAGTTAATGGGTGGCAAACTAATTGAACTGATAATGGGATAGCGTTACCTTGCAATAATGAGAAAACGCCTTGTGGAAGTTCACAACGCGTAATCGCTTTGCCAATAGCATAAGCAAAAAGCTCGTTGGTTGCTGGATGTGAAGGATGACCTTTAACAACAACTGGGTTACCTGCAGCAAGTGCTGATATGGTATCGCCACCTAATGTACCAAAAGCAAAAGGAAAGTTAGACGCGCCAAATACTGCAACGGGGCCTATAGGCTTAAGTATTTTACGTAAGTCTGGTTTAGGCAAAGGTGCTCGCTCAGGCTCAGCTGTATCAATACTTGCCTGTACCCAGCTCGCATTTTTTACTATTTCTGCAAAAGCTTTTATTTGACCGGTAGTACGGCCACGTTCGCCTGTTAATCTTGGTAAGCCTAATCCTGTTTCTTGGTTACACACGTCAAGTAGTTGATCACCTAAAGCGTCAATTTCTTCTGTTATCGCTATTAGAAAGTTAGCGTGATCTACAGGTGAAAGTTGATTAAATACAGGATAAGCCTGTTGCGCTGCTTCCATTGCTGAATTTACGTCATTTTCAAGACAATTATTATGCTCAGAAAGGCGTTCATGCGTTACTGGGTTTTGTGCTTGAAAAGCATCTCCTTTTGGAGAAACCCACGTGCCGGCGATATATGATTTTTGTGTTAGCTTGTACATAATTTGATATTCCTAAATTGAGTTCAGTAAACTGGGGGTATTTAAGTTCAAATAGACCCGGTTAAAGTAAGTTACGCAGTGCAAGATTTTTAATGAGAGCACTAATACCAAATTCCCAGGGTGGAATTTGATCAGAAAAATGTACCTTGTTTTGTAAAGCGCCAAGTTTTTTTGCTGATATGACAACAATATCATCAGGTTTATGCGTAAAGCCTTTACCTGCTTCATCTCTGTCTTGTGTTGGTGTAAATAAGGTGCCAGTAAATAGAGCAAACCCATCAGGGTATTGATGTGATGTTGAAATTGTTTGCGAGACAAGATCTTCAATATCTCGGCTGATTTGTGTCATATCATTAGTGGCTTCAAGTTCGTATCCATCGTCACCTTTTACCTTTAATGTTACTTGTGTTGACTTAACATCGTTAAGGCTAAAACTGTCATCAAATAAACGTATAAATGGCCCAATTGAACATGACCCGTTATTATCTTTTGCTTTACCTAGAAGTAGGGCACTTCGACCTTCAACATCACGTAAGTTAACGTCGTTTCCTAACGTTGCTCCTACAATAGTGCCTTGGTTGTTAACAGCAAGTACTACTTCAGGCTCAGGGTTGTTCCAAGTTGATATAGGGTGAATACCTACTTGTGCGCCCAGACCAACAGAAGACATTGATTGTGATTTAGTAAATACTTCGGCATAGGGACCAATGCCTACTTCTAAGTATTGAGACCACATATTTTCTTTGATCAGCACTTCTTTTAGCTCTAATGCTTCTTGTGAACCCGGTACTAAGTTTTCGATACTTGAACCTATGGTTTCATCAATTTTAGCGCGAATGTTTTTAGCAACGTCGGGGTTGCCGTTTGCTTTTTCTTCAATGACTCTTTCGATCATTGAACAAACAAAAGTAACACCACAGGCTTTAATTGCTTGTAAATCAAAGGGAGATAAAAGGTGTAAATACGCTTGATCACTTGGGTGATTTAGCGAGTTAGACAGTAAGCTTTCTACACTACCAATAATAGGGAAGTTACCCGCTAATAATGCTTGTTTGGTAATGCCAACATTAAGTAAATCTGAACACGTTGGCGCTAATGAAGATAAATCGTAAACGTTTGAATCATTTAACCAAATAGGGGATGGACCACTAACATTTGTTGTGTTTTTACTTACGTTAGCGGGTACCCAAGCTCTACCGATTAATGTGCCGGCGTATTGATCTGAGGGTAAATATTGATCTAATTGCATAGTGTTTATCTTCTAATTGTCTAGAGTTTAGAGTTAAGTGTTTATAGTTTTTTTTGTCAGTCTATATAAGTCTATATAAGCAATAGACTAATGATTGTGCCGAGGTAATTTTTTAGCAATACCTTGGTACTTAGTCGCTAGTTCTATAACTGCGCCTTGAGATAAATCGCCAACGGTATTACGATAAATTTCTTGCCACGGTGTTTGTGATTTTGGTGGTGCAACATGTGTTACCGCTTTGCGACTTTCAAATTCACCTTCAGCCAGCAATACATCACAACTACCTTTGTTCATATTAATGCGTAAAATATCGCCATTTTTTAAGTAGGCTAACCCGCCACCTACAGAGCTTTCAGGTGAAACATGTAAAATTGAAGGACTGTCTGACGTACCTGATTGCCTGCCATCACCCAAAGTTGGTAAGCTGGTTATACCTTGCTTAATTAAGTCATCAGGCGGCTGCATGTTTACCACTTCAGCCGAGCCTGGCCAACCAATAGGACCAGCGCCACGAATAATTAAAATACAGTGAGCATCAATATTTAAGGAGGGATCGTTAATACGTTGATGATAATCCTCAGAGTCTTCAAAAATTACTGCTCGCGCATCAAACACACCTTCATTGCCTTTTTCTGAAAGAAAACGTTGTGTAAACTCAGGTGAAATAACACTGGTTTTCATAATGGCGAAGTCAAAAAAGTTGCCAGAAAACACGGCAAAACCTGCATTTTTCAACATAGGTTCATCAAACGACTTAATGACTTCTCTATCGATTTTAGGCAAGTTTTGTAAGTTTTCAGCTAATGGTTTACCCGTAACGGTTAATACTTTGCCATTAAGTTTATTCGCATTTAATAATTCCCACATAATGGCAGGAACACCGCCAGCTCTATGAAAACGTTCACCTAGGTATTTACCCGCTGGTTGAACATTAGCAAGCAGAGGAATAGGTCGTGCAAGTTCATTCCAATCTTCAGCGGTTATTTCAACACCTGCATGTCTAGCCATAGCCATAAGGTGTGGTTGCGCATTCGTTGAACCGCCTAAGGCTGAGATAACTTTCATGGCATTTACAAAAGCATCGCGTGTTAATATTTTTGAAGGTATTAAATCTTCATAAGCCATTTCGACAATACGCACACCGGTACGATAGGCTATTTGGCCACGCTCTTTATAAGGCGCTGGTATTGCGGCACACCCGGTTAACGACATACCTAACGCTTCAGCCACTGAGTTCATGGTTAATGCTGTGCCCATGGTATTGCAGTGACCCGCAGAAGGAGCCGAGTTCATAGCTAAATTAAGAAATTCAGTTTCATCAATTTCACCTGCGGCTAAACGCTTTCTTGAACGCCAAATAACAGTACCTGAACCCACTAATTCGCCATCGTGCCAACCATCAAGCATGGGGCCGCCAGATAAAACAATCGCTGGAATATCAACAGTAGATGCAGCCATTAGGCTAGACGGTGTAGTTTTGTCGCAACCTGTCGTTAATACAACGGCATCAATGGGGTAGCCAAATAATATTTCGACTAAACCTAAGTAAGCTAAGTTACGGTCAAGTGCAGCGGTAGGGCGTCGACAATTTTCAAAAATAGGGTGAGCCGGAAATTCAATAGGAATACCGCCCGCTGATCTAACGCCATCTTTTACGCGTTTGGTTAATTCAATATGTATGCGATTACACGGCGATAGGTCGCTGCCTGATTGCGCTATGCCAATAATAGGTTTACCTGAACGTAGCTCTTCAGGTGTAATGCCGTAGTTCATAAATCGTTCTAAGTATAAGGCGGCTAAATCAATATGTTCTTTGTTATCAAACCAATCTTGTGAACGGAAACGGTGGTTTTTATTTAATTTCATTATAAGGTTTCTTATTAGATTAATTTAAAGGTGAGGGACATATTCAAAATGATTAAAGTCTGCAAAGACACCTTCACCGCTTTGATCTGAACAATGTAAACAGACAAATGCGCCAGTAAAAAAGCCTTTACCTTTTACGTAATCATCTGAGAGTTTCCAAGCATCTAAAACCACATCTAAGGGTTGCCAAGTTGAGTCATCGAATGAGTATTCAAAGGTTAACAGTGTACTGCGCACACAAACCTTCAACGATATGTTGTTGACAGAATCAGGTATATGTATCGGTTGTTCATAGAAATAATAAGACGCTTCGCCTCGATCCAACTGAATGATTTTAAGGGCACGAATGCCAAGGTTTTCATCAAAATCGACAAAGCAGTAAACCCAGTTTTTAGTATTGTAATAACACGCAACACCTGCATTTTGTTGTTCGTTAGCAGGGGTAAAAGATATGGTGGTTGTGGCATCAAAGTCGAAATCCTGCCATCTATACCCAACGGTTGATTGAGGGAATTGTGAAATAAGCGGCTCTTGTCCGTATAATCTTAACCCTGATTTATTTTCTGTTAGCGTTCCCATTTTTTCACAAAAAGGAACACGTAACGTTTGCCATTCTGGATGTAGCGTATTGTTATCAAAATTATCGATAAACCCGTCTGGCGAAATTTGAGAAGTTACTGTTGTTGATGAAAGGTCAGCAAACGTTGGCGATTCAACTTGTAGCTTAGTGTGTGCTCCGCCAACCACATAAGGCCAACCATCACGCCACTCAATTTTGTCGATAGCGGTTTCTCTGCCTAAAGGGCAATAGCCTGAAATTTTGTTATCGGTAATTTTAATGGTATCTGGTAAAGGACGACCAACAAGAAACACCATATACCATTCGTTAGAATGGGTTTTAATCATTGAACCATGACCGGCTTTTTGTAAAGCAGCCTCGGGCTTATCACTGGTGGTTAAAATAGTTTCATCAGGATGTAACTCAAAAGGCCCAAACACACTTTTACTGCGCAATACCGTAACAGCATGGTCGTAAACCGTGCCACCTTCAGCCACTATTAAATAATAGTAGTCATTAACTTTATATATATGAGGGGCTTCAGTTAGCTTTCTTTGTGTACCACCAAAAATGATTTTTCGGTCGGTTGATAAACGTTGTTCGTCATGAAAATATTCTTGAATAATAATGTTGTTATGAGGGTTACTGTGATGCCTAGCGCCCCATTGGCGGTAGGTCATAAACTTGCGACCAGATTCGTCATGAAAAAGTGAAGGGTCAAAACCACCAAATTTTAATTTGATAGGTTCGCTCCATGGGCCTTCAATATTTTCGGCGGTAACCAGAAAGTTGTCGCCAGTTTTCCAAGGGCTATCAACACTTTTTACATTTGAATACACCAACCAAAACACACCATCATGATGTGTTAAACATGGCGCCCAAACACCGCCAGAGTCAGGTATGCCATTCATGTCAAGTTGGCTAACCCTATCTAAAGGCTGAGCAACCAATGACCAATCATCTAAATTGGTACTATGGTAAATGCGTACACCAGGAAACCATTCAAATGTAGAGGTCGCGATATAATAATCCTTATCGCGCCTGCAAATAACAGGGTCTGGATTGAAGCCTTTAATAATAGGGTTAGAGATCATAATTAGTGACTCATAGGAATATAGTGTAGTGAGCCATCTAACATGTCAGGTATGATTAATACATTGGCTTTTTCATCTAAGATGAAATCTGCCGCGGACTGTAAACCTTCAAATAAAACATGCTGTTCTAATGTTGTTTTGTCTAACTTCCATACTTTTCCTTGAGACCAACTTGAAATGTATACATTACCAGCAGAGTCGTATCTTGCTTGATCAGCACCTCGGAAAGTTCCAGGTAAAAACGTAGTTTGATTGTTCTTTATATTGATAACCTTACCAGAGAAAAAACCGGTAATTAATGTACCATTAACCTGATTAACCGTTACGCCATTTGGGTTACGGATATCACTATTGAAGTCCATAACAATGCGTATTGCTTTGGTTGAACGTGAAATAGCATATATCCGACCTTTGTTTGGTATTTTTAATGATTCAGCGCTCTCTAATGGCCATAACTTACCATCTTCATCACGCATAAATGATACTGCGCCCATATCAGTTACATATAATTCATCAGTTTGTGGGTTAGCGTCTAAATCGTTTAAATATAAAGCAGGAGAAGGGAATTCGCCTTTATTGATGAATATTTTCTTTTCACCTTTTTCGTTAATTTCCCAAATCTTATCTACATCAGTTACATATAAAGTATTGTTAATGAACGCCATACCTTTTGGCTGATTAAGACCCGTTGCAAACGTTTCTGTTTTATGGTCTTTAATAATTTTTACTATGGTGCCATCACCAGCTATATTTCCACCCATTACACTGACAAATAAATTTTTATCAAAGGCTTTAATGACACTTTCTGGTTTGGTACCAACGGGGTGCGACATATGCATTGTTTTAGCTGCAACAGCATTGATAGAATACGAAGAAGCCATCAGTGCTAGCATTGCAGAAGTTAATAATATACGGTTTTTTATTTTTGGTGTTTTCATTTTTTTCCTTAGTGTTTTTATGTTTAGTTCTGTTTAGTGATGCTGAGTTAGTCGAATATTTTATCGGTTTTAATACGTTCAACTGAACGTAATTCAGGTGAGCCACCTTGCATGCCTGAACCTGATGCGATCCACAAATAACCATGCATTTCAACAATGCCACTACCGTGTCTGCCTTGCTTTAATGATGCAACGCTTAACCATTGATGTTTGTTTATGTTGTAATAATGCACTTCTTCATGTGCTTTATTTGGGTTTGCGCTTTCGCCACCAACAACAATAAAACCGTTGTTTTTTGCAAATACAGATACACCGGCTCGGGGAATAGGCAATACTTCTTTTAGCGTATTCCATTTGTTGGTTGTGGTATTAAATACATCGACTTTATCTACAACAAAATCGAAAACATTATTTGTTTTTCCAAATGTTTTACGTCCACCGGCAACATAAATTTTATTATCTATAATGGCAGCTTGGGCATGATCTCTAACATGTGGAGCATCAGGCAATATAGTCCAAACGTTTGTTTTTAAATTATAACGATCAACCCATGCAACATTACCGTCTGTATGGCCATTTTTTATGCCACCAACAAGAAAAAGAGAATCACCAATAATTACGGTAGATACACTGCCTCTACGACGTTCTTTTGGTATTTCAGGACCTTTTTCCCACTTGTTTTCGTTAGGGATAAAATAATAAATGTTAGCAACGGGAGTTTCAAAAGGGTAACCACCCGTAAATGCGCCAGCAATGATAATTTTATTTTTCCAAATAACAGGTTGGAAGTGATGCATCTCAAAGGGGGAGGCAGCAAGTGATTCCCAAGCGAGTGTATTAGGGTTTAATACATTAACAGCCTTAATACCGCGGCCACCAAGTAAATAGCCTTGGTTTTCAAAGGTGATGAATCCGGCTTCATGTCTAACTGAAAATTCATTATTGGTTTCAATAGCATCCCAGTTGTCAGCATGAGCACTCATACACACTAATAAACTCATTACTGCCATGAGAGAATATTTGCGTAAACGATACATATAACAATACATATAACGATTCACATAATGACTACTTAATAACATGTACTACTTTTCCTTGTTAAATTGATTAAAGAAACTTGCAACATCGGGGGTGTTTTTAATGTCTAAAATTCGAATGACTTCAGATAAATCTGAAAAATCGACACCGCCATTACTGATCGCTTTATTATTATATCTACCGTTGATACCGTTATATTGCGCAGAAATTTTATTTGCTTTAATCCATGTGACAGAAGAGAGTAACTTTTTATTTTCAAGGGATTTTGATGCAAACGTTTCTTCGTTAAATCCTGCTGAACCGTTACCTGCTTTATTACCATCGGCAATTTTGATGTAAGTTGTATTTTCCTTCACGTAAGCTAGGGCGTCATGGCTCGTTTCTTTTTCATTCCACTCACTGTGTTGAACTACAATAATGTTATTTTTAGGAACAGTAATACCCTCAGACTTTAAAGTTTCAAGTAATGTTTGCGTATAATCACTTTGTCCCGCTTCAGCAATCCAAATATTACCGCCCATAGCTAATGTAGCTTTGATCTTTTTTGTTGTTTGAATAATGGATGTTTTTCGCGCTTCGTGAGCATCTGTCCAATGTTCAGAAAAAATCATATTAAATAAATTATTGGCTGGCACATATAAACCACCTTGCACGCCATAAGTGCCTGCTACAGCAAAATAGTTAAGCTCTTTGTAGGTTGGAGAACGTAAAATTAAATCTAATGCAGCCATAGTGTGAACATCATCTACGTCTGTTTTGAGATCAAAATTTAAAAGAAGTAAGTCGCTTTTGATATTAAACGTAGGGTCTTTTGCCATTGTGGTGAACGATAAAAGCGTTGAAACAATTATCGTTAAACTTATTAGTATTTTTTTCATAGTTACTCTCAAAATTTAGGGTTAATAAAATATAGTAGTAGATTAATGAGCTTTACTTTCTTGCTTTTTCAATTTCTTTTTTAACAATTGGATACAAGTCATAAGTTGGATAAAATTCAGTTGTGTAAGCTTTCCAGCCATAGCGTTCTACAGCTAAATTAAGTGCGGCTAATTTATTTGGCGGTAAGCGCAAAGTGACAACTTGACCGATACCCATCAAGACCTTCCATGATTCAACTTCAACGCCTTCAGGTGGAAAGTGCTTGTAAAAATTAGACCCTTTTAACAATTCTTTAATTTCAAAAAGATTTTTTGATTGATCATGTTTTAAAAACACCGTAATGCTAATGGTCTCATCGGTATTAGCAAATGAAGGAGAAGCAATTATCAGACCCAAGGTTAATAGTATTAGTTTTATATTTTTATATCGTTTCAAACGTTATTCCTTTTATGTATGTTACTGGTAACATCGTGTTGTGCCAAATATTACCAATAACTTCTTATGCTAACAAGTGCCATACTGATATTTATGCTACAATTTACACATTATTTGCTGTTTATTAGACCACTCTTACTAATAATTTTATGAAAAAAGTCAAAAGAACCTCACTGCAAGACATTGCAAATACCATCGGTATAACAAAAATGACGGTAAGCCGTTATTTAAAAGATGAAAATCTTGTTGCTGAGCCGCTTCGTAAAAAAATTCAAGAAACAATTGCCACACTTGGATATATTCCCAATCGCGGCCCCAGCATCTTATCTAAAGGCAAAAGCCAAGCCATTGGTGTGTTATTTCCCTCGATTTCAAATAATATTTTTGAAGAAGTATTAAGTGGAATTGAGTCGGTAACGGAGCCAGCTAATTATCAAATTATGATCACACATTATGCTTATTCTAAAGAGTTAGAGGAAAAGAGAATTGCATCATTACTAGCATTTCATGTTGATGGTTTGATATTGTCTGAAAGTACTCATACCGACAATACTCTACGGATGATTGAATCATCAGGTGTGCCTGTTATCGAGATTATGGACACAAAAACAAAACCGATTCATCAAGCTATAGGTTTTGATAATAGTAAAGCAGCTAATGAGATGACCACTTTATTATTGAATAAAGGCTATAAAAATATTGGATATGTTGGTGCAAAAGGAGATTTACGAGATCAATTGAGACAAAAAGGTTATGAATATGCTATTAATGAAAGTGGTTTGCAGCCTTATGTATTTAGGTCGCCTCAGTTTTCTTCGATAAAGTTAGGAACAGAGATTTTAGAAGACATATTAAAAGTCACTCCAAAGATAGACGCTGTTATATGTACAAATGATGATGTAGCGGTTGGGATATTATTGAGTTGCAGTAAGCTAAACTTAAAAGTGCCTCATGATTTGGCAGTAACAGGAATGCACGGACATGATATGGGACAACTCATGTCTCCTGCTTTAACTAGTGTTGTAACGCCAAGATTTAAAATAGGTGAAGTTGCAGCTACTCAGCTACTCTCTCGGATAAGTGGAGAGTTAGAATTTGAACGTTATATCGATTTAGGGTACGAAATTAATGAAGGTCATAGTGCTTAAGTTAAAGTGAGTCTCTTTACATTTTTATTCTAAAGTACAATGAAGAATAAACCAGGAAAATACGCTCAATTGAGCAATAGCTGGCGTGTGTGGGTGAGTGCAACGCAGATATGAATTATTTTAACCCGAGTAATTGGGCTGTAATTTAATAAAAGTGGCATAAGATAGAAGGTGAATTACTTAACGACCCTAGAGTGATTAAGTTTAAAACGGGGACTCGTTGTAAAAATTGGAATAAAACTGAGTCGCTGTTGGTTTATCGAGTGGTTTTATTGAACCACTCGAACCGACAAGTATCCATTTGAATCAACGTACAGACATTGCACAACATTAAGTAAAATTTTATTTTAAATTCAGCTGTTTTATTATTTAATTGATAATAACGTTACGGCTCTCCAACGTCCTCTTGCCCAAGCATACCCACCATTTTCGGGTATTAACCCATTAGAGGCTGCAATAGCTTTTACTGTTATTACGTCTCCTGTTACTAAGGCTAATGCATCGTTTGTTTTAAAATACACTTCATGAAAGTCTAGTTCTGTTCTTGGGTTAGTAAAATCGCCCACTAATTTTTCATTTACAAATACCTTGTAATGGCTTTCACCGTCGAATTCAGAGAGTGAAACAAATCCTAACTTAAAGCGGCCTTCTTCTGCTTCAGTTATTGTGTAGCTAGCTTTTGCGTACTTAGTACGAAACGCTACATTAGTGGCATCAATACCTAACGAGTCGGTTTTAGGGTCATCGTAAAACGTTGCATATTCTGAGCTTTCTTCATGTAACCTAAAATGGGTATTAGCGATAATGACCCTTTCAACATTCGGTAGATTAATGATATTGTTTTTATCGGTTAAGGCTTTATCACTCATAGTAAATAGTGATGAGTTTTTTTGTGTCACTAGTTTTTCAGCCGTTTGTTCAACACTTGTGTTGTTTTGCGAACAGCCAAAGCTAACCATAGCGATTGATGTTATTAAAAGTAATTTTTTCATGAGGGTTCCTCGTAGTTAATTAAAATTAGGTTATCTATTTAACTACCTAAATAAGCGTCAATAGTTTTAATTGTGCCGTCTTCGTTATGGATAAGCTCTACCATTTTCACACTTCGTAAATGAGTTTTACCGCCACTTAACGAAGTATCATGGAAGAATAAATACCATTTATTGTTAAACTCTGCGATTGAGTGATGGTTAGTCCAACCTAAAACTGGCTCAAGTACTTTACCTTTCCAAGTAAAAGGGCCGTATGGACTTTTCGAAGTACCATATTGAATAAAGCGAGAAAAGCCTGTTGAGTAACTTAAGTAGTAAGTATCTTTAAGTTTATGTACCCATGCTGCTTCAAAAAACGTGCGGTCGAAGTCACCTTGTACAATAGGTTGTCCAAACTCGTCTTGTATAACAACGTCTTGTAGCGGTTGCGCTAAGCTTTTCATATCAGCATTTAATTTAGCGATTCTGGGCATATAATTTGGTTCGTCATCCGCAGGATATTTATCTTCTTCTATATAACTTCCGGTTTGCCACCGTTGTAATTGTCCCCCCTTAATGCCGCCAACGTATAAGTAATATGAGCCATCGTCATCTTGAAATACTGACGGGTCAATACTGTAAGCATTCTCTATTGGATTAGCTTCAGGCACAAAGGGTCCGGTTGGCGTATCAGAAGTTGCTACACCTATTCTAAAAATGTCATCTTTGTCTTTAGCTGGAAAATATAAATAATACTTACCCTCTTTTTCGGCAGCATCAGGCGCCCACATTTGCTTGGTTGCCCATGGAACTTGATCTATATGTAACACTTGTCCGTGATCAACAACTTTAGGCTGAGTATTTTCATTCACGTCATCAATTGAGAACACATGATAGTCGCGCATGTCAAAAATACCACCTGAAGAATCGTGAACAATACCGCTTTCAATATCATGTGATGGATAAATGTATAGTTTACCATTGAATACATGTGCAGAAGGGTCTGCCGTATACATATGGGTAATTAATGGCTTTTGAGGGAAAAACTCAGGGGATAATTTGTCTGTATAATAATAATAATAACTGAGTATAATTGTAGTTATGGTAAGAACCGCTAATAACTTAACAGTAAAAGTTGTTTTTTTATGTTTTAAATTCATTAGAATTCCAATTGATATGAGTATGATTAATTAGGGTTTTCATCTTTTATTAAGTTTTACAAGTGAGATCTTAATGCCTCATTATTGCTAGCGATTTGTAATAGATAAACCGTCCAAAAAAATCTGGATTACAAGAGGTAATACGGTTACTTATGCCATAGCAAAATCTATCAGAGCTAAAACCAAAGCGGTAAGTAAAACTTAGTTAGCTAGAGGGATAGCGTTAAAATTCTGGGAGTTTAACCAAATAGGATCGTTTATTTCTTTAATATAAGCTTCACGGACCACGCTATTTTTCTCTAATCTAGCGTCTTTCCAATCATGCCATGAAAAGCCCAATTTATTAGACCAAAAGTCCCAATCCCAATTAATATAACTAATAGCTTTTATTTGAGGATATTTTTTAACCATTTCAAAAAATGGCTGGTACCATGCTCTCCAACTTTCAATGCCATCTTCAACGCCAACGTAACGAGGCGTTGTTTCTCCAATCATTACAGGTTTTCCATGAGCTTGTGCACTTTTATAAAAATCATCAAGCCACGGATTTGTTATTTCTTGAGGAGAAAAAATATCAACCCCCCACCAATCAACGACATCATCACCTGGATAAAATGCCATTAAGTCTTTTTTAGAGATAAAACCGGCAGATCCCCCAGCACTACACCAAACAGTGGCTATATTTTTTATTCCACTTAACTTGAGTTTTTCACTAATCAATCGAAAAGCCGATACATAACCTTCAGGGGTATAATTATTCCATTTACCCTCAAATTCATAACCAATTCGTAAATATGTTGGTGTATTAACGTCTTTTAATGCATTAATAAAAAGACTTATCTGTTCGTTATATTTACCTTGAGATAAACTTAGCGCTTCACCCGAACCATCATCTTTTCCTGTCGTAAGATTTAAGCCTATTTGTAAAACAACATTTTTGTCGCCCAGAGAAGCGAGTTCAGTTTTTATTTTTTTATGCCATGCTATAACTTCATCAGTCGACTTAGTAATTGAAGTATAAGTCATATACATTAAAGGTTTACTACCTTCAGACATTAGATTTTTATACTTTATATAACTGTCTACGTCTTGCCCTGCACCGTGAATAATACCTGTTTTAGGTTCCATCTTCGCATCAAAATTTAAACGTGACTTATATTCACTTTGAGCACTCTCAACAATTAAATTTTCAGGATTGTAATTATTAGAGCAACCAACAGTTGTTAATAGTAGTAAAATCAAATACCAATTATTCATGCATCACCTTTTATCAAGTAATTAAGTATTTCGACTATAAGACATCACTGAGGATGTTACCAGTAACATTACAAATAAAAATAAATTTTCTCTTTCTATATTAGATGATTTATTCATAATCTTTTTATAAACTGAGTTTTGGGTAAGGCTCTATACCCGTGACCAATGAAGATGCGTGATTTTTAACATGACTAAAAAGTTTAGCTACAAGGTGCATTATTGAACCATAGCTGGCTATGGGGATTGAATGCAACGCAGTAGATGAATTTTTTAGGTTGATCAAAACCTGCATCTTCAAGTGGAGCGGGTATAAACATCTTTTGTGGTGATATATTCAGGGTATGTGTCGAGACCAAAATAACGAATCGATTTCTTATGTTTTATTTTCTTAGCGATCAATACTTCAGCACAATAAACCTTTACGACTTGCTTCTCTCCGTTACTATCTGTTGAATAAGTATGGAGAGGATTAAGTCTGAGGTTATCGAACTCAGTTTTCATTATTAATTTCATTTATTGGGCCTTGCGATAATATCTAATAGTTATAAGTTGTTAATGTCTTTTTGTACTTGATAGCCCTCATCAGTTACAATTCTTTCAAGGACTTGAACACGTTCATTTAGTGCTTTAATTTCTTTTATTAATCCATCATTTATATCTTTAGCGTTGTCGTTAACATTACTCTGGTTAGCCAGTAATTTTGTTTTGTATTCTAAGTGACTGTTAAACATTTTATATAACACACTTGAGACAACGCAGACTATTACCACAACCATTGTAGTTCCGTTCATTACCATTTCCTTCTTAAGTTTAATTTAAGGGTTAATTTAAGGTTTAATTTAA
>Ga0308012_10001184_pt1 | contig 14194 bp, 12 predicted proteins | sample Neamet179_FD_203133 | JGI IMG/M metagenome (GOLD analysis project Ga0308012, IMG submission 203133) | Marine microbial communities from water near the shore, Antarctic Ocean - #179 | ecosystem: Environmental > Aquatic > Marine > Unclassified | place: Southern Ocean | collected 2014-07-25 | reverse complement strand
TGAGGGTCAGTTCCGAGGCGCGGGCTGGAACGTAATTAAAGTAATTTGGGGCCGTCATTGGGATGCCCTTATAGAGCGAGATAAAAGCGGGTTATTACTGCAGCGTATGAATGAAGTATGTGACGGTGAACTGCAAAATTATAAATATAATGGCGGCGCCTACACTAGGGAGCATTTTTTCGGTAAGTATCCCGAACTTCTCGATCTTGTTAAAGATTTAACTGATGACCAGATCATGGGTTTAAATAGAGGCGGCCATGACCCTTATAAGGTTTATGCTGCCTACTCAGAGGCCGTTGCCAATAAGGGCAAACCAACTGTGATCCTTGCGCAGACAGTGAAGGGCTATGGACTAGGTGCGGGGGGTCAAGCGGCTAACGATACTCACTCTGTCAAAAAACTAGATGTGGAGAATCTGCGTAGATTTAGAGATCGATTTGGTATTCCCATAACGGACGAGCAATTAGAGACAGTTCCCTATTATCGTCCGGCAGTGGATAGTCCCGAATTGATGTATATGAATCGTCGCCGCGAGAGCCTTGGGGGACCGCTTCCGGCGCGCAAGTCGGAATTCGAATCAATGAATATTCCAGATCTAAACATTTTTGATAAACAGCTAGCCAGTAGTGGTAAACGTGAGATTTCGACCACTATGGCCTTTGTGAGAGTGTTGTCCACATTAATAAAGGACAAGAACATTGGCAAAAATGTGGTCCCAATTGTACCTGATGAAGCGCGAACATTTGGTATGGAAGGTATGTTTAGGCAACTTGGTATTTATACCTCGGTAGGCCAGCAATATGTACCCCATGACCATGAGCAAATCATGTACTACAAAGAAGATAAGAAGGGAGTTATTTTAGAGGAGGGGATCAACGAGGCTGGCGCTATGTCGGCATGGTTGGCGTTGGCGACTTCCTATAGCACCAACAGCTTCCCTATGATTCCGTTTTATATCTTTTACTCGATGTTTGGTTTTCAGCGTATCGGAGATTTAGCTTGGGCCGCAGGTGATAGTCAGGCAAGAGGTTTTTTGATCGGGGCAACAGCGGGTCGTACCACGCTTAATGGCGAGGGACTTCAGCATCAGGACGGACATAGTCTTATCCTGGCTAACACTATTCCAAATTGTAAAAGTTATGATGCGACTTACAGCTATGAACTTGCTGTTATTGTTCAGAGCGGTTTGAAATGTATGTTTCAAGAGAAACAAAATTATTTTTATTATCTAACGACTATGAATGAAAATTACGTCCAGCCAGCAATGCCCGAGGGCGTAGAGGACGGAATTATAAAAGGGATGTACCCCTTAGTCCGTTCTGAGATTGGCACAGATAAAGTCGCTGAGGCAAAAAAGGTAACGTTGATGGGAGCGGGCACTATTCTCAATGAGGTAATTGCTGCCGCAGCCATCCTAAAAGAGAGTTATGATGTTAATGCAGACATATGGAGCCTCACTAGTATCAACGAATTGGTTAGGGATGGACAAGATGTTGATAGGTGGAATTTATTGCATCCCGCGGAGAAGCCAAGACTGTGTTATGTCCAGACACAGTTAAAGGGTCTTTCTGAACCAGTAGTGATAGCAACAGATTACATGAAGGCTTACGGTGAACAACTGCGCAGATATATTAATAGTCCTCTCCATGTCTTAGGTACTGATGGCTTTGGACGCAGTGACAGCAGGGTTGCCCTAAGGCGTTTTTTTGAAGTCGACCGTTATTTTATTGCGGTAGCGGCACTCAAAGGGCTAGCGGATAATGGAACCATTGACGCGTCAGTTGTGTCAGATGCGATAGATAAGTTCGGCATAGATGCCGAAAAGACAAATCCTCTGAATATGTAATTGTTGTTTATACTTGTAGCACTGGGTTAGTATTCAAGCGAAATAAAGGAAAAATGAGTGGCTATAGAAATTGTTAGAGTTCCCGACTTGGGTGGCGCTGAAACGGTTGATGTTATCGAACTGAGCTTAGCTCAGGGTGACAATATTGCAATAGAGGACTCTCTGGTCGTTCTTGAATCAGACAAGGCCACTATGGATGTTCCCTCCCCCTATGAAGGGCAACTGGTCAAGTACCTAGTTGCAGAGGGTGATACGGTTAAGATCGGCGATCCTATCGCGGAGCTTGAAGTTTCTTCCTCAGAGTCAGTTTCTATGCCTGAAGTTGAGGAACCAGTTCAGACTGAGGTTGCCGAACCTAAGGTAGAAGCACCTGTGATTGAAGAAGAATCAGTGCCTATTCCAGAGCAACCAGCTATTGACTCTGAGGCATCACAGGATGGTGCAACAGGAGCCGATATCTATGCAGGGCCTTCGGTACGATTAATGGCCCGAGAGTTGGGCGTAAGCTTAGATTCGGTTGCTGGAAGCGGTCCTCGAGGACGTATTATTAAAGACGACATCGACGCCTATGTTAAAGACGCGCTAAACAGTAATACGGGTAATAGTCTTGCTACTGGTAGTGAAATTCCAACGATCCCAGCAATTGATTTTAGCCAGTTCGGCGCAGTCGATATCATTAAATTAACTAAGATACAGAAACTCACCGCCGCCAATATGCATCGGAATTGGTTAAATGTCCCCCATGTTACTCATTTTGATGACGCAGACATCACTGACTTGGAAGATTTCCGTAAGTCGCTTAAGGCCGAAGGAGAATCGCGTGGGGTTCGTATAACACCAGTCTCATTTATTATTAAAGCCATCGCCATGGCTCTCACCGCCAACCCAGTGATCAATCGGTCTCTAGCGCCTGATGGTGAGCACTATATTCAAAAAGCCTACTGCAACATTGGCATGGCGGTAGATACCCCAAGAGGCTTGATGGTCCCTGTTATTCGTAACGTGGATGAAAAAGGTATTTGGGAGATTGCTGCAGATGTAGCTGATCTCGCGACCAAAGCGCGTGACGGTAAACTCAAGCCTTCAGATATGCAAGGCGGATGCTTTAGCCTGTCCAGCTTAGGGGCCATTGGGGGTAATGGATTTACGCCCATTGTGAACGCACCTGAGGCCGGTATTTTAGGGGTTTCTAAATCCCAAATGAAACCGATATGGAATGGTGATATCTTTGAACCACGTCTAATGTTGCCGATGGCGCTGTCCTATGACCACCGACTTGTAAATGGTGGTGATGCTGGCCGATTTATGACTGATATTGTCAAATTCTTGAGTGATATTCGCCACTTAGTCTTGTAATTTTTTGAGTTCCATTTGTTGGGGTAAGCATGCAGTTTTTACATACTATGGTCCGCGTTAGTAATCTTGAAGCTTCACTTGATTTTTATTGCGGTGGCTTAGGCTTATCTGAGATATCTCGAGTCGACAATGAGAAAGGGCGATTTACGCTTGTCTTTCTTGCCGCCGAGGGCGATGCAGATACCGCGAAATCTACTCAATCACCACTGATCGAGCTGACATGGAATTGGGATACTGAAGAGTATTTGGGTGGAAGAAACTTTGGTCATATGGCATTTCGTGTGACCGATATTTATCAGACTTGCCAAAAACTAGCTGATAGTGGGGTTGTTATTAACCGTCCACCACGCGACGGGCACATGGCATTCGTTCGCTCCCCTGACAATATTTCCATCGAATTATTACAGGCTGGACCTAGACTCGCGTCAAAGGAGCCCTGGACGTCAATGGCCAATCTTGGCGAATGGTAGCCCTGCGCCTCTAGTCAGACCTTTTTGAACGGTAACATTCCCATGGCTTGCTCAATATGCTGGGCGATGCCTAAATCTTCAGACTTTAGATAGCGCGCAATAGCATCCTTAAACTGTGGGTGCTTTATCCAGTGAAGCGAATGCGTTTTAACCGGCTCAAAGCCCCTTACTAATTTGTGCTCACCTTGGGCGCCTGCGTCATAACGACGGAGACCTTTTTGTATTGCAAACTCGATACCACTGTAATAACAAAGCTCAAAATGGAGGTAGGGGAACTCGCCCAGACTGCCCCAATAGCGGCCGTAGAGCGTCTCACTGTCAAAGAGGTATAAGGCACAGGCAATGGGCTGTCCGTCCTTGATGCCAACGGACATGGCTATCTGCTCCGGCATGTTAGCTGCGATCTGTGCAAAAAAGGCCTGGGTCAAATAGCCTTTTGTTCCGTTTCGCTTAGCATAGGTGCGTTCATACAGCCTATAAAAAAGATCCCAGATTTCGGCGGTTATCTCGTTGCCGACAAGGACCTCCACTTTGATCTCTTGCTTGGTTATTTCCGATCGCTCTTTACGTATCATTTTCCGTTTTCGTGAGGTCATCGAGCCTAAAAAAGCATCAAAATCATCATATTCCTTATTGAACCAATGATATTGAACGCCGCTGCGCTTAAGTAGCCGAGGATCCTCAAATACACTCAGCTGCTCGGAACTAGGAAATAGTAAGTGCCAGCTAGAGGCATCAATTTCGTCCGCGAGTCTTATTACCTCATCTAAAAACTGAACGCAGTGCTGTCTATCTAATGGATCATCGGTTCTGACCCTAATGCCGGTGGACGGAGTGAAAGGCACTGCGGTAATTAGTTTTGGGTAGTACTCAAGTCCGTTCTGGTGATATGCGTTTGCCCAGGCATAATCAAAAACGTACTCGCCCATAGAGTGGTCTTTGAGATACAAAGGCATAAAGCACTGGCTGTCTTTCTCTTCCAGTTGCAGATGTATAGGGGTCCAGCCGGTTTCTGGTGAAACACTGCCGCTATCTTCAAGTGCCTGCAAAAAAGCGGGTCTTAGAAACGGATAGGGAAGCTGATCAGGTTGGGTCATAACGTTGCAGTTCTCAATGTATTTATATCATTCTACTGGCGCTTGACCCGATTAGGATCAGTGGTATTAGCACAGCATTATAGTGGGTCTTCAGGAGTTCTACACTGAGATAATCGGCTTCAAAGCCAATGCCCTTAGCGTAGATTACGGGCTGTCCTTAAAAACTGATCATTTATGTATAATTTGATTCTAATCTTACGAGACAGGGAGGCATTAGGGTATCATTGTATCTATACAGCGCAACCCCTTCAGATGGAGAGATATTGAATGATTATTAAGCCTCGCGTGAGAGGATTTATGTGTATTACGAGTCATCCGACTGGTTGTGAAAGCAATGTGGTAGAGCAAATTGACTATATTAAGGCTCAGGTACCGGTTGAGGGCCCAAAGCGAGTACTCGTGATTGGTAGTTCAACGGGATATGGACTGTCTGCGCGTATTACCGCCGCGTTTGGTTGTGGAGCCTCAACACTAGGCGTATTTTTTGAGAAGCCTGGTACCGACCGCAAGCCTGGCACCGCTGGCTGGTATAACAGTGCGGCGTTCCATAAGCATGCAGACGCCAATGGTCTCTATGCTAAGAGTATCAATGGTGATGCATTCTCTGATGAAGTAAAGCAACGGGCCATCACAACCATAAAAGAAGATCTCGGTCAGATTGATTTGGTCATCTATAGCTTGGCTGCACCACGACGACAGCACCCGAAAACCGGCGAAGTATTTAATTCGACCTTAAAGCCCGTTGGCAAAAATATCAGTATGCGCGGTATTAATACCGATAAAGAAACCATTCAAGAATTTAGCCTTGAAGCCGCCAGTGAACAGGAAATTCAGGATACGGTTGCCGTGATGGGGGGCGAGGACTGGGAAATGTGGCTTGAGGCCTTGGGCGATGCAGGAGTGCTGGCTGAGGGCGCCAAAACTACCGCATTTACTTATATTGGTGAGAAGATGACCTGGGACCTTTATTGGGATGGGACGATCGGTCAGGCAAAGAAGGACCTTGATACCAAAGTGATTTCCATTAGAGATTCTTTAGCTCTGAGCGGCGGGGATGCTCGTGTGGCAGTATTAAAGGCTGTTGTTACACAGTCCAGCTCAGCTATCCCCATAATGCCTCTCTATTTAGCGATGTTATTCCGTGAGATGAAAGCTGACGGCAGTCATGAGGGTTGTATCGAACAGCTTTATCGCCTGTTTACAGAGGGGCTTTATACTGATACACCACGATACGATGAAGTGGGTCGTCTTAGGATGGATGAACTCGAGCTACGCCCAGAGATACAGGCTGCTGTAGCTGAATCTTGGGCTAATATATCGACTGAAAACCTAAGAGAGTTAACCGATTTTGCTGGATACAAGCACGAATTTTTGGCTCTCTTTGGCTTCGATATTCCCGGTATCGATTATGAAGCCGATGTAAACTCAGAAGTGGACATTGCACACCTTGTTTAAGGTCACTATATTTTGAATTTTAATCAGTCTAAGGGCACGAAATTCCAGATTGGATTATTGCATCCAAAGCATTGGCCTATCTGGCTGATCTTTGGCTTATGGCGTTTTATCACTATTTTCCCCTTCTCAGTGTTACTGGCTTTTGGTAAAGCATTAGGCCTTTTGGTACACAGCATCCCTAACCGACGCAAACATATTGCCAAGCGTAATATAGAAATATGTTTCCCGGAGAAGACGAGTGCTGAGCAGCAAAAGATGCTCAGAGATAACTTTATCAATATGGGTATCGCCGTGATGGAAACGGGGATAGCATGGTGGTGGTCGAAACGTCGGTTTGCTAGGTTGATCAACTATGATGGGCTTGAGTATTTTGACTCAATAGATCCAGGCCAAGGAATAATGTTGCTCGGCATTCACTTTACTACTCTGGAGATCGGTGGCGGTGCCATAGCAATGGCCACTCAAATGGATGGAATGTACCGCGCACATGGCAATCCAGTTTATGACTTTATTCAAGCGCGAGGCCGCGTCTCAAAAGGGGAAGGGAATACGGTCGTGTATGAGCGCAGAGATGTAAGAGGGACAATGAAAGCCCTCAAGAAAGGTCGTACGCTTTGGTATGGCCCAGACCAGGACTATGGGCTAGGCCAGGGTTTGTTTGCTCCATTCTTTGGTATTAAGGCGGCTACGGTGTACGGTACAGCAAGGTTTGCGAAAATATCTGGGGCTGCAGTCATTCCTTTTAGCCATGTTAGACTCGAAGGGAGCAAGGGTTACCAAATAACTATATATCCACCCTTAGAGAAGTTTCCTGAAGGCGATGATCTGGTGGATGCAACGCGGATTAATAAGCTCGTCGAACAATTTGTTTTACTCAAGCCGGATCAATACCTGTGGGCCCATCGGCGATTTAAAAACCGCCCTGAAGGTGAGCCTGATCTTTATAATTTACCGGTCAAAGTCAAATGATCCTAAAAGTGTTTTCATCTGTAGACTTTTACTTGTACCTAGGTGATAGCCTCAGTACCATAAGTGCCCTTATCACGTCGGCGAACTGGAGAACCAAATGATCACTGGTAGTATTGTTGCATTGGTTACGCCTATGCGAGCGGAGTCTCTAGACATAGACTGGCCGTCCCTAAAAGAATTAGTAGAGTGGCATGTTCAGCAAGGCACCAATGGGATCGTTGCTGTAGGTACGACTGGGGAGTCCGCTACGCTGAATGTCAGCGAGCATAAGGAAGTGATTAAGGTCGTTGTAGATCAGGTGGCAGGGCGTGTACCTGTTATCGCAGGAACCGGCGCAAATTCTACAGCCGAGGCCATTATATTGACTAAAGCCGCAAAAGAGTCTGGAGCCGATGCCTGCCTGTTAGTCACTCCGTACTATAATAAGCCAACTCAAGAGGGGCTTTATGTGCACTATAAAACAATCGCTGAGGCCGTCGATATAGATCAAATACTTTATAATGTCCCAGGAAGAACTGCCTGTGACATGCAGCCCGACACTGTCGCGCGTCTAAGCAAACTAGATAATATCGTAGGGATTAAAGAAGCCACTGGCGACTTATCTCGAGTTGGAGTTTTAAAGGCCGACTGTGCTGATGGGTTTGCCATTTATTCCGGAGACGACGTAACGGCCAGAGAGCTTATGCTGATGGGTGGGCATGGTGATATCTCTGTCACCGCGAACGTTGCACCAAAGTTGATGTCAGACATGTGTGCGGCTGCGATTGCCGGTGATACTGAGCTCGCCGCTAAAATTGATATGAGCTTGGCAGCATTACATACTGCGCTTTTCCTAGAGTCTAATCCCATTCCTGTAAAATGGGCTGTGTCACAAATGGGGCTAATGGATAATGTTCTACGACTCCCTATGACGCCCCTTAGCAGGGAACATCAAAATACTGTCGGCGCAGCGCTTAACGCGGCTGGTATTACTAAATAATAAGCGCAACTAATTGCACAATTAAGAAGGCACTGTTTGATGAGTAAAATAATCTCTAACGCTATTATATTTATTTTCATTTGTAGTCTCACCGGCTGTGGTTGGTTGGGGCTTAGGGATCGTGGTGAGGACTATCTGTTATCCGAAGAAACGGCACCGACGGTAGTTCCTGCAGAGATGGATAGTGTAGTCTTAGGTCAGGCCTATCCCATACCTCAAATTAAGACCAACTCCGAACAGCTAAGTTCCTATGACGTCCCGCGGCCACTGGCTGCATCAGTCAATACATTCGAGCAGCTAGTTAAAATTCAGAGCTTTGATGAGCGACGCTGGGTGTTGATTAATATCGCGCCAGGGGAATTGTGGCCCCGGTTAAGAGGCGTGTTAAACCGGAGTGGCGTCCCTTCTGCCCTTGCAGAGGGTTCATCTGGGATAATAGAGACAGTTTGGGTCACTTTTAACTCTGACGAAGAAAACTCACATCGATTTCGCTTCAATATAACCCCAGGTGTTCAGGTAGATAGTACCGAGATAACAGCCTTACATAATCAGGTTGTTCGCGGTTCAGAAGAAGACGGGCTCTGGCCAGAAACTTCGGACGATGATCAGCGAGAGCTAGATATAATGACCTTAGTAGCCAATGAGTTGGCGGAAGAGTCTAATTTCGCGAGTGTTTCACTTTTAGCACAAGACATTGGTGGGTCAGCAAAGGTCGATATTTTATCACCTCAAGTTGCCGATCCTTATATCCGCATCAAGTTAGGTTTTGACCGTTCATGGGCGTCACTTGTGTACTCTAGTGACAGAGGCGGTTTTACGACGATAGACAAAGATCGAAGCGAAGGGATAATTTTTGTTAACTTCACAGAAGCTAGTTCTGAAGAAATTGGTTTCTTTGGGAAGTTATTTGGTGGTGGGAAGGATGAGGACATCATAAAGGCAAATTATCAAGTCCTCATGCAGGCCGTTGGCTCTGACACAGAGATTAGAATAGTAGATGACAGTGGCAACGGTTTAACTAGAGCTGATGCCTTGAGATTGCTTACTGTCATACGTAGTAATCTTTCTTGAGGAAAAGTATCTAGTGCGATTTGCCTCCTTAGGCAGCGGGAGCAAGGGGAATTCCACTCTCATTGAGGCGCAGGGTACCTGCGTGATGGTTGACTGTGGATTCGGCATCAAAGACGTCTGCAGGCGTCTTTCGGCCTTAGGCAAAACCCCTGAAGACCTAAGTGCTATTTTGGTCACCCATGAGCATAGCGATCACTGGAAAGGCGTAGTGCCCTTGGCACGTAAATTTTCCATCCCCATCTTCCTCACTGCTGGGTGCCTAAAGTCCAGAGATAGGGTTTATGAGGGCGTTAACTTCAATATTATCGACAGTCATATTCCCTTTCCTATTGGTGATCTTCAAGTAACACCAGTTGCAGTACCTCACGATGCACGGGAACCGGTTCAATACGTCTTTGATGCTAATGGTATTAAGTTCGGAATACTGACCGATATCGGGCATTCGACCCCATTTGTAGAAGCCCAATTCTCGAATTGCCATGGACTACTTCTGGAGGCTAATTATGATCAAGATATGCTAGACACTGGCCCTTATCCAACCTTTTTAAAAGAGAGGGTAGGTGGGAAATTTGGTCATTTAAGTAACGATCAGCTAAGTGGTTTTTTGTCCAAGATAGACCAGACTTACCTTAAGGTTATCTTAATTGGGCACGTCAGCGAAAAAAATAATCATTTAGACAAAGTTAAGGTCGCCATATCAAATTCTTTATTGGCCAGGGACCCTATCCAGTATGCCAGCCAAGAAGCCGGCAGTCCTTGGATCGAGCTTAACGGCTAGGGTTAGCAGGGTCGTAATGAGCTTTTATTGTCGTAGATCATTGTTTAGTAAAGAGCAAGTTTTATTTAGTATTTTGGAGGATCTATTCAGCAATGAATGACTTTTTTCCACAGATGGGCATATGATATAAAATATATATTAGATATGGGCCGTAAGTCATTGATTCTTAGCCTTTGGATTGTTAAACCATTGATATATATAGATATTTTTGTGTGGTCAAAAAGTGATCAATTTAACATAATGCCATATTAATTAGGCTCTAATAGCGCTCAACCACCGTTAATCCACAAAGTTATCCACAGATATTGTGAGTAACTTTTGGCAGTACAATTCGGTAAAATTCCTAGGGAAACTCCCCAATCTCAAACCTTACACTCCCTCGAATGAGTAAGCCCTGTTTCGATAAACCCCTCTAGTACTTGGAGTTGCTGGCATGGGATATTATTGTTGTCTGATAAGTCAGCTATCATAAGCCCGCCTAAGGATAGCAATGGCCCAATATCATAAAGTTCATTGCCGCTAAGCTTAATCCTTGCTAGCCCCTGAAATTGCTCCAAGCCCTCCAAGCTTTTGATTCCAGCATGACTGCAATCAAGAGTCTCTAGATCGTCGATTCTAATCGCGTTTTGAACTTTTAATGTTTCGATTAAACAGCGCGATAGTGACGAATCTGAAACTGTAAACGAAATGGATACTGGTTTCCCTAGCCGTAGCGGTTGATCATTGAGTGTAATCTCATAATCAGCGCAGGATAACAGCAGGCTCATAATAAAGGCGGCAAAAATAAGCTTCATATCGACGGTTCTCAATTCTAGAAAGCCCTATTGTATGTTTAAATACCAACATGTCGACTATTGTTATCAACTGTAAAGATTCTCAGCTCTGTGATCATGCTAACCAGTTAGCAAAAGACTTGGGTTATCCTATTCTCGATGGGAGCTTAAGTCTTGAAGCTAAACAATCGATGTTCCAATATGAGCTTATACTGGACGACCAAGGCCTATCTCTATGTCCTACTAACACAAAACTGCACGGCGCAATCCGTTGTGATTTTGGCAGCGCTGCCAACACCCATCGTCGTAAACATGGTGGTGGTAACGGTCAGGCCATCGCAAAAGCTATAGGGGTTTCTGGCCGGTTTAGCCCTACCGTCGTTGATCTGACGGCTGGTTTAGGGGTTGATGGGTTTGTGCTGGCCTCACTGGGCTGCTCAATGACATTAATAGAAAGAAATAAAGTAGTGCATTGTTTATTGAATGACGGCTTAGAAAGGGCGCGACAGGCGGCCTCTATGGATACAGCTTTAGGGTCTATTGTTGGACGGATAAATCTAGTGGGGCAAGATTCGAGCGAATTTTTAATATTGCTACCACCAAAAGAGCGGCCTGATATCGTCTATTTAGATCCGATGTTTCCTGAAAGAAAAAAGTCAGCGAAAGTTAAGAAAGAAATGCAGGCCTTCCACTCCATCGTTGGTTCTGATGATGATAGTGCTGACTTGCTGGCGCTTGCGCTTGCCCAGGCTAAATATAGAGTCGTAGTTAAGCGATCAGTATCGGCTGAATGGCTGGGTGGCCTAAAACCTAGCTACTCGCTAACAGGCAAGAGTACGCGCTTCGATGTCTTCGCCCTCAATAAGCTGCCCAGTTAACTCTTCCTCGACATAACCAGATAGTTTCCCAGTCCCGCGAGTATAAAGCCAGTGATGGCCATAGGCGTCCACTGATAGCTTTCGAATATAGTGGATAGAATTATCGCCACGAAGGGTATTAGAAGGGCGCCATAGCCAGCTCTCTCGGGACCTATCAAGACCATTAACTTCAAATAGGCACCAAAGGCCAAAATGGTCCCAAAGACCGCGAGATAAACCAATGATGCTGTATAAGAAAAACTATTTTCATAGGTAAACTCTGCTCCAGTGAAAAGGGCTATTATTATAAGGGCTATAGAGCCGTAGAGTGTCCCCCAGGCGTTGATAGACCAGACTGAGAGGCCTGTTAGACCATTGCGCGTAGCAGCCATATTCCCTAAAGATGCTATAAAAACGGCGGTTAAACCTAGCCCAAAGCCTGTCATGGCTGCATTCCCAGCCCCAACGCTTGATAGTTCGGGATAAAAAAGTAGAAATATACCACTTAAGCCGACAAGTCCGCCGAACGCGATATTCATGGTGATGGGACGCTTTAAAAATATCCTACTGTTAATAATATTGAAGAGCACTATGAGTGAGAATATAACCGCGATAATACCGCTGGCTAAGTACGACTCAGCCATATAGATGATCCAGTAATTAAGTCCAAATAAGCTTACGCCTTGGGCCACTAAAAAGTAGTGATTTCTGACGTTAACGCGAAGTGGAATACTTCGGATTCGGCAAAATATAAATAATAGAACCGATGATAAAAGCATACGATAGATCACCGAGACAATTGGGTCGACATTGCCAAGTTGGTAGGTAATCGCCAGCCAAGTTGATCCCCATATGAGCACGGTGGAGATATATAGAAATACTATATAGAGGTTCATGAATGGTTGATTCCTCTGGGTTGATGCACTTCAAGCGCAGGCACCTAACTAAGTAATTGTTGGAGAATATCTTGATAGATTGCTGTCAATACGTCCAAGTCCGCAATAGATACGTTCTCATCGACGCGATGGATGCTTTCGTTGATGGGACCTAATTCTACAACCTCAGTTCCCATAGGCGCTATAAACCGACCGTCCGAGGTGCCTCCAGCTGTTGATAATTCCGATTCTAATCCTGTAACCTTCGCTATGCTCGTTATAGCTGCTTCGACTAGGTCCCCCTTTACCGTAAGAAAAGGTTGGCCACTTAGGTTCCATTCCGCCTCGTATTCTATAGGATACTTGTCCAATATAGCTTCAGTCCGATCCCGTAACTGTCCTTCAGTTAGCTCAGTTGAAAACCGAAAGTTAAATAATACTTCGACGGTTCCAGGTATCACATTGGTGGCCCCGGACCCTCCATTAATGTTGGATATTTGGAATGATGTTGCTGGGAAAGAATCATTTCCTTGGTCCCATATCTCGCGGGTCAATTCATTAAGAGCTGGAATGCCTGAGTGAATCGGATTTGCGGCCAAGTGAGGGTAGGCGACATGACCTTGTTTGCCTTTAATGGTTAGACGGCATCCAAGTGATCCACGGCGGCCATTTTTAATGGTGTCGCCAGTTTGGCTCGAGCTAGATGGCTCGCCTACTAGGCACCACTGAGGGGTGATCTCTTGCTGTTGAAGCCAGTCAACAACCTTTACCGTCCCATTGACAGCGATACCTTCCTCATCACTGGTGATCAGAAAGGCTAAACGCCCCTTATGGTCTGGGAGATCTGTGACAAATTGCTCCGCTGCAACCACCATAGCTGCGAGTGAACCTTTCATATCTGCCGCACCTCTGCCGTATAACTGCCCGTCGACAATAGTCGGCGTAAAAGGTGGATGGGACCAGTTCTCTAAGGGACCTGTAGGCACAACATCGGTATGACCTGCAAAACAAAAAATGGGCCCTGAGTCCCCATGAACCGCCCAAAAATTGTGAACATCATCAAATCGAAGATTCTCAATCTTAAAGCCACGAGACTTTAAGCGCGCTATCATTATTGCCTGGCAACCCGCATCCGTTGGCGTGACAGAGGGCTGTGTGATGAGCTGCATAGCTAGCTCAACAGTAGGGGACCGATTTGCCATTAGAGACCGCCGTAAGGTTTGATGTTCTATTGTAGTGTGCAAATGCCTAGCAGGCTATATAACCCTGATTGTGTTTTGCTATGTAGCATAAGGATTTTCTAATGGAACCGTTTAAGGGGTTGTGAATATAGTCTAAACAAGCGCCGCGAGAGAAATGATCAACTCAGCTTGTCTTTAGCCGCGTTGATCTTTGCAGCAAGATAATCGCTACCGCCACGATCGGGGTGTAGCCGCTGTATTAGACGCTTGTGAGCCTTCAACACATCCTCTTTTGATGCATTAATTTCTAGTCCAAGGATTTTGTAACATTCGTCGTTCGATAAATCTGATGCCCCGCTTGGCCGATAATCGTCTGAGGATTCCTGGCTGCTATCACCACCTCGCATTCGATAGGCATTGAGTAAAACAAAGGACTCACGATCATTAGTTCGTAGATCGGCAGCCAAACTATTCAGCTCCTCAGGTG
>Ga0308012_10001180_pt1 | contig 14243 bp, 7 predicted proteins | sample Neamet179_FD_203133 | JGI IMG/M metagenome (GOLD analysis project Ga0308012, IMG submission 203133) | Marine microbial communities from water near the shore, Antarctic Ocean - #179 | ecosystem: Environmental > Aquatic > Marine > Unclassified | place: Southern Ocean | collected 2014-07-25 | reverse complement strand
TCCAGGTCACCGAGATTTCGTAAAGAACATGATTACTGGTGCTTCACAAGCTGACGCAGCAGTTCTTCTATGTGCAGCAAACGATGGTGTCAACTCACAAACCAAGGAACATGCTTTCCTTGCTCGAGTGCTAGGTGTTTCACAACTCATTGTTCACGTTAACAAGATGGATATCTCTGGTGTTGACTGGTCCGAAGACAAGTATAACGCAGCATGTAAGGAAGTTAGTGCACTTTTGAAGCAAGCAGGATACAAGCCTGATGACATACCAATGATTCCAGCATCTTCTCTAAACGGAGACAATGTCTACAACAAGTCCGACAAGTGCCCTTGGTACAACGGACCTACATTGTTCGAGGCTATTGACAAGGTTACAATGCCTCCTAAGCCAGTTGACAAAGCACTTCGCTTGCCAATCCAAGATGTTTACAAGATTTCAGGTATCGGAACTGTACCAGTAGGAAAGATCGAAACCGGAACTCTAAACGTTGGAAAGACAGTTGTCTTCAATCCATCACAGAAGTCCGCTGAAGTCAAGTCTATTGAGATGCATCACACAATGGTTGACAAGGCAGAGCCTGGTGACAACGTTGGATTCAACGTTCGTGGCCTAGCAGCTGTTGACATCCGCCGTGGAGACGTTGCAGGATACACAGACTCTGCACCTACATTCGTTCGTCATGACGAAACATTCGTTGGACAGATTAGTATTATGGGAATTCCAAAGGCAGTTTCAGTAGGATACACTCCTGTATTCCACGCTCACACTGCTCAAGTTGCAATCCGCTTCTTGGATCTTCTAGAAAAGACCAACAAGAAGGGTAAGGAAGCCAATCCTGCTTTCCTAAAGACTGGAGACCAAGCAATGATTCGCTTCCAGCCTACTAAGCCTTTTGCAATCGAGCAATTAGACACCTTCCCGCAACTTGCCCGCTTCGCTATTCGTGACATGGGTAAGACAGTCGCCGCAGGTGTTTGTCTAAAGATCGAAAAGAAGGCTTAATCGCTTTCACCTGATACTTCGGAGGAATGATTAATGGCAGCAATAACAATTATCAAGTTGACTGGTGAGAACCACTCAGATATTGATTTAGTCGCAGCACAAATTAAGAACATTTGTGAAACAGGTGGCATTTCACTTCGTGGACCAATCCCACTACCTACACGCCGTCTAGTGGTGCCAGTTCGTAAGGCACCATCCGGTGAAGGCAGTGAGACATACGATCACTGGGAACTTAGAGTTCACAAGCGTCTTCTTGAGATGGACATTACCTCTGGTAAGGACGAGAACGCACTTCGTGCAGTAGCTCGTATCCAAATCCCAGATACTGTAAGCATTGAACTTTCAATGCGCGCAGTTAACTGAATCGGTAGTTATTGATAATAATGCATTGGCCGTAAGGCTAGTAATTTGATGAGTCACTCTGACAATGAAATGTAATTCTTACATTCATAGGGCTGCAATCTTTGCGAACCCACCATCGACTAACATCTCTGCTGTTAATGAATCTAAGAAGTGAACATCACCCACTTCCAAAGTAATTTCTTCACCCGCAGCGTTAATTATCGCTTCAGGTAATGATTCCAAGATTCTAACTCTGATTAAATCATCAGTCTCAGTCTCATCCTCAACTTCTTGGACCACAATCGTATCCTCTAAGATTATTTCACTCGCCTTGGAAGATGGCGCCAGTTCCATCGCTGCTGCATGACGTACTTCACCGGCTATTCCTTCCATGAAGTCAGTCATATCCTCATCTTCATCTTGAGAGGAGCTAGCACTCGTTTCTTGGATTCTTTGTTTATCATCTAAATCTGCATGAATGTGCTCATCTAGGTCAGGCCATTCAGTATCGCTAAAACGCTCTTCCTCATCAACATCCGTAACTTCCATTTTTTCAGGTTTATCATCTTCAAAAGCCAAAGCCGGAGGGGGGTTACCGGTCAAGTTCTTGTTGGAGAAAGAATCTAATTGCATAGTTCCAGGTGCGTGGCGAACTTGGCTTATTCCTCCTTCACCTGCAATGCCATTCTGCATTCCGTTCCAATCAACTCCCATCTTAAAGCGGTCTATTTGAATTTGTAATGCATGATAGAAAGCCTTCTCTTCAGGATCGTGACGATGCCAATCAAGAGAAGGCAATTCTTGGTTCTTAGCAGTATTTGCAGTGGCCCTCATCGATTGACTAGCAGCGTGCTGCATCATTGCGACCATTCTTTTACGCGCTAAATCACTTGCAATGCGACGAATATTTGCTTGTCTTTTCTGGAGGTTTTGCAAGCGAATACCAGTTGCACCGACCCTTAGCATATCCTGTATGTCCAAATCAATGTCAGAAAGCAATTTTTTAACGTTTTCCCAGAAGTCAGTTCTCGGTAAACTGATGGGGACATTTCGGCCTGATTGTTGCCGATTGGTGGTGAATAATTGTTCCTCCACCTCGTGCGCTTGGGCGCTATCGAGTTCTCGTGGAGGCGACATTATGGTAACGCTGTCGCCCACGATTCTTGAACCCTTCACTAAAACCGTTTCACACATATCACACTCACTTTGATATTCAAAGACCAAACCTCGCTAAGCGAGGTCAGTGGAAGATGAGTGCCAAAGGAGGATTCAGGGGTGATAAAAACTCTCAATGTAATGCTGCCCTTTTCATTGTATTCATCTTATTAATCACAGCCTATACTCCTCTGATAGGAAGCCCACAGCAAGATGGTATTTTGGAAAAATCATACTTTGAAGCAGGCTTTGTCTCAAAATCTCCATTGACTGAACATTGGTCTGGACCAGATTCATTCTATCCAAATTCCAACCAAACCGGTGTGAATCAAACTCTCAATTCTTCTATTAATATTCCATATAATCAAAGCGTTAGCACAGCAGAAATCTCAATACAACCTCTTTTCAGTTCAACCAATGGCAATGGTACAATGTTTGGCCCCCAATCTGCCAATAATTGGAATGGCACGCATAATGGCACTAATGGCATCGGACATACTGGAATGCTTACGCTAGCGACTAATTCTTCACTTGGGACATTAACTGATTTCGAGCAGAATGTCTACACTCCTATCAACTGGATGGGGAATGGAGATAATGATGATATCTGGCATATATTGTATCCAGCGATAGACTCACTCAACACTTCAAGTAATCAGTCAGTACCATCTAGTACGAGTCAAGGAGTCGGATATTTGAGTTCAAGGGCATTAGGAGACCTTTCTCAAAACTTCAATTCATGTCTTAGTTCATCAACATTTGATGTTCCCAATAATATCAATAATTATTCATTGACAACAAAGGTATGGCTTTCCCTTTTAGATTCAGATGCTGTTTGGATTGAAGCGATGAATAATTCGGGGATATGGCAAGTTATCACTCCTGATTCCAATTATAGCAATTCTAGTTCGCTGAATAATTCACCTTCAATGGTTTGGTCGGGTCAAAGCGATGCCTGGCTTACACAACGTTTCCAATTAGATTCGATTATTCCACCACAAAGTAATGAGATCAAAATCAGGTTCTGTCTTCAGACCTCTTCAACTGCCAGTGCCCGAGCAGGAGTTTTCTTTGACGATTTTAGATTACATCACGAAGGAGACCAAGCCGGTGCCTGGTTACACGGAAGTTTGAGCGGAGATTACGCGCCAAATGCAAATGGAAGATTAATCGTTCCAGCAGACCTTAGCAATTTGAGTGGAGCACTAGAGATTGAGTTATTTACCAATTGGGATATTGAAGGAGGCACTAATGATGGAATGACTACTTGGTTATCGCTTGACAATGGAACAAATTGGTTTTTACTTTCTCTTACACCGGGGCATCCTGGAAACGGGATATGGTACCAAGGAACCTTTCACCAAAGTGAATCCAATGGGTGGGTACCAATCCGTTATTCACTGCCAGCAAATGTGTCTAGCCATGTCAATGCAAGTAATGCCCTATTCAGGTTCCTTGTTCAAACCGATTCAATAGTAAATTATGGAGGGCTATCTTCGTCCGGTTGGGAAGGTATGGCCATTGACGATATTGCAGTTTATGCCAATCGCAGTACTGCAAGTGCCCAAAAGAGAGTTATCGCTAATTTCACCAGTCCGAGTGATGGCTTTTATGGTAATCAGAGTGGGTGGCTAAATTATTCTGGAATCAGTGCGAATCAATGGGGTTGGACGAACCTTCTAGGAGCCAATGGCCCAAAAGATACATTTCATTACTTTGATGGTGGAAATCTAGCACCAGCAGGTTGGTCGGTACAAACCAGCGATACGAGAAAATTTGAAGTTGGCGCGGTAAGTAATGCTGCTGGATTTGGACCAGCATCATGGCCTTCGGGAAATAATGGAGCAGGGATATATCTAGGCAACAAATATACCAGCAACATGCGGACTCATTTGATAACTCCAATTTATGATATTCCTGAAAACTCTACTGCAAGGCTTTCTTTCAAAAGTTGGGTATGTACCGAAGCTGCTTGGGACGGAGGGGCGGTTTCACTTTCAACAGATGGCGGGGATAGTTGGTGGTATATTCCACCAGACCTGAATGGTTTCCATGACCAAGTCTCTCAGGTCAATACCCTTTCACCATTCTATGGTGAAGGAATATTTGATGGTTCAAAAGTCAATGGTGGCTGCCATAATGTCGTTAGAGGATTTGATTTGAAGCAATCTGACATCAGCAACCTTACCGGGCAAAGTGTCAGGGCGAGGTTCACTTTCTTCTCAGATACCTATGTGGAATTAGATGGTTGGTATTTGGATGATGTAGGGGTTGAAATCGATGTTTACGAGCCACAAGGAGAGTGGATTTCAAATTTGATTTCATTTGATGATGATTTCCTAAATGGCGGGATATTGGACGGTTTTGTTGAAGAAAAAGAAGGCACTAACATCAGATTCGATATTCTGTCGGCAAACGGAAGTGAAATCTTAGGATTACAAAACAAAACCCTCCCATTATCAATTGATTTAGATCGCAGTATTCATTCACAATTCCAAGTGAGAGTAAGAATGAGTACAAACTCTCCATTACAAACTCCTCTATTGGAAAATCTAAATTTCGGTTCGAATTCATATTTGGATGTATTTCACTTACAACATCAATCTAGAAATTATACAATTTTTGGTCAATCCAACATCGATTACTCAAGTGGGTTAGAAATTATAGCCACTGGCCAGACTTCAATTTCATGGGATATCAACGCGGCGTGTCCGATGAAAAATGGAAGATTGACCATCGTTGGTGATAACACTACCATCTCCCATCCAGGATTAATTGTTAATCTTCAGCAATGGCAGGACTCACCAGCGAGAACTATCTATGACATGGCAAGCAGTGCTACTTATAGAAACTCAACTACATTGAGTCTAACCATGTTTGCAGGTGATGAAATTACCTCTGTACAGTTTGAACCGGATTGCCTTTTCGCGCCAAGGGATACAAAAATAACACTCGGTAATAGTCTAGTTATTTTTGAAGCAAGTCCAGGTCAAATGATGTTCAACGAGATTCTACAATCTGTCAACGCTTCATCAGTTGACAATTTACTAGACCAATATTTCCAAGGAGGAATGAGAGAAGTTGTTACAATTCCAATGACCATCCAAACTTCAAGGGGTGCGATTAAAGTTGATTTTGGCTGGGCTGACGAGCCAATAATGGAGGATAGTATTTCTTCAATTAGTGCAAGTCGTTGGGTTCCAGGACAGAATATAAAACTGACCACATTAAGTTGGCGAACAGAGAGCAGCGACCCATTATTCGACTTCCCAACCAAAATAGATACTATCAAATTCGCACTATCAACTTCACCGTTACAGAGTGATTCCTTTGTTGAGGTTGAAGTTGTTAATATTCAAACTAACCCAACCTTCCGCCAAGTCAAGGGAACTGGATTAGCAAGTTTGAATACCACAGATTGTCAAATCCAAGTAATGTTGAATAGTGTAGAAGTGGATTGGTCAATTGATACACATTGGTTAATGGATGATGTTGATGAGATCCATTATTTGGTTTTGTCAACAGATGAGGAAGGATTTGAAGTTGGACCAGGCCATTTAGTACGTTCAACACCATTTAATGAATTTGAGAATGATTTAGAAATAATCGATTTCGAAGTTGTTTCGGGTGATTCCAAACAATTAGGAGATGCGTTTAATCCGATGTGGCCTTTCCATTTACAGCCAAACCAAACTCTTACGATATCTGGTAAAGTTAGATTCGAAGGTATTGCCAATGCATGGGCTCCACAAGATTCAGCAGAAATCCAAATTGAGATGAAGGCAGTACCTCCAAAGAATGAATCGGGTGGGATGGATGAGTGGATTGGTGAGCCAGTAATTTGGTCGCAAACATGGTACTCGCCATTGAATCAAAATTCTCTATTTGAGCGAGAATTGTTAGTCCCTCAATCATTTGGACAATTTCCTAGCGGAACCCGCTTTGAAATACGCCCTGCAATAAGTCGTGTAGGTCCATTAAGCGAAAACTCGTCAACTAGTATTGATACAACAGCAAACTCAATTTTTGTTCCTTTTATCGTTGATATTGAAGTACCAAAAATAATTTCAATCTATGCACTTGATTCCGGAGGAATCACTCCAGCTGATGGCCACGTCTGGATGTCGGGGCAATCTCTTGCATTGCGATTATTCATTGAGGATTCAGATGGGCTAGCAAGTCCTCTAAGGATGTATTATTGGCTAGAAAATCACGATGACAGTAATAACGATGGAATAATGCAAGCCAATGAATACAGGGAAATTAGTGTTACACTGAATAACGGTTTATTATCAACCGATATCGATTTGCCATTATTGGATGATGAACAGATCAAAGCACCTTCTGAAATGGTTGGCCGCGCTAGTGTATATTTTGTCGGTGAAGATTTAGCCGGCAATTATATCGCCAATGGCGGGTCATTCGGCGAGGATAATGACCTCGCCACTATCTTTGTTGCCAACCGTCAGGATACGGTAATAGACCTCGATTCTCTGGAGATTGATACGATACAAGGAGTTCTATTAGCAGGAAAAGAGCACCACTTTTCTTTCAACCTCACAGATGGAAATGGTATTCAAACACTTGATAGAATAGAATTGGCATTGCTGGGAAGAGATGATTCTTCAAACTGCTTCATCACATACTTCCCGAGGTATATGGTAATTGAATACGACCAATCTTGTATCATTTCAACACCACAAGTGATTATTACGAAGCATCCACAATCTGCGACCTGGAATGTTGAATTCACATTTAGATTGGATTGGAATGGCTCATATAATTCAGCACAAAGTGGAGGAGTACCCTCTCTGAAGATATTTGATGAAGGTCAAGATCTTGGTCTTGGCCTTAGCAAAATAAGTATTTTCTTGTGGCAACCATCATTTGATGTTGAAATGGAACTCATTAATTTGAAAGACCTTACAGAGCCAGTCGGAGTTATTGAATCAAACAATATGTGGCTACTCAGAGGTGATGAGATTGAATTATTTGCAACATTAAAGCACAAGGGAACTGGATTGGCAGCAGAATACTTCCCTGCTGAAGCAGTATTGAATTGGCATTTAAGTGATGGTGAGAGAGATTCATATGGTGTAATTGAACTTGCTATTGATGGTAATATTTATCTTTTATTGGAAATAGATAATGAAATTGTTAAGCATAGATTTGCGACTTTGCAATTATCTATTTCTGGAACCAGTATTACAACTCCTCAACCGCTGGTAATCAATATGACAATAGATGAATCTCCGCCATTATTAACAGTCCCAACAGGATATTTGACTATTATAAATTCAGATGAAATGGATAATGTTGATGTCGTTGTATTACTTTCGGATTCAGGGGGAATAAAAAACACGGAAATCACTATGAATTGGCATTTCCGTCGAGCAAATCAAATAGTCATGGGAAGTCATGGGCAAGCTATAGTTTCCTATAATTCACATTCAGGAACTACTACAACCTTCTCGGCAATAGTCGATATGACCTTAGAAGACCAATCTGTATTGCAAGCCTTTGACCGAGTTGAAATTTGGTTTGAAGTTACGGATAAAGCGGGATATGAATTAGAAGACTATGGTAGTTCATTTTCTCCAGTACAACCATTATTTAGATGGATTGACTTTGAACCAAGATTCGATCTTATCCAAGCAACACCTTACCGTCCGACCATTGGAGAGGAAATAAATATCACAACACGAGTTGTAAACGAAGGGGTTTTGGGTGGTGAAATCACCTTATTGTTAACCGACTCCGATGGAAAGATACACGCAACTGAAATCGTCTATCTTGAGTCGGGTCAGTGGCAGCAATTCAACTGGACAATAGAGGCCTGGAAAACAGGAAGACTTGGCTTAACATTGCAAATCCTCAACCAGACAGGGCAAGTACCGATACCACTTGCCAATATAGCAGAGAATCCAGAAGAGTCATTGTCAGCAACATCCGGATTATTAGGACTTTCAATTCTAATGGTCTTATTCTCAGCAATTGGATTATTCATGGCAAGCCAAAAGAGAAAACGAGTGGTTGATGAATATGAAATGAAGAGAATTGAGCGCTTGGTCGCAATACACGCCTCTGCCCAATCACCCTCTCCTCGCTCCGCTCAGTCCATGGCTCAGGTTCCGTCCCGATCATCTATGACAATTGTTGATGTTAGCGATGATAGTGCCGATCGCGTGAGCGGTCGTATTGCTGAGAATTATACAACTCACGCTGACCGTTCGCCCTTCCCTCGCTCCGCTCAGTCCATGGCTCAGGTTCCTCCACGGCCTGCAGATTTAGATGAAAATAGCCAAGAGGAATAGTCAAGAAGAGAAGGCATCACGCCTCAACTACTAGCCGAGGTACCCGAGTGGTCAAAGGGGGTGGATTCAAGCTCCTCTGCATAATGCTTCGCAGGTTCAAATCCTGCCTTCGGCACTTTAATTCTTACTGCTGAAGTCGTTTGAGGTCAGTATTCTCACCTGCTCGCGTGAACGGTTGTATTGTTTTTAATCGTTCAGTTCACGCTTAGTCGACCGTTTTCGGCTTCGCCGAAGCCCGCTCTCCTCGCAGGTTCAAATCCTCCTTCGGCACTTCCAACAGAACTTATTTCGGAGGGGCAGGATGAGAATCAAGCGCGAACTGAACATCTCTCAGCGCAACGATCGTTCGCGCGACGGTGAGAGTCCTACCTTCTGCACTCCCAACAATACTTGTCTCCGCAGGGGCAGGATGAGAACCAAGCGCGAACTGAACATCTCTCAGCGCAACGACCGTTCGCGCGACGGTGAGAGTCCAGCCCTCTGCACTCTCAACAATACTTGTCTCCGCAGGGGCAGGATGAGAATCAAGCGCGAACTGAACATCTCTCAGCGCAACGACCGTTCGCGCGACGGTGAGAGTCCAGCCCTCTGCACTCTCAACAATACTTGTCTCCGCAGGGGCAGGATGAGAATCAAGCGCGAACTGAACATCTCTCAGCGCAACGACCGTTCGCGCGACGGTGAGAATCCAGCTTCGGCACCAAATTAACTGATTATTGAGTAATGTCTCAGTTGTTATTTTGCTTTGGGTCACTATAATTGCGCTCTTTCAAATCGTTTTGATATCTATTTCCAAAGGTATGCCCATGTTCATCAATCCATTGTGAAAACTTATACTGGCCAAGTGGAATTTCATCAGAAGACATCAATCCTCTTTTGAGGCCACGAATCTCTGCCATTGTTATCACCAAGTCTTGTAAATATAATCCTAATAACTTACCAAATAACCATCCTACTCTTGATGGCATAGGCAAAATAAGTCGTCGAAGACCCATTGATTTTGCCATTAATCCAATGTATTCTTTGTAGCGGAAAGTTTCGGGACCAGTGACGTCAATAGTCACGTTTTCTCTTAGTTCTCCTTGCTCTACCGCCACTCTTGCAACATCTTTGACATGAACAGGCTGAATTGGATAATTACCCATTCCAAACACTCCGAATACTGGGAACTTACGCAGCATCCAGGCAATATTGTTGATCAATACATTTCTTCCACCGCCAAATAATACGGTTGGGCGAAGGATTGCAAAACTGTGATCTGATTCGTTGAGTATTTTTTCAACTGCGACCTTTCCTCTAAAGTAAGTCCAATCCGGTGCCTTTTCAGGATGAGCAACCGAGAAATGAATGATTCTTTTGACGCCTGCTTCTGCGGCTGCTTCAAACAATTTCCTACTATTGACCACTGCGATATCATGCTCAAAGTTCTTCTGAGGATGATTGTACCTTACCCAATATGTATTGTACAATACTTCTGCACCTCGTAGAGATTCAACCAATGCTTGTTTGTTATCAAAGTCTAATGAATGAACTTCGACTTTACCATCAAAGGGGTCATCACGGCCAACTGCATTGGTTAGAGTTCTAACCTTGACACCTTTTTCCAGTAAATGATGGGCAATCCATCTCCCTGAGTAACCAAATGCACCAGTCACCACATGCAACTTCTGTTCCATGATTTACGCTAAAATGTTCTTCTCATTAAACACTCTTGCACGAGCCTCTTTTGCCAATATGGCTTTGCTTATTGGTTTAGAATTGCATCTACTAGCGGCTGAAAAGTATCCCCATGTAGATGCGGTGAAATTACATCCGCTGCGTCTTTTATTTCTTGAAAAGAACCACCGACTGCAATTGACCAATTGGCTAGTTCAAACATTGATAAATCGTTTGGAGCATCTCCAACACATAGCAAATCTTGAGGTGATAAATTCATTCTATCCAAGATGAATTCTATACCCTTGGCCTTTGAGAGTTGGGGAGACATCAAATGAATGGCAAAGCCAGTACGAATTATATTCAGATGCGACCACTTGCTTTGTGAAATTTTTTGTTGTATTAATTGCAAATCTTCTGAAGGAAATAAACACCACTCGCTTTCTCTCCAAGCATTACTCTCAATCCCCTGCGGATCAAGACCTGGTATCTCTTCAGCGAGCCATAACGCCGCCTCCTTTGCCTCCTCACCATTTGCACGCATGACTACTTCAGGCCATTGCGGATGCCATAGGACTCCTCCATTCTCACAGCAAATCGGGCCACTAAGTTGTAAAAACCGCCACAGCCCATAGGTTATCGCTCTGACATTTCCAGTAGCAAGAATAACTGGTATTCCAGCCGCTTCAAGCCTCCTCAATGCTAGAATCGCATCCGTGTTGAGTCGCTTATTATCATCGGTTAGAGTCCCATCGATATCGACCGCGACGACCTTCGGTCTCCAATCATCTGCAAGCCACTGCATGTGTATGGGCAACAGTCCTGTTTTCATCAAGTTTGGCAAAGACCCATTACAATTATTATCAATTTTTATCGGCTTGAGATGAAATTGAATACTAGTCTTCAAATCAGTTTTGTTAGAGCAGTGTATATGGTCGGAGACGATGATGCTGAGGTTTTCCTTTCCATCGAAGACATTGACCAACCATTAGAGGATAAAAAACCAAGGTTTTCCAAATCCCAAAAAGCAACTAAGGACAAGCCAAAAATTGTTAAAACCGTAGAACAGCCTCCAGAAGAGGAAGTTTTCGATGGTGAGATCTTAGATTCTGAAGTAATAACACAGTCTGGAGGAGTTTATGATGTCGCTTGGCCACTACTCGGAATGGATTGCCCTGACTGTGCAGCAAAAGCAATGAGAGCTATATCCTACCTGCCACAGGTCAAAAAGTCAATTGTTTCAGCAACATCTGGTGAAGTAAGAGCAACTATTGATTTGGCCGATGGTTCAATTTCAGAAGTATCATCAATTCTACATTCTCTTGGCCATGCACCAAATGTTGAGCATCACCAACTAGTTGGAATCAGTGCTGGCGGTGTTGCGAGAAGAAATGGCGTTGAAGTAAGGAAATTAGAGAAGGTAATTCGCTTACAGCCAGGAATACTAGATTGTGAAATTGATTCCGACAATCGTATTTTGGTACAATTGGTTAGTGATGCATCATCGCAATTAATCGAAGCAAGGGATTCAGCATTGGACGTAATATTGGGAGCAGCCCCAAATTATGTAGAAGCAAAAAGTGCCAAAATACGCCCGGATCAATGGAGATTGATTGGTGGCGGTTTGGCCCTTCCAATCTTATTGATAGTTCTAATCGCAAATTTTTATTCGCTCTCTCCCACTCTAATTGCAATAATCGCTCTACCCGGATTGATATTAGGTGGATTGCAGATGTTCAAAGAAGCGATTGCAAGTATTAGAAATCGGCAACTTGGTTTTCAAGTACTCACCAGTTTAGCAGTTATTGGTGCAGGAATCTTAGGAATGTGGGAGGAAGCACTTATCGTGGCTATACTAGTTGCCTTTACAGCCCATTTAGAAGGTGATGCACTTGTCAAAGCAAGGGAGGCAATGCAAGGCGGCTTGGATAGATTACCTCGCACAGCCAGAAGGTTATCTGGAAGCAAGTTACTCAATCAACAAGGAATTAATCAAGCGATAAAAGCAAGTGGGTTTTCATTACAAATGGCTCCAGAGACTGCCGCCATCGCTCTTGGAACTGGACCATTAGCAACCTGTCAAGACGAAGGCGAGGGCGTTGAGGTCGTTCCAATCGATTTGATACGAGTCGGAAATCAAATAGAGATTAGAAGCGGTGAATTAATTCCTTGCGACGGAATAATTCTAGATGGAATAGGCGCTTTGGATAAAGCACCATTAACCGGTGAATCAGTTCCAGTAGAGGTTTCAAAAGGAGAAGAAATTCAAGCAGGTTTAGTTCTTGCAAAAGGACCACTGGTCATCGAGGTAACCGCAGTCGGTGATAATACTCGATTATCTGGATTAATTGAAGCGGTTCATACTTTCAGAGAAGAATCACCGCGTATTCAAAGTGGTATTGAGAAATTTACTGCGATTTGGGTGCCAACAGTTCTGTTTGGTGCCTTTGTTGTTTGGTATCTGATGTTCCCAGATAATTGGAAAGTAATTCTTCTGCTATGGGTTGTATCTTGTCCGTGTGCCCTATTATTGGCGACACCGGTGCCACATGCTGCGGCATTAGCAAATGCTGCACACATGGGAGTAATCGCACGCGGTGGAAGTGTTTTGGAACGGCTGAGCAAAGTAAATCACGTATTACTGGACAAAACTGGAACATTGACATCTGGCAAACCAAAAATCGGCCAAGTAATTGCAGCAAAGGGTAAGCGCATTGATTCTGCAATCAAAATTGCTGCTGGACTAGAGGCCCGCTCTAACCACCCCTATGCGCTAGCTATCATGGATTTAGCAATGGAGGAGGGATACAAACCAAGCCCGATTCATGGACATAGTGATGTTGAGGCAGGAGTTGTTGGTATGAGTTCAGGAAAGCAAGTGTCGTTAATAAGACCTGATAAGTTAGCCAAATTAGGAATTAAAATACCAAAGGAAATTCAAACTGCGCTTGATCAAGCCAACCAACAAGGGCATGGTGCTAGCATTCTATGCAAAGAAGAAGTCCCTATTGCATTGTTCACATTTATTCACGATGATACTCGTAAAGGTTCAGATACACTAATTCCTAAACTATATCAGCGAGGAATAAATGTTGAAATCCTCAGTGGAGATTCTCAAGCAGCGGTATCAAAGTTTGCGAAACGGGTAGGTTTACCAGAATCCGCTGCCCATGGTAATTTGAGCCCTGAAGACAAAGTTAAGTGGGTTAGAGGCAGAAGTAAGACTCACATTACAATGATGGTTGGAGATGGATTCAACGATGCTGCAGCCTTAGCTGTTTCTGACGTTGGAGTTGCGGTTGGTTGTGGGGAAACGGTAAATTTAGATGCTGCAGATGTATTGATACCTGCGGAAGATCCAAGCATGTTGTGTGACTTAATCGATTTAGCAAGAAAGGCACAACGAATACTAATTGGAAACCTTGTGTTCTCGGTTGCGGTAACAATAGCATTAGTTTTCGCGGTAATCAACGGCATGTATGACCAATTATGGGTTGGAGTCTTGATTCATGAAGCATCGGTAATAGTCGTCATTTTGAATGGTGCAAGGCTTGCAGGTAATTCTGGGGCATTGCAATTACTATCTCAAATATTCAAGTCATTATATTTTGATACTAGGACTTCCTTTGATGCTTTAATTTTGAAATATCGTTCTAACTAATTTGCGCGGTATGTTCATACATAGCGCGTGCCTCTTCTCACTTGGTGAGACGATGGCACGACTACACGCAGACCCTGTGACAACTGCATTAGTACACCCTACACGGCGAAAT
>Ga0308012_10001171_pt1 | contig 14297 bp, 11 predicted proteins | sample Neamet179_FD_203133 | JGI IMG/M metagenome (GOLD analysis project Ga0308012, IMG submission 203133) | Marine microbial communities from water near the shore, Antarctic Ocean - #179 | ecosystem: Environmental > Aquatic > Marine > Unclassified | place: Southern Ocean | collected 2014-07-25 | reverse complement strand
ATTTACAGCTTTAGCTGTGCACAGTTAAGACCTTTTATTTAGGTATAAAAAAACGACCCTTAGGTCGTTTTTTGTCATTATATTATATCGTTGTCTGAAGCTGAACATTCAACATTGAAAAGTATAATAATAATAAATTAAGCTGAAAAATGATTTATCTTTTTATGACGACGTTTAGCCATTAGACCCAAAGCCAATAAAACCAGTAAAAAAGTGGTTGGCTCAGGGATGCTATTCGTCTGAGGCCTATTAACATTGACTACGCCATCGATTAAATCCTTTGCAGAAGATGTTGCCCAACTAAAAGCTAATTGTGAAGCATTTTGAAATGCATCAATACCGGTAACATTAAAGCTGAAACTTATTTTATCTGTAAGACCTGTCCATTTTCCATAATTATTTACAGACCAAGTACCACCAGCTACTGCCTCCCCCTCTGCGATAACATCGCTATGACCAATATGATGAGCGCCATTATGATACGTATTTGCTGTTGTTGTAGCGTTAACTTCTATTAACGTGCCGTTGTTATCCCAAGTTTTTGTTTTATACCAGTGATGATTTTTGTATTTATCATTCCTTCCCTCTGATAATGAAAAAGCGTAATCAAAATCTGACGTACCTACTGTGCTGATCAGTAAATCACCAAATACAACGTTTTTGTAACCCTTAGAAGTTCGCGCATTATAATTAATAAAGTTAGTATAAACATCCACTGTAATTAAGCCATTGTCTGCCCATTGCACATCCATTTTATCAATACCATAACCATGACCTGAATGATTAGGGGTATCGTAAATAGTGGTGTCAACTAAAAAGTCACCCGCAACGGCACTAGCGGTGAGCAACAAAGCGGCTACAGAAAAAATTTTAAATACATGTTTTATTACAGTCATACTTTTTTAAAGTCTCATTTACATCAAAAATAAAAGGTTAAAGGTGAGCTGATGTTTAAATTTTTATCAACAGCTATTATTTTATACGTAATAATCACTCCAACAATCTATTAATGTCGCTGCTGAACTACGTTGTATATATTTTACTCTGGTGAACCAACGTAGTAAAGCTCTCTATTATAAAAAAACAAGCTTAAAAATGATATATTTTCAGTAAACACACTATATTTTTGATAAAAATCATTTAACTAAGCTACTATAAATACTGATTTTTTCGGTTTTTACTACCATAAAAATATACTCTATTATTTAAGCCATTTGATGACTTAAATAATGTTCAAATAAACGTAAACTTTATGATCATATTTTATTAAAATGGATATAACATGAATATAATAAATAAATTACGCACTTCATTATTCTCATTAGCGTTAATCAGTACAGTAAGCTTTTCTAACGACAATATTGATGCTAGCTATGAAAAAGCCTTAATTTCTTTTCAAAATGATGCTTTTTCGAGTGCTCTTATTCATTTAAAAAATATTATTCAAGAAAATCCTATTCATATGCCTTCTCGCGTTTTAATGGCGCAAATACTTATTAAGCAAGGTAATGGCGCTGCGGCACAAGTTGAGTTAGATCGAGCAAGAGAAGGTAAGGTTGATAACGATCGGCTTATTACATTATATGCACAAGCCTACCTTTTACAGGGAAAGTATGACGATGCCTTAAAAGTCGCTAAACTTGGTCAGCGTAACACTAAAATTGAAACTGAATTACTCCTCATTAGAGGACAAGCATATATTGGGAAAAAACAATACATGCTTGCTGATAAAACCTTTGTGACTGCGTTAAAATTACAGCCTAAAAATCAATTTGCTTTATTAGGACGATCACAAATCGCACTACTTAACTCACAAGTGAATCAAGCACTCACCTACATTAATTTATCACTTACCAGTGTAAAACCTTTTATTAATGGTTGGATATTAAAATCCAAGATATTACATCGACTAGGTGACAAAGAAAATGCACTATTGGCTATTGATCAAGCTCTTAAAATTAATAGCCAACATTTATCGGCTCGTTTAACGAAAGCGATGCTACATATTGAACAAAAAGAATATCAGCAAGCAATACCACATGTCGATTACATTATTGCTGAAATACCCAATGAGCCTAGAGCCCTTTATTTAAAAGCAATTATTAATATTAATGTAAGCAATGATGATACCTTTTCAGGAACCTCAGACAAAAATAAATTAACCGAAGTGATTACTACTTTAGCTGCTGTTCCACCCGAAGTGATGAAAAATACGCCTGATTATTATTTTTTAGCCGGCTTAACTAATTTTCAATTTGGTAACTTAAATGATGCATACCGCTACCTCTCTGACTACTTAAAATATGTTGAATTTGATATTGATACGGTACGCATGCTTGCGACTATAGAAATACAACAAGGTGAATTAAATTCAGCACGCCACTTACTCAGTAAAACTAATGTGGCTCGTCCCGGTAACAGAAATATACTCACTCTACTTGGTCTTACTTACTTGCAATTAGAAGATAGTGTTAAAGCGCAATTTTATTTTGAGAAAGTTGTCAATAGTTTCCCTCAATCGGCTGTTAATGTCAGCAATCTAGCACGTAGTAAAATGCAGTCTGGCGATTACCAAGCCGCTATAGAAGTATTATCATCACTTACAGATAATAATATTAATAGCACACAAATCAAGCTACTTTTAATTGACTCATACCAAAAGACCGAAAAGTATTCCAACGCAATATCTATTGCTCAGGCATTAATAGTAGAGTTTCCTAATGATAGCTATTTTCAGCAACGTATTGGTATGCTTTATGGATTAGATGGACAATTATTTAAGGCAAGAAACGCCTTTGAACAGGCATTAACATTAAATGCAAAAAACATTGTTGCTATGGTGCATTTAGCACGTATGGACAACATTGCCGGTGACTTTGATAAAGCGTTAAAATTTTTACAAAATAAGCTCGATATTTTTGATAAAAATACTTTATTAATGACCGAGATATCAGACAGTTATTTATTCAAAAAAGACATCAATAACGCTTTGCTTTGGATACAAAAGTCATACGCACAAGATCCCAATGATTTTTATATCGTTTCCAAACTAAGTCGTATATTAGCAAAACAAAATAAACTTGATGAAGCAGTCGACGTTATTGATGAATATATTGGTTTACACCCAAAGCAACCACAGCCATTATTAACAATCGCCAAGCTTTATCAACAACAAAATAAACATGAAAAAGCGATACTCGCCTTAAGAGATTATGTTGAAAAGTCTCGTAAAAAAGCGAAAGCCTTTGTGGTACTCGCTAAAGCTCAACTTCTCGCTAAAGATAACTTAGGTGCTATTAGCTCCTATAAAAAAGCCATGATCGCCGACGATACTTTTTTACCTGCTTACCTTGGGCTTGTTAATATAACCATTAAAAATAAAGATGAATCATTTACCTTAAGTTTAATCTCATCTATTGCTGATATTACCCAAAGTAAAAGCCTACCCTGGGTTCTCAAAGGTGACTTATACCTTGCTACAGGAGATAGAAAGCAATCGATTAAATTTTATCAACAAGCCTTAAAAGCTTCGGATCAAAAACAAGCCATACTCGGTTTATATCGCAACTACAAACAGCTAGACCAATTACACAGCGCTTTACCTCCTTTAAAAGCATGGTTAGCTAAATACCCCAACGATATGCTGGTCGCTATTGCCTTAGCTGATAGTTACAAGGGGACTAACCAATTACAAAAATCTGCAAATTATTACCAAGCTTTAATAGATAAGCATGGCCCTTTACCTATTTTATTGAATAACATTGCTAGTGTTGAATTTGCTTTAGGAAATACAAAAGCAGCGAGTATGTATGCTGAAAAGGCATATGAATATCTACCTGAAAATGTAACGATTATAGATACTATTGCCTGGATAAAAAGCCAAATGGGTGAACATAAAAAAGCGATTGCCTTATTTCGTTTAGCACTCACTAAAGACTTTGATAATGCTGAAGTAAAATATCATCTCGCTATTACCTTGTTTGCATTATCAAGAAAAGTAGAAGCAAAAAAATATCTTATTGAAGCAGTAGACAGTGATCAAGTTTTTCCAGAAAAAAAAGCCGCTACCGAATTATTAAAAAGCTGGTAAGTTGCTAGTAACTATATTGACGTTTAATGAAATTTTTACTTCATTAAACGGTCTTTTAAATAAGAAACTATAAATAAATAGAAAAGGACTAATCTAAATGAAGACTTTATTTAACTGTTCACTGTATCAAAAATTCGTCATACCCCTCTTTTCATTATTACTGTTATTTACGCATAATGCTTTCGCCGATTCAATGATTAATGTGGGTCCGGCTATTGGTACGAAAGCGCCCATTATTTCAGTAAAAAACATACAGCAACAAGCTGTAACAATTAAAGAAATTAGCCGAGATAAAGGGCTTATTATTTTATTTTTTCGTTCTGCTAATTGGTGCCCGTATTGTAAAAGACATCTTATAGAGTTAAATAATAATGCTAATGACTTTAATGATTTAGGCTATGGATTAGCGGCTATTTCTTATGATAATACTGATATTCTACAAAAATTTTCTCAACAAAAAAGCCTAAACTATCCACTTTTATCAGACCAACAAGCAAAAACTGTATCGGCTTACAATATTATGAATAAAGACTACGTCCAAGGTGATGACAACTATGGTATTCCTTACCCTGGTGTAATCGTTATTGATAATAAAGGTAATGTAACCCATAAGCGTTTTTTTAAAGGTTATAAAAATAGAGTTAAATTCTCAGAGCTTTACCTAGCACTAAAAAATAATCACTAAATATCATCAGATCAATCCATTAAGGTCTGTTGAGCTTTCGACCTTATTTTTACAATTTTTTGTTGGGTATTTATACAAGGCAGAGCCTTTTTAATGTGGTTATTCTACATAAGAAGGCGATAAGGCTGTAAAAACGACCAACAAACATTGACCGAAGGATGCAGCTAAAAATAGTTTATTACAGGGTATATTAATTTATTCTATTGCCGTTATGATTGAATTGATACGTACAGGTAATCAGTATGAAGTCATTTAATCTCTCATTACGTTATCCAAATTTACCTTATTACAACCAAGCTCTTACCTTATTCTTGTACGCTATAAACTCATTTTCAAATAAGGTTGTTAATGCTCTTTCTTCAGGGACTATCTGAAAACGCTGGATATAAGCGACATAGACTACAATAAGCGATATCCCCCACACAGAAGCTAAATAACTCGTCCAAGCAAATAATAAAGCAGCTAAACCTACATACATTGGATTACGCGTAAATTGATATATTCCAGAAGTTACCAATGTACTTGTTCTTTCAGGCTTTAGTGGGTTAATTGTGGTTCTAGCTAACCGAAAAGAGAGTAAACCTGACAATTCAAAAAAAATAGCGATAGCAATAAACACACTCATTAATGTGAATTTCACATCACTTGTTAGCAATACAGTTGTTGTGAATGTGCTTAACCACCACATACCACTAGCAATAATTAAAGCAACTAACGGAGGTGGAATTTTATTTTCTAAAAATGTCATACATACCCTTTAATTTTTATTCTGCGACTAAAATTTAACTACAATAAAGTTTAACTACAAGTAATACACTTTAAAAAAGAATATTACTTAATATCAGCCATTCCTATTAATATAATTATTACTCACCTGCGTAGGTGAGAATTATCTCACGTAATCTTTATGTTAATCCCAGTAGTCCCTATTAACGAATAAAGCGCTTTATCCTGATTTGTTTTTTCTTAGATCACAGGTCTATTAGAGGAAAAAATGAAATTTGTTTATTATTCGTACATTTAAAATTAATTTTTTAACCTAAAAATGTATAATAGAAGTAATTCTCCCTGTGAGGAAGTAATAGACATCATAAGGAATATCTATTATTTTATCCATTTACAAATTTTGCCTGCTTTAAAATCGTTTTTATTAAAATAACGACTCGCTAAGCGGACAAATAGTACTATTATTTATTCAGAGTTCAGACTAATTCACTATTTTAAGGGTACACCATGAAAATAAATATCATTACATCAGTCATAGTCGCAGCATTAATACCATTAATAACTCACGCAGATACCAGTCACAGTAACGCGTCTGATAACGTAATTAAAAAACAACGTAATGCATTAGAAGAGAATACTAAGAATAAAGGTTTTGGCCCTCAATCTCCTCGTGATATTGATTCAATAAAAGGTACTAACACACGTATTTTTGGTGCTGCTCCAGCTCACACAGAAATGAATCTCTGTAATATCCATTTTCATAAAAATGCTGAGCACAAGGGGGGTGAGTTTAACAAATATGCTGGTAATGGTGACGGTAAAGGTTATCAAAGTGGTTATGTTTATTCTGGTAATTTAAGCAAAAGTGAACAAAAACCTACAAAATCAGCCATATGCTCTAGCAAGCATGGAAAATTAGATGCTGGAGATACCATTGAAGTGCATTACGTGCATTCAACAGCCCAAGTAACACCTGGCCCAACATTAGGTGCTTGTTTAAGTGACTCCATTGGTAATCCTCAATTACGTGTAGAAACACAAGTTTATGTTTTAGTGAATGATACAAAAGCACTAGACTTTGGTAATTTAACTAAATTTGGTAATAAATCAGGTTATCAGCAAGCGTTAAATATTCCTAATAATACCGGAAAGGCTGTTCAATATACGGGTTCAACAACAGGACCTTCTTATAATGAAAAAGGGTCACCTTTTCAAGTATCTTGGAGCGTACGTCCTAAAGTTGCAAAAGTTGATATTGCCAGTGTAGGTAAATGGTGTGAAGGTAATACATTCAATGAAGACCATGCCCATGGTGTAAGAAACTTAGTGATTAACACTGAGCTATTATCAGAAATACAGTAATATTTATTCTTAATAAATAAAAATTAGAGATTTGTACTAAAACATTTCTCTAATTGTTATACCTTCTCCCAAATCATCTATAAAAATTTTTATTTATTGCTAATTTAGGCCTTTTTCGATAATTTTCGATAGTTCACAATATCCTGTAAAATATCTACTGCTTGCTCTGGAGTATACCCACTGAGCTGTTTCGCCTTTGTTATAGCAGTAACTACTGCAATACTGTCAACGCCTGTATCTACAACTTCTTGTCCTCGTTCTAGGCTAATACCGCCAATAGCAACGACTGGTATTTGTTTCTGTTTATTTTCTGGTCTTAACGCTAAAACCTGTTTTAAATTATCAATACCTTGAATTTGCCCCGTCATATCTTTAGTTTGAGTCGGAAATATAGCGCCAATCGCTAAGTATGAAGGCTGTAGTTGTTGTGCTAATAAAAACTCATAACAACCATGAGTACTTATACCCAAGCGGATACCTGATTGCTGAATTGCCACAAGGTCTGCTTTTTGAAGATCTTCTTGGCCAATATGCACTCCGTACGCACCATGTTTTATCGCTAGCTGCCAATAATCATTAATAAATAAACGCGTATCGTATGCTTTTGCTAGCGCTATCGCCTCAATAATAATTTGCTCTAATGCCTTTTCAGATTCATCGTTAAATTTATGATTAGACTGATGATTAGATAAACTACTAGATTTGCTACTGGATAATGTTTTCACACGTAATTGAATAATTTCTAAACCCAATGGCAGTAATTTTTTTAACCAATACAAAGAATCAATCACTGGATAAAGCCCAAGTTTCTTACCGTTTAACTCTAATGAGTTAAACGCCGGTAATTTTTTGATGGGCAGTGCTGTTTCTGTTAAAGGCTGGTAGATCGAACTTAACCCATCAACAACATGAGGAAAAACTGCGGCATTACGTGGCCAACCTTGCTGTTCAAAAGCACCGTAATATTGATGACCGCATGATTTACTAACGTCTTTACTCGCTACTAAACCTTGGGTAATAAAGGCTTTAGCTAAAGTAAAAGCATCACGCATTAAATATCCTTGCGCAAGAAAAGCGGATAATGCGCTAGCAAAGCTACAACCTCCACCATGGCTATAGTGCGTTTTAATACGTGGTGAACTTAAATGGTAGCTAATAGCCTCTTTCGTTTTGTCTTGGTTGTCTTGTTTCTCTTCACTGAGTTGGTTTAGTTGATGGTAGCAATAATCACTACAACTTTGTTCATCATCACTATGACCGCCTTTAATGATGATTGAAGTAATACTAAAATGATGATGGATCGTTTTGGCAAGTTGTTTAGCGCTAGCCATATTCTCTAAAGATATACTACCTAAATCATTCGACTTAACAGTAATGCTGTTAGCTAAATTTCTTGCTTCCAACATGTTAGGGGTAATTACATCTACTTGCTGTAATAAAGGACTTAACTCTAGCGATGTCAGTGCGTTGAAATTACCACCAACACTTGCCTGACCTACGGGGTCATAAACGCTAAGCATATTAGGTCTTAGCTGTTTAGTGTGTTTAAGTAACTGTGCCAACCATAGCACTTGCTCTACATTAACGACTAAACCAATTTTGATGACCGATGGAGGCTTGTCATCAAATAATAGCGCGGCTTGTTGCTGTAAAATATCAACAGGGATAGCATTAACAGCGTGCAGTTGATACGAATTCTGCACCGTATTAGCGGTAATAATATGACAAACTTCAACGCCTAAGCCATGCCCTGTTTTAATATCCGCAGCAATACCTGCACCGCCAGAGCAATCGCTACCTGAAATAGTCCAAATTATTGGTTTTTTATTATTTACATTAATACTATCAGTCATCATGTTTATTACTGTTTTTTGTATCTATAAAATAGCTAAAAGGAAATGGCTCACAACTGAATTGCACTATTCACAGCTATAGAATTCAATGATAAGAAAAGTGCACGGAGTTAACGTTAATCAATGAATGCATTTGACACCTTAATGGACTTCTATAGCAATAAACCGTTTAACTCACGACTGGTGCCAGAAAGGTGTATCTAAGGTGGGTGTTGATGGGTGGGCTGTTTGACGTTGTTCCATTATTCCTGCTATGTAGCCTTGTTCACCGGCTTGCAGTGCTTGAGAAAACGCTTTTGCCATCATTACCGGGTTATCGGCTAATGCTATCGCACTGTTTAATAATACCCCGTCGTACCCCATTTCCATGGCTAAGCAAGCATCTGAAGGCTTGCCAATTCCTGCATCTAATATCAAAGTAGCATCAGGCAAACGTAAACGAATGGTTTCAAGGTTATACGGGTTCATTAACCCTTTACCTGTCCCTATTGGCGATGCCCATGGCATGATAACTTCACAACCTAAATCATACAATCGTTGACAAATAACGAGATCATCGGTGCAATAAGGTAACACTTTAAAACCATCTGCTATCAACTGCTCTGTAGCCTGCAGTAATTCTATAGGATCAGGCTGTAGGTTATAATCATCACCGATGACTTCTAATTTTATCCAGTCCGTTTTAAAAATCTCACGACTCATTTTTGCTAACGTTACTGCTTCTTTTGCGGTTTTACAGCCTGCCGTATTCGGTAAGAGATAACCGTTACTTTCAGCAATAATATCTTGTAAATAAGTCCAGATTTGTTGACCCGACTTTTCAGTAGGATTTTGTCGTTTTAACGAAAGCGTTACTACTTGTGAGCCACTGGCTAAAATAGCTTGTTTCATCACTTGTGGTGATGGATATAACGCACTGCCAATAAGTAAACGACTGTCTAATTTTTTTCCATAAATAGTTAAAGGCATTACGATTATCCCCCTTGAATAGGTTGTAAAACGTCAAGACTATCGCCACTTGTGATAAACGTAGTGTCGTAATCTGTTTTACCTACAAAGTCACTATTAAGTGCCACGGCAAAGGTACTTTTTTGCGGTTCACTAAAATGAAAAGTTAACGCGTGCGAGACACTTATACTTGCACCTTTGTTTAAAGGGTATGCTTTACCGTTAATATGAATGTTCATGAAGTGATTCTTTACCTTGCTGTTTATTAAATTTTTCATCTGAGTTATTTGCTGAATGACTTTCAGCACTATGACTTGAGTTATTACTTAAGTTATTGCTTGAGTCATCGCTTAAACCTTTACTTAGATCCTTACTTAGCCCATCACTTAAACGATTATTCGAGTCACTTTTCATCACAGTGACAGGTAATAAATCAGTATGAGGCAACGTTATATTTGTGTTGTTTATATAATTAGTAATAACCGCAAGGCTCTGCTCCAGCACCACTGGCGCAATTAAAAAGCCATGTCGAAATAGCCCATTCACTTGAATAAGTGAGTTTTGTACGATAATTTTAGGCTGATTATCACTAAAAGCAGGACGGCATTGACTCACATGTTGACGAATATTAGCTTCAGCAAAACCAGGGTGCACACTATAAGCGGCACTGAGTAATTCCATCGCTGAGCGTACAGTTATAGGTGAAGTATCATCACTTTCAATTTCAGTAGCCCCTACGACATAGACACCCTTTTCTTTGGGTGCAATATAAAGTTGATATCTTGGATGCATTAACCGTATGGGTCTTGAAATATGTACATCAGGTGCAAATAATTGGAAAATCTCACCTCTTACTGAACGTAAATCGGATAAAGTAGCGCAATGGCTTTGACTATTTTTATGGCTTGCGCCTGTGCCTCTGCAATCAATAACTAGTTCAAAATCATGACTCTTTTTTTCACCGCCATGTAAATACGTTACGGTACTCATTAACTCCATAGTGTCTATTTCAAGTACTTCGCATTCACTTAACCAATGTAAAGTATTCGTCTTTTCAGTACCTTCACTTTCTTTTTCTAGTTGTTTACGTAATGCGCTCAATAAACGACGATTACCAATTTGCCCTTCTTGAGGAAGATATAAGCCTTGATTAAAATTTCGACCAATTTCTGGTTCAAGTGCCAATAGCCCTTGTCGATCTAACGTTTGTAATGATTGCTCGGGATAATTATTTTTAAGGTGTCTAATAACCCGTTGATAATCACCTTTGTCTTGTTCATGACTTACCATAATGGCGCCAGTTTGTTGAAAAAAAGTCTCTTCATCCAAACTATCAAGTAACGTTGGCCATAAACGTAACGATTTAAACCCCATTTCAACAATATTAGGCTCGCAATGTAGCGATTCACCTAATGGCGTTAATAAGCCTGCGGCTGCATAAGCGGCGCTGTTATGGGCGAGTTTATTGTCTTTATCAAACAGTGTAATTGTTATATTTTCTGACTTTGTGTGATCTAATTTTTTATCACGAAGCTTATTATCACGAAGTAATGACAAGGCAAGTAGTCGCCCCATCAATCCTGCACCAACAATGGCAATATTCATTAATTACCCACCTAAAATAACAACCCATAGGTTCCCGATTAAAACCGTTAGACATGACGAAAAGACAACTAAATACGTTCTCTTATTCGTCAGTCCGCAGTGTCTTATTAGGTTCCCATTGACTCAAAAACTAAAAGACATAATTACAATAATCCGCTAATCCGCAAGTTGGTATATTTCACTACCGGTTGCTTTAAATTCAGCTGATTTTTCTTGCATCGCTTTTTCAATAGCGTCATCCGACGTTAGCGTGATCGTTTCATCAAGTAATTGAATTTTTATCGCATTTTTATCTAGGTTAGCCGCGTAGTCTCGCACTTCTTGTGAGATTTTCATCGAACAGAATTTAGGTCCACACATTGAACAGAAATGCGCAACTTTACCCGACTCTTGTGGCAAGGTTTCATCGTGGTAGGCTTTAGCGGTTTCAGGGTCTAAACCGATATTAAATTGATCGTACCAACGAAATTCAAAACGTGCTTTTGACATCGCATTGTCACGAATTTGAGCGCCCGGGTGACCTTTGGCTAAATCGCCCGCATGCGCAGCAATTTTATACGTCATCAACCCTTCTTTAACATCTTCTTTGTTTGGTAAACCTAAATGCTCTTTGGGTGTTACATAGCAAAGCATGGCACAACCGTACCAACCGATATTAGCCGCACCGATACCCGAAGTAATATGATCGTAACCTGGCGCGATATCTGTAGTTAAAGGGCCTAACGTGTAAAAAGGTGCTTCACCACAATGCTCAAGTTGTTCTTCCATATTTTCTTTAATCATATGAAGTGGTACATGACCTGGACCTTCAATAATGGTTTGAACATCATGTTTCCAGGCTATTTTAGTTAACTCACCTAACGTATGTAACTCGGCAAATTGTGCTTCATCGTTAGCATCGGCTACCGAACCAGGACGTAAACCATCTCCTAATGAAAAGGACACATCGTATTGCTTTAAAATTTCACAAATGTCTTCAAAATGGGTATAAAGAAAGTTCTCTTTATGATGCGCTAAACACCATTTAGCCATGATTGAACCACCGCGAGAAACAATACCTGTTACACGCTTAGCGGTCATAGGTACATAACGTAATAACACACCCGCATGAATAGTGAAGTAATCAACACCCTGCTCGGCTTGTTCAATAAGCGTATCGCGGAAAATTTCCCACGTTAAGTCTTCAGCAACACCGTTCACTTTTTCAAGAGCTTGGTAAATAGGTACGGTACCAATAGGTACTGGCGAGTTACGCATGATCCATTCACGCGTTTCATGAATATTACGACCCGTCGATAAATCCATTACCGTATCGGCACCCCATTTGGTAGACCAAACAAGCTTTTCAACTTCTTCTTCAATAGAAGAGGTTACCGCTGAATTACCGATATTTGCGTTAACTTTAATTAAAAAATTACGACCGATAATCATAGGTTCACATTCAGGATGGTTAATGTTTACAGGGATAATAGCGCGACCACGTGCCACTTCATCACGAACAAATTCAGGGGTAATTTTCTCAGGAATGCTCGCTCCAAAGGATTGACCTTTGTGCTGTTGAAGTAATACTTCATCTTTGACTTCTTCACGCTTTAAGTTTTCACGAATAGAAATATATTCCATTTCAGGCGTGATAATACCTTGGCGTGCATAGTGCATTTGCGTGACATTTTTACCTTTTTTAGCAATACGCATTGTCGGTAAATGCTCAAAACGGATCTCGTCAACACCTTCATCATCAAGACGTTGTTGTGCAAATTGAGAATGAGTGGTAGTAAAAGTCTCTACATCATCACGTGCATCAATCCATGTTTCACGTAAACGAGGAATACCTTTATGTACATCAATACTTACCTTCTCGTCGGTATAAAAACCTGACGTATCGTATACACAAAGTGGTTCATTTTTCTCATAGACAGGCTTGTCTTTACTACCACTTATTAAGGTATCAGATAAGGTTATTTCACGCATACCCACTTTAATATCGTGGATTTCACCTTGAACGTAAACTTTTTTAGAATTTGGAAAAGATTGGTCTGATACATTTTTCAAAAATGCTTCTGCCGCTTCACGTTTTTCACGTCGCGTTTGTGGTTTTTTTACTACTTTATGATCTGCATTTACTGGGTTGGTCATGATCGCACCTTGTTTTGTTTTTCTTAATTTTTCCCTAAAGAAGGAAAATAAAACTAAGAAATAAAAATAGGCGGAGTTTTCTTTAGCTAATATTAACTAAAGAAGAGGCAAAAGAGTTTATTAAAAGCTAAGCACGAGGGCTTATTCATTCTCTCTTGTTTCCTACGCAGATATTAATCTGATCAGGTTTTACGGATCCCGCTTTCGCGATCTCAGCCTTTGGCACTCCGACAAGTGTGTGATAGTTAATGCTATTTAGTATAAATTAAGTAGCAAGATTAACTATTCACCCCTTAATTCTAACGTGAGCAAAGTGCTAATAGCAAGCGATAATATGAGAATACAAAGAAACATTAGGGCGTATTTGTGATAGAACGACTTTATCAGAAGACTAAAAACGTGGATGAATCTAGTTTGTAGTGAATAAGATTAGGTAAGCAAAAATAATCTTTATTCACTCTTTTGAACCTAAATTACAATCAACAATATTTTATTGTTGATCTTTGATCGTTATTCTACTCTTTTGTAATAAGCCACAATGCATGCACAACACCAGGGATATAAAAAATAAGACAGCGAAAATAAATAATGCCTCTTAATGAGTAATGCCGTTCACTTAAGGTGGGCGGCATTTTTATTTCTAGCATATCGTTGTAGTCTCGATTTGACTTGTCTAGGAAATATACGCTCTCGCCTAGCGAGTTATTTAACCATAGTAAAAAGGCGTAGTTTAATCAAAGTTTATGGATGTCCCGGACTTTATTTAGCTAACGAGCCAACTGCTTGATGATATTGTTTACCAAAATGCTCGGCAAGCGCTAACCAATCATCGCTGTTTATACCTAAATGCGTTAACAGTGCGCAGGCGTTTTTATTAAGGCTACCACGTTTA